>Ga0079223_10001754_pt1 | contig 13127 bp, 14 predicted proteins | sample Stecom2011_FD_75072 | JGI IMG/M metagenome (GOLD analysis project Ga0079223, IMG submission 75072) | Agricultural soil microbial communities from Utah to study Nitrogen management - Steer compost 2011 | ecosystem: Environmental > Terrestrial > Soil > Agricultural land | place: USA: Utah... | reverse complement strand
CTGGGCGAAATTCAGCCGTCGTGCACAACCGCTGCCAATGAACTGATGTCTGCCATTGAAAAGGTCTTGCAGGAAGGCCCTCATACCCCTGATCTGGGCGGGCAGGCCAGTACGACGGATATGGGCAAAGCTGTGGCCGATGCCTTATAGCAAAAGCTTTTATATTGTATTGATGGTAGTAATGGAGCCCTGTGCATAACAGGGATAACTTTGCAAATCCAGTGTCTGCGCGGCTTACGAGGTCTGCAACAGGCTTCGTAAGTCGGGTGGCAACTGAAGGACGAACACTGGGCATCTTTCTGGTCTGACTGGATATCCGGCGTTATTCAGAATGTGTCCCGTCCTTGTGCACAGGGTTTTGTGAGTAGTTTTTCGGTGTCTGCAAGGATTCCGCGATGTTTGGTCTCATGCTGCGAATCCAGCTTGTTTTCAACCGCTGGTTCGAGAACTTCTTTCTGGAAGATCGCTATCGTTATCTGGCGCGGCGAGGCGGTTTCGAAGATACCTTCGACAAACGCCTGGCCCATTACAGGGAACGCAAGCAGTACGGTGCAGTGCGGCTGGCGTATTCCGACGCGCGTTATGAACACGCACGCAAGAATCTGGGTTCGATGGCGGGAAGATCGGTCAAGTGATTGACCGCGCCCCGTATGCGCGCGTGGCAGATGGTGCACCTTGGGCCCGGCGTGCGCAGGCTGATCTACCCGCGCGCTTCGAATGCCGGCTTCATTCCACCGAAGCCGGATCGGCGGCATCACGCGGTGCCGGCCGTTGCGGGGGAGTCGCCCCCCGCCAGCGGCGAATCACGCGCTGGAAAATGAGGGCATTGGGAATTTGAAGATACACGCCCGGCTGTGAAGCAGTGGAGTCTTCAAGCGTGATGTACAGCAGGTTGATGTCGACCACTTCGCCGCGTGCACCGGGTTTTTCGGCCGTGTCGAGTATTTCGACATGATCGCCAAGTCTCAGCGGCCGGGCCGTAAATATCAGAATGGCGCAGAACAGGTTCGAAAGTACGCTCCATGCTGCGAAGAAGGCCACGGCGGCAACGGCGGCGAACCCAGTGAAGGCTGTCCAGAGCACGGTTCCCGATACACCCAGCCGCCCCAGAATCAGCAGGGTTGCGCTGATGACAATTGCCCAGCGGGTGAACAGAATGGCCGGGCGCACCAGGTGCCGGGGCAGGTCGTAAAGTTCGCCGGCTTTGAGAATGACACGCCGGATGCTGCGTTGAAGCAGCATGGCGACGAGGGCAATGAGCAGCAATTGGCCCAACAGCGCCAGGCTGTCGAGCCAATCGTGGGTCCAGACCGGAAGTTGGGCGGAGAGTGACGCAGACATGCTGCGTATCGTAGTGGAAACTCCGCCCGAAGTGCTAGGGATGCGTTGAACGATTACGGCTCGGTTTATGCCGAGCATCCTTATCGCGTCAGGCCGCGATCTCCACCGGTTTGCGATCGTCCGCTTCGATCAGCCCCGCATGCAGGCTGCGTACGGCGGCCTCGTAATCGTCTTCATCCACCACGAACTGAATATCCACCTGGCGCATCGACTGATGAATGGCCAGCACGTCGACCCCGGCGTCGGCCAGTGCCCGCACGGTGCGCGAGAGCATGCCGCTGATCTTCATGTCGGAACCAATGGCTGAAACGATCGCCACCTTGCGCGCCTGAAACTCGGCGTTGGGAAATTCTTCCTCGAGGTCGGCAATGATGCGCTTGATCTTGCCCAGCCCGGTATCCAGGAAGTGCGTGATCGTGTTGGCGTTAAGGTCTTTGGTGATGATGCGTGCGCGGTGCTGGTGTATGGCCTTGACGATGATGCTGTCGTAGCGGTTGGCGCCCATCATGTCCTGATCGAACACCTCAATCGCCATGACGCCTTTGCGCCCCGCAATGATTTCAACCTTGGGGCGGCTGCTGACGTATTCGCGCGTGATGAGCGTTCCGGCGTGTTCCGGCTCGAACGTATTCTTCACCCGCAGCGCAATGCCCAGCTGGCGCAAACCCTTGGCGGCGCGGGGGTGGATGGCCTCCATGCCCAGGTTCGCCAGCTGGTCGGCCACGTCGTAGTTGGTGCGGCCGATCGGCACGACCTTTTCGGTGCCCACCATGCGTGGGTCGGCGCTGCTCAGGTGAAATTCCTTGTGGATGATTGCTTCGCTGGCCTGGCTCACCACTGCGAGGCGGGCAAACGTCATTTCGCTGTAGCCGCGATCGAACGTGCGCACCATGCCTTCCTTGCACTGGCAGTAGCCGGTGACGATGGGCAGCTCGCGTTCGAGATCCATTTCGTCGAACGCCTGGCGCAGGCGGTCGTCCAGCGGCAGCAGCTGAGTGTCGCGCCAGCCGGTCAGGTCAACGAAGCGTGCCGCAACGCCTTCGCGGCGCAACAGGGCCGCCATGTTATACGCCGAATGCACTTCGCCCAGCGACGCAAGCAGTTCGCGCAGCGTGGTCAGGTGTTCGGCAAGCTGAAAGTGGCCGTACGTACAGACGCGGCGCAGGTCCTGCAGGCAGCTGCGTACGCCTTCCATGCGTTCGGTGATGAACAGGTCGGCCTCACGACGGTCGGCACATTCCCCGAATAACCGGGCGTTATGGGCCAGCATGGCCGAAAGCGCGCGGTCGAGCTGGGCTTCCCAGTGGTCGGATCCGCCGCTTTCTTCTTCAGCCTTGCCGGCAAACAGGGCATATACGCCGGGGTCGCCGCCGCGCTTGTGTTCCAGCAGCATATCGGTAATGCCGCCGTAGGCGGAGACCACGAAAATGCGGCCATACGGGTTGTGCTTTCTTCCGCCGTGAAGAACGATGTTGTCGCGCACGGCGGCGTAATCACTCATGGACGTGCCGCCGATCTTCTCGACAGTATGTGACATGTGTTGGGGTTCCTCAAGCTGGGCGGAAATCGTCCGCCGTGTTCCTGCGTACGACAAGCGGCGTGATTTCGTCGCGTGTGGCAATGAACTCGGGGCGCGGCGGCTGGTTGCAGAACGGTGCCTGCACCGCGTTGCTCAGTGCGTTGTAAACAAAAAAGGCGTTTGAACGCGGCAGGTGCGTGATGTTGCTGTTCGAACCGTGCATCAGATTGCAGTCGAAGATCAGCACCGAACCGGCCGGGCCCGCAGTGTCGACCAGCCCGCCGTCGTTGGCCAGCCACGCCAGGTTTTCATCGCTGGGCACACCGACTTCCTGTGCCTGGAGCGACATCTGGTAGTTGTCGGGCGGCGTTTCGCCTTCACATACCACATAGTGTTTGTGCGAACCGGGCATGACCAGCAGCGGCCCGTTGTGCGGCGTGTTGTCGGTAAGTGAAACGGAAATGCTCAGTGCCCGGGGCAACGGCATGCCGTCTTCGATGTGCCAGGTTTCGAAGTCGGAGTGCCAGTAGAACTCCTTGCCGTGAAAACCCGGCTTGTAGTTCAGGCGGCTTTGGTGCAGGTAGACGTCATCACCCAGCAGATAGGCGGCCAGGCCGGCCAGCCGTTCGTCGGCCGCCAGCTTGGCAAACACGGCGCTGAGCGCGTGTACCTTGAAGATCGAACGTACCTTGCGTGAGCCCTTTTCGGTGATCACTTCGGGGCGCTCGAGCGACTCGGCCTGATGCCGCAGCCGGTCGAGTTCGGCCTGCAGGTGCGCCACTTCGTCGGGGGTGAACACATTGCGCAGCACCAGGAAGCCGTCGCGCTCGTATTGCTCGATGAGGCTGCGATCGACGGGCGGCTGCGTAGCCGGGTCGGCCCATACGCACGGGTGCTTGCGAGGCACGATGGCGGCCTTCGAGTCACCACGCGATGGGTAAAGATCAACGCGGGACGTATTCTGCTTCAGTGTTTCAGTATTCATGCGTTATCCCTCCACAGTTTCGGCTTCCAGGGGGTAGGCGCCGGATGCGTCGTGCACTTCCTTGCCGTTCAAGGGCGGGTTGAAGACGCAGGCGCAGGTAATTTCATCCTTCACGCGCAGAATGTGGCGGTCGTGCTTGTCGAGCAGGTACATCGTGCCCGGGGCAAGACGGTAGACCTTGCCGTCATCCACGCACTCGATCTCGCCTTCGCCACTGATGATGTAGACGGATTCGAGGTGATTCTGATAATGGATGGGCGTTTCGGTGCCGCTGTAGAGCGTGGTGATGTGGAACGAAAAGCCCATGTTGTCGCTTTTGAGCGCAAGGCGGCAGCTGTCCCAGGTTTCGGCTTTCACCAGTCGGTCGGTTTTGCGGCATTCTTCAAGTGTGCGAACGATCATTGTTGCTCCGTTTCTGTAATGTTCATCAGGGTCTGAAAAGGGGGAGGCCAATGGCGGCGCGCTCAGGCGGCCATGCTCAGGTGCTGGGCCAGGACGTGGCGCACGCTGCGCTCCAGGATGTCGAGACCGGCGTTAAGATCGGCGTCGCTGATCACCAGCGGGCACAGAATCTTCACGACTTCGGAATCGGGCCCGCTCGTTTCGATCACCAGGCCGTCTTCGAAGCAGCGGCGCACGATTTTCCCGGCCAGTTCGCCGTCGCGGCAGCCAATGCCCTGCATCATTCCGCGCCCCTTGGTGTGGAATACACCGCTGCCGCCCAGTGCGGCAATGCGTTTGAGGCGATCGGCAAGCAGTGCGCCCTTGCGTTGCACTTCGCGTGCAAAGTCATCGTCCTTCCAATAGGTTTCAATGGCGGCGGCCGCGGTAATGAAGGCGTGGTTGTTGCCACGGAAGGTGCCGTTGTGTTCGCCGGGAGCCCATTGGTCGTGCTCAGGCTTGATCAGCACCAGAGCGAACGGCATGCCGAAGCCCGACAGCGACTTCGACAGGGTGACGATATCCGGCGAGATGCCGGCCGGTTCGAAGCTGAAGAACGTACCCGTGCGGCCGCAGCCGGCCTGAATGTCATCCACGATCAGCAGGATGTCATGGCGGCGGCACAGGGCTTCCAGCGATTTGAGCCAGCGCGTGCTGGCGACGTTCAGCCCGCCTTCGCCCTGCACGGTTTCCACGATTACCGCGGCAGGTGCATCCACGCCGCTGGAATTGTCGTTCAGCATCTTTTCGAGCAGGCGGGTGGAATCGAGCCCGCTGCCCATGTAGCCGTCGTAGGGAATACGCGTGACGCCGCCGAGCGCAACGCCGCAGCCGCCGCGATGGTGGCGGTTGCCGGTGGCGGCTGCCGCCCCCAGCGATACGCCATGAAATCCATTGGTGAAGGCGATGATGTTCTGGCGACCGGTGACCTTGCGCGCAATCTTCATGGCCGCTTCGACGGCGTTCGTACCGGTGGGGCCGGTGAACTGCAGGCGGTAGTCCATGTTGCGCGGCTCCAGAATGCGGCGCTGGAATGTTTCCATGAAGCGGGCTTTGGCGCGCGTGTGCATGTCGAGCCCGTGGGCGATGCCGTCGCCCGCGATGTAGTCGAGCAACGCCTGCTTGCACACCGGATTGTTGTGCCCATAGTTCAGCGTGCCGGCACCGGCCAGGAAGTCGATGTAGCGTTTGCCTTCGGTGTCGTACAAGGCGGCACCTTCAGCGCGGTCGAACACGACCGGAAAGGAGCGGGCGTACGACTGGACGTTGGATTCCAGTTCTTCGAATATTGTTGGCATGATGTCTTTCCTCTTAGCGTTTTGGTTCGAGGCGGGCGAATGGAATGCGGCGCGAGGGGTTGCGCGCAGGCGTGAATGGGGCGGGGGTGGTACCGTCGCGCCCGTTTCTGGCGGTACCCGAATGGGTGCCCGGCAATGCAGCCGGTATGCCCCTGCAAGACGCGTTTGCCTCAGGTGGCGAATTCGGCTGCCAGTTCGAAGGGGCCGATGCGCATCAGATGCTCGTCGTCATGACGCCCCGCAAAATGGCGCTCGCGCTCGAAGTGCACGTGGCTTGTGGTGGGCGCGCCGTGGCGGCGCGCCCAAGATTCGAACAGCGCCCACGAGGCCTGGTTGCCGGGCGTGATGGTGGTGTTGATGTAGCGCACGCCGGCACAGGCGGGGCGCTGCACAATGGCGTCGAGCATGCGTCGGCCGAGGCCCTCGCCGCGCGCTTCCTGCGCAACGGCTACCTGCCACACGAACAGGGTGTCGGGCTGAGCCGGTGGAATGTAGGCGGAAATGAACCCCACCAGGCGTTCATTGCCCTGTGAGTCGCGGCGCGTGGCGGCAACGGACGTACCGCTGAAGTGCGTGCAGTGCAGCAGGTTGCAATACAGAGAGTTGGGATCCAGCGGAGGGCATTCTGCGACAAGTGTGTGCAGATCCGCGGCGTCTTCGGCGAGAGGCGAGCGCAATGTAATGGCTGAATCGTGGCTGCCTTGCTTCATATTTCCGGGAGGATGCGACTGGTGTTGCCGACCTCTTTTTTAATTCGACGCAAATCAGTGTATCACGAATGATTTGAGCACGAATCATTAATTCGTGAATGGATGTGTGACGGAGGACGCAACGGGGGTGTATTCTTTTCGGTACGCAACAGTCGTTGCGTTTCTTTGCACGCTCGTGCACTCGCCCGGGAGCTCTCCCATGAAGAAGATCGAAAGCCTCATCGACGGTTTCGTCCGCTTTCAGCATCACTATTTCGAAGAATCGCCCGAGCTGTACCGTGAATTGTGCAGTGGCCAGCATCCCAGCGCACTGCTGATCGGCTGCTGTGATTCCAGGGTTGACCCCGCACTTTTGCTGGGGTGTGACCCGGGTGATCTTTTCACCACCCGCAATATCGCGAATCTGGTGCCGCCGCCCAACGAGGTGATCGGCCCGCAGGGCATTCTGGCCGCCATACAGTTCGCGGTAGACGACCTGAATGTGGAACGCATCATCGTGCTGGGCCATTCGCAGTGTGGCGGCATTCGTGCGCTGATGCAGGGGCGCTCGGTGGGCGAGCGACCTGCCGATTATGTCAGCCGATGGATCGACATAGCCGCACCGGTGCGCGAGCTGGTTCTTCGCCAGCTGCCGCATGCGAGCCCGGAAGAGCGCTGCAGGGCGTGCGAGCAGGCCTCGATTCTGATGTCTCTGAAGAACCTCAAGCGTATGGAGAACGTGGCATCGCGGCTGGAAGAGGGTTCTCTTGCCCTGCATGGGTGGTACTTCGACATGGTGGCCGGCAGCCTCATGCAGTACAGCGAAGAGCACGACGCCTTCCTGCCCATCAGCGCAGCAACTGAAACGCGCACATGAGAAAAACAGGCATGTCACGGCTTGTGGCCATGCATGCCTGCGGAGCACATCGCAGCGGTTTTGCGAAAGTGGGATGAGCTGCGTTCAGGTGGGGTGCTTCATCAGATGTGGCGTTTCATCAGGTGGGGCGTTTCATTTTGCAGGTGGTGGGCCGCTCAGAGTCGGCTGCGGGAATCACCTCGTCGGTGCGCCAGCCAAAGCCGGTGCCTTCCTGTTCGATCTGCACGTTGGTGTCATTGATTTTCGACCAGGTCGCCACAGACAGCGGTTGCTGCAGCTGGTGATCGCTTGCACGCATCTTCACGGTGCCGTTGATGCTTTCGAGCTCCATGTCCTCCGTGGCCAGCGCCACGTCTTTCGGTTCGGTCGAGCCGGATTCCTTGATGGCATTGGCCAGCAGCGCCACGGCGGAATAGGCCTGCAGCCAGGTCAGGTCGTCGTTGTACTTCTGCCTGAAGCCCTCGACATGGATCAGGTCTTCCATGCCCGCGATATACGACTGTTCCCAGGGGTATCGCCATTGCGTGATCTTCTGTGCCACAGGGTGAATCGAGAAGTTCATGGAGCCCATGTTCAGCGAACACATTTCGGGCTGCAGCTGTAACGGGTACGCCAGCCGTTCCTCGAGCGTCATGCGCGTGCTGCCACCCGTGGTGATGTTGATGACGGCGTCGGTCTGTTCGCGGATACGCGGCACGATCATGTCGAAGACGGCCGGATCGGGGGTAGGGCGCCCGTCGTGCGGGTCGCGCGCGTGCAGGTGCACGATGGCCGCGCCGGCATTGGCCGCATCCACCGCGTTCTGCACGATCTGGTCGGGCGTGAGCGGCAGGTATTCCGACATTGAGGGCGTATGCACGGCCCCCGTTACGGCGCAGGTGATGATGACTTTGGAAGAGCGTTTTGAAGATGCCATTGCCTGTTTCCTACACGTGTTGAGTCTGGCCGGAGCGGGCGGCGAGCAGGTCGTCGAACCGCGCGATATTGCTGAAGTCGGGTACGCTGCGTGCGCCCTGCGCCTCGAGCACGAGTTCCACCACTGTGTCGTTGAAGGGGGTGGGAATGCCGTGCTGGCGGCCCGTGTCGCTGACGATGCCGTTGATGTAGCGGATTTCGGTGTCGCGGCCCTTTTCAAGGTCTTGCAACATGCTTGCGCGCAGCTTGCGATGCTGGTTCCAGATGCGTTCGATGAGCGGCCGCTGCGCATCGGCCCGGGCCGGGGAGGAAAGCAGGAAGGCTTCGAAATCTTCGCCCTGCATCGGCGCCATGCGAAAGCCGGCCGCGTGCGCGGCGCGAACCGTTTCGTCGGCAATGAAGGTCACGCAGCGCACGGCGCGCGCGTCGTCGAGCACTTCGCCGAAGGTGCAGCCCAGTGCGGCCGACATGCCGCTGAACGTGGCGTTCATCAGCACTTTCGACCAGCGGATGCCCATGAGGTCGGGCAGGATGCGGGTGGTGCCCACACATGAAAGGTAATCGTGAACCTGTGCCAGTCGAGGCCGCGGTTCGCCGTCGATCTCGCCGACCTCGAAGGCAAAATCGCGCATGGTTTCCACCTTGGTGGTGAGCTGGGAGACGCCCGGCCCGATCCACGTGGCGCCGAACCCCACGGCGCCACCCACGGTGCGCGAGGCCGAGACGTACGACGCGACGCGAGGCTCGGGTATGCCGTTTTGCAAGGTGCACACCACGCTTTGATCGTGAAGAAAGGGCAGCAGGTGCCCGAGCGCGGCGTCGTTGGCCGTTTGCTTGTTCAGAAGAAAGACCAGGTCGTAGTGGCCGGTCATTTCCTGGGGAGTGAGGGCCTTTACGGGAACGACGAGCTCGAGCTCGCCGGTGATGCGTGCGCCGTCGCGATTCAGGGCGGCCACGTGTTCGGCGTTGGTGTCGATGAGGTCGATCGGGCGCCCGCCCTGAGTCATCAGTGCGACGATGAAGACGACCGTCTGCAGGCGGGCGACACTGCCGAAGAGGGCGTGATCGAGGGGTAGCCCCCCTACTTGCCTATACAGAAACTCGAGAAGATTTCGCCCAGCAGGTCGTCGCTGGTGAACTGGCCGGTGATGGCACCCAGCGCCTCATGTGCAAGGCGCAGTTCTTCGGCAAAGAGGTCGAGCACCTGGTCGTCATGTTCGGCATGTTCGCGGGCCCTGTTCAGGTGCTCGCCCGCCTCTTCAAGCGCACGCAGATGGCGTTCGCGGGCCAGCCAGGGCGATTGTGCGCCGGGCGACCAGCCGGCGATATCGAGCAGCCGCCGTCGCAGCTGGTCGAGATTGTGACCGGTTTTGGCAGAGATATACAAAGTATCTTCTTCCGACGTGTCGGCGCCCGCCGTCGCGTCGATCAGATCGACCTTGTTGACGACCGTGAGAATCGGCGTGCGCGCGGGCAGGCGCTGCGCGATCTGAACCTCGAGTTCGTCGGTGGCGTCGCGCGCGTCCTGCAGGTGTATGACGACGTCGGCACGTTCGATCTCGGCCCATGTGCGGGCGATGCCGATGCGCTCCACCTCGTCGTCGGTTTCCCGCAAACCAGCCGTATCTACGATGTGTATTGGTACGCCATCGATGTGAATTTGCTGAATGACGCGGTCGCGCGTGGTGCCGGCGATCGCGGTCACAATGGCGACGTCGTCGCCTGCAAGTGCATTCAGCAGGCTCGACTTGCCCACGTTGGGCCGCCCGGCGAGCACGACGTGCAGGCCTTCGCGCAGAATCATGCCCTGGCGTGCGTCGCGCCGTATGGCGGCCAAGTCGGCGATGATGCCGTCCAGTGTGGGTTTGGCTTGGTATTTTTCCAGAAAGTCGATTTCTTCTTCGGGAAAGTCGAGCGTGGCTTCCACCAGCATGCGCAGGTGAATGATGCGCTCGTTCAATTCGCTCACCGCTTTCGAGAATGCACCGCTGAGCGAGGCCATGGCGCTGCGCGCGGCCGCTTCCGATGAGGCATCGATGAGGTCGGCCACTGCTTCGGCCTGAGCAAGGTCGAGCCGGTCGTTCAGAAACGCGCGTTGCGTGAACTCGCCCGGCTGCGCATGGCGCACTCCCCACGGGCGGCCCGCCTCGATGCAATGCTGCAGCACACGGCGCAACACTGCGGGGCCGCCGTGGCCCTGCAATTCCAGCACGTCTTCGCCGGTGTAGGAATGCGGCCCCTTGAAATAGAGCACGATGCCGGCATCAATGGGCTGGCCTTGCGAATCGTTGAACGGAAGGTAGTGCGCATGGCGGGCCTTGAGCGGCGTGTCGAACAGCGCGGCGGCCAGGCCGTCGAGATTGGGGCCGGAGATGCGCACCACGCCGATTCCCCCCTTGCCCGGGGCGGTGGCGATGGCGGCAATCGGGTCAGTCGTACCGGAGATCGTCATGAAAGCAAGTCAGTCAATGCGGGGCTTTGTCTGAATAGGCAAAACGGCCTCAGACCGTTAATATCGGCCCGAACTTTTCAGGTCGGGTCGGTCGGAAATCAGGAGCCAACACATGACACTCTATCAGGCGTATGTGTATCTAACTATTGCAATTGTTTGCGAAGTGATAGCAACTACGGCTTTGAAAGCGTCGGATGGATTCACGCAGCTGTGGCCGAGCGTGGTCACCGCCGTGGGGTATGCCATCGCATTCTACTGTCTCGCCCAGACTTTGAAAGTGATCCCCACCGGCGTGGCCTACGCGCTCTGGTCGGGCATCGGCATCGTGCTGATTTCCGTGGTGGGCTGGGTCGTCATGAAGCAGGTGCTCGACGTTCCGGCACTCATAGGCATGGGCCTGATCGTGGCCGGCGTGGTGGTCATCAACGTTTTTTCCAGCACCGTCAGCCACTAACCGTTGCGGCGCGCATTTGAATCACGACCGGCCTTTCAGCCGCTCGATAAAGAGCACACGCAGAAATGAAAAGAAGGCGCCCGGGCCACATTGGGGGCTCGGGCGCTTTTATGCCGGCTTGCGATCAAAATCGGCTGCCACGCCGGTTTGGCGGGTGGGCTCGACCGTGACCGGTCAGGCCTGCGCCGGTTCCGTGCGGCGTTCGATCGCGTCGATGGCGGCCGCCACACCCGCACCATAAGCGGGATCGGCCTGGGTGCAGTGCCAGATATGGCGTTCCTGCACGTCGCGCGACACCCCGGCGATTGCGCGCGCCGTATTCTCGAAGAGGCGCTGCTGCTCTTCGGGCGTCATCAGGCGGAACAGATTGCCAGGCTGGCTATAGCCCCAGATAGGGCTGCAGGGCCTGTTGCTGGGCCAGGTAATCTTCAGACGTGCCCTGCCAGGCGACGCGGCCCTTCTCGACGATGTAGTGCCGGTCGGCCAGCGGGAGCATGGGGGTCAGGTTCTTGTCGATACACAGAATGGCCAGGCCCGTTTGCTTGAGCATGGCCAGCGCCTGCCAGATGTCGCGGCGCACGAGGGGAGCCAGACCCTCGGTGGCTTCGTCGAGAATGAGCAGGCGCGGGTTGGTCATGAGCGCCCGGCCGATCGCCAGCATTTGCTGCTCGCCACCGGAAAGGCGTGTGCCGGGGTTGCTGCGCCGTTCCTGCAGGCGAGGAAACAGCTCGTATACGCGCGCCAGATTCCAGGGTGAGCGGGTGGCCTTGGGCACGCGCGCGGTGGCCAGCAGGTTTTCCTCCACGCTCAGATTCGGGAAGATCTGGCGCCCCTCGGGCACCAGGCCGATGCCCGAGCGGGCGATCTGGTGGCTGGCGCTGCGGGTGATGTCGCGGCCATCCAGGTGCAGCGTGCCGGACTGTGCGCGCAGCAGCCCCACCATGCACTTCACGGTGGTGCTCTTGCCCATGCCGTTGCGCCCCAAAAGCGTGACGAACTCGCCGGCGTTCACGTGCAGGCTCATGCCATGCAGCACGCGGCTGTGCCCGTACCCGGCGTACACGTTGTCGAGGCTCAGCAGCGCCGTCATGCCTCGTCTCCCAGATATGCGCTTTGCACCTCGGGGCTGCGCCGGATCTCTGCGGGGCTTGCGCTGGCGATGCAGCGGCCGTACACCAGCACGCTGATCCGGTCGGCGAGGCTGAATACGGCTTCCATGTCGTGTTCCACCAGCAGCAGTGCGTAACGCTTACGCAGGCGCGACAGCAGGGCCGTCATCTGCTGGGATTCGGCCTGGCTCATGCCGGCCATGGGTTCGTCGAGCAGCAGCACACGCGGTTCACCGGCCAGCACCATGGCCAGTTCGAGCTGGCGCTGCTGGCCGTGCGCCAGAACGCCGGCCGGCGTGTGTGCGTGCGCGTCGAGGCCCACTTCGCGCAATGCGGCCAAGGCGGGGTCGCGCAGTTGCGGTTGCTGCGCCACCGGCTGCCAGAAACGGAAGCTGTGCCCCTGACGGGCCTGAACGGCCAGCAGCACGTTCTCCAGAACCGTGAACTCGGGCAGTATCGACGTGATCTGGTAGGAACGCATCAGGCCCAGCAGGCTGCGTGTGTGCACGGGCAGCCGCGTGATGTCGCGGCCGTCAAGCACGATGCGGCCCGCGTCGGGTTCGATCTCGCCCGAGAGCTGCCCGATGAGTGTGGATTTGCCGGCGCCATTGGGGCCGATCACGGCATGAATGCTGCCGGTTTCGAGTTCCAGGCTGAGGTTGTCGGTTGCCAGCAGGCCGCCATAGCGTTTGACGAGGCCGCTCACTTCGAGCCGTGCCGGTGCCGGCTGAGCGGTTGAGCGTGCATCGGCCGGCCGTGCGTCATTGCCCGGCGCCGCGTCAGGCGGTGCGGGCGACGGTGCTGCGGTTGCTGCAGTACCGGCGCCCGCGGGCCCGGCCAGAAGCCCCGCGATGCCCCGGCGGCTGGCCACCGCCACGGCCACGATCGCCGGCCCGAAAATGATCATCCAGTGGTCGGTAATCGACTTGAGCGCTTCTTCCGTCAGCAGCATGGCGGCGGCGCCGTACAAAAGCCCCATGATCAAGCCCATGCCGCCCAGCACCACCATGACGATCAGTTCGCCCGACATTGCCCATGACATGTACG
>Ga0079223_10001753_pt1 | contig 13144 bp, 9 predicted proteins | sample Stecom2011_FD_75072 | JGI IMG/M metagenome (GOLD analysis project Ga0079223, IMG submission 75072) | Agricultural soil microbial communities from Utah to study Nitrogen management - Steer compost 2011 | ecosystem: Environmental > Terrestrial > Soil > Agricultural land | place: USA: Utah... | reverse complement strand
GTGTTTTCTCGCCAAATGGCTACCATGATGAAAGCCGGTGTCCCCTTGGTTCAGGCGTTTGATATTGTTGCCGATGGTTTGGAGAACCCATCTCTACGCGACTTGGTGTTTACCATTCGGGATGATGTTGCCGCAGGAGGTGGATTTGCACCTTCGCTGCGTAAACATCCTAAATATTTTGATGATTTATTTTGCAATCTGGTTGAGGCTGGCGAGCAAGCCGGTGCCCTGGAAACAATGCTGGACAGAATCGCAACTTATAAAGAAAAAACTGAAGCATTAAAAGCTAAGATTAAAAAAGCGCTAACTTATCCCATTGCTGTAGTGGTGGTCGCAATCGTGGTGACCGGTATCTTACTCGTTAAAGTGGTGCCGCAGTTTGCAGAAACTTTTAGCAGCTTTGGAGCTGACTTACCCGCTTTTACGCTGTTCGTTTTACATCTATCCGAACTAGCACAAGAGTGGTGGTTCATGTTCTTGATTGGGATAATCGCTTTTGCTTTCTTATTTAAAGAAGCTGTACGCCGCTCACCTAAACTCGCTTATGCAGTAGACAAATATCTATTGAAGGTACCTATTATCGGGAAGATTCTATACCTCTCGGTAATGGCACGCTTTGCCAGAACTTTGGCTACAACATTCGCAGCCGGTGTTCCGCTTATTGATGCTCTTACCTCTGTAGCAGGCGCAGCCGGCAACCGCGTATACGGCGAAGCAATTATTCGCGTAAGAGAAGACGTATCCACAGGTATTCAGCTAAACACAGCCCTTAAAGCACGGTCACTCTTCCCCACATTACTCGTGCAAATGTCTGCGATTGGCGAGGAGTCTGGCGCTCTCGATGAAATGCTCGAGAAGGTGGCCACTTATTATGAAGAGGCGGTTGATAATATGGTTGACAGCTTAACCTCGTTATTGGAGCCTATAATTATGTCCGTCCTAGGAATCTTGGTGGGCGGGCTGATGATAGCGATGTACCTGCCTATATTCCAATTGGGGGCGGTGGTTTAACTGCATGCAATCCTTTGTTGGTTTATTTACGCTCTACCCTCCGAGTATCTTGATCGCAGTTTTAGTCATTGGTTTATTGGTCGGCAGCTTCCTCAACGTCGTTATCTACCGCCTCCCCAAAATGATGGAGGCGGATTGGCGGCAGCAGTGTAGTGAATTACTTTGCAGCGCGGATACAACGACCAACCCTGCCCCCTCCGAAACATTTAATCTTGCGGTTCCTAATTCCCGCTGCCCAGTGTGTAATCACAACATTCGGGCGTGGGAGAATATTCCCGTTATCAGTTATCTTTTTTTGCGCGGTAAATGTTCCGCATGTAAAGCACCTATTTCACTGCGTTATCCCACTATTGAACTGGCCACCGGATTATTGTCGGTGGCTGTTATTTATATGTTGGGATTTAACTATGCAGGATTAGCCGGGTTGTCATTTACCTGGTGTTTGATCGCCTTGACGATGATTGATGTTGATACGCAGTTGCTGCCCGATGATATTACCTTGCCGTTACTGTGGCTCGGTTTGATTGTTAATTATTTTGGTTGGTATACATCGCTGGAAAATGCCTTGTGGGGCGCAGTGGCGGGTTATCTTTCGCTCTGGTCATTCTATTGGTTGTTTAAATTGATAACCGGCAAAGAAGGCATGGGTTACGGCGACTTTAAATTACTCGCCGCGCTCGGCGCCTGGATGGGCTGGCAGATGCTGCCGCAGATTATTTTGTTATCGTCTGTAGTTGGGGCGGTGTTAGGCATAAGCTTGATGATAATCAAAGGCCGCGATAAAAATATTCCTATTCCTTTTGGGCCTTATTTGGCAATCGCCGGTTGGATTGCTTTTTTATGGGGTAGCGATATTAACCGCGCTTATCTGCAATTTGTTATGCCCCATTAACTTCACCATCTGCAAACGACATAGATATTTTTGTGGAACATAAAAAATTGATAGTGGGTTTAACGGGTGGCATCGGCAGTGGAAAATCAGAGGTTTCCCGCCGCTTTCAGCTGCGTGGTGTAACCGTTGTGGATGCCGATGAAATGGCACGGGTGGTGGTTGAGCCTGGTGAGCCGGCGTTAGCTGCAATCGCACAACACTTTGGAGCGGATATTTTAACCGCTGCGGGTGAGTTGGATCGTGCTCAACTCAGGGCGATTATTTTTTCAGACCCGCATCAAAAGCAGTGGCTTGAAAGTTTGCTCCACCCGTTAATTAATGCGCGTATTCGTTTTGAACTGAATCGTTCAGATAACAGCCCCTATGCCATTCTCTCTTCACCATTGTTATTAGAAACCACTCAACATACGCTGGTTGATCGGATTTTAGTGATTGATGCCAGCGAAGACCTGCAAATTACCCGAGCGAGTTTACGGGATACAAACAATGTCGCGCTGATTAAAGCCATTATGGCAACACAATTACCGAGAGAGGCGCGGCTCGAAAAAGCGGATGATATTATTCATAATCACGGCGATTTTTTAGAGCTGGAGACACAAGTAAACCAACTGCATCAGCAGTATTTGTTTTTGGCTAAAAAGCCCGGATAGTCGAGATAGTCCCGATAGACCAATGGATTCGATATGACCGATACAACATCACAAGAACCTTTAAAGCTTCAATGTCCAACCTGCAAAAAGGAAGTTTTATGGACAGATGAATACCCCTTTAGACCTTTTTGCAGTGATCGCTGCCGGTTGATTGATTTAGGCGAGTGGGCGAGCGAAAGCCATCGCATCCCCGGCAAGCCGGTGGGTTTTAATCCCGAAGAAGATTAATGCAGTAGGTTCGGATTAGATGTGAGCTTGCGAATATCGTAATCCGACGATTTGGCTCGTTCCTATTATCTCGTTCCCACGCTCCCGCGTGGTAATGCATACGAAAGTCAGTTCACGAACAAAAGCCGTTAAATCATCGAATTTCAACAACCTCGTTGCCTTAACGGCATTACAAAACAACCTGGCATGCTGCGAATTAACGCTATGTGTTCCCACACGGGAGCATGGGAACCAGGAAAAATGTTCTATCAGCAATACCGCTGTCGGATTACGCCGCTCGTATTCCTCGCGGCTAACCCGACCTACGAACTGACACAGCGCTTGGCAAAATAATCTTGCGTTAAATGTAGGGTGGCATAAGCGTAGCGCATCCACCAAATGCGCGAATCTCTCACCCATCACCCAATACCGTAAATGTTTATGTGCATTGTTGGTGGATGCGCAGGCTTATCCACGTTACGGGGAGTTTCAAGATTGAGCTTTTGGTGGTTGTGCGAGATGGGCTTGTTGGGGTGCGGCGCTCGTTGAACTCGCGTCTTACCCCAACCTACTCGATAACCTCGTAGGTCGGATTAGATGTGAGCTTGCGAATATCGTAATCCGACGATTTGGCTCGTTCCTATTATCTCGTTCCCACGCTCCCGCGTGGTAATGCATACGAAAGTCAGCTCATGGGAAAAAGCCGTTAAAATCATCGAATTTCAACAACCTCATTGCGTTGCGTTCCCACGCAGGAGCATGGGAACCAGGAAATATCGTAATTCGACGAAATGGAATTGGTGGATGCGCCATTAGGCTTATCCACCCTACGGGTAGCTCAAAGCTAGGGTGGTGGCTAGTTCCAAAAACAGCTGATTGCGGCGATTCCTTGGCCGCCGTGGCGCTTTACGCGATCTATATCAGAAATTTTCATCCCTCCCAACGCAAACACAGGCGTGCCTGCCTGTTTTACTAATTCCGCAAACTTATTCCACCCAAGCACTGTGGCCTCGGGGTGAGAGGTCGTGGGTGCTACAGGTGAAAGGCACATATAGTCTGCGCCTATACGTCGAGCCTGGATAATTTCTTCGGCGTTATGACAAGAAGCCCCGAGAAGAACATTTTCACTGACGGGTCGTGTTTGATAGCGTTGTATTTCATGGCGGTTGAGATGCAAAGCTTCGAATTGGCTTGCTTCAAAGCGCTCAACAGTTGTATTTAATATTAGCTTCGCGTGATGTTGCTGGCATAACTGCTTTGCAGCTTCTGCCAAAGCTCGATAATCCATTGCAGACAATTGTGGTGCGCGAAACTGCACTAGCTTGATTCCCGATTTAAGCGCTTTTTCAAGTCGTGCTAAAAAATCTTCGCTAGAGGAAAACTCCCCGGTAATCAGGACTTTGTCGGCAAGCGTTATCGCGGTGATGATTGGTTTATTGGCTGCTGGAAAACGGTAGTCAGCCAACTCGGCTGCTGGCACCCAACGAATGGGCTGGCCTTCGTTACCTTTGGCTGTGCCAAAAAATGCCGTGACTTTATGAACATCAAGTAACACCACTTTATCGCCATAGTCATGGCGAATTTCAATCAGCGGTTGCGTTTGTTCAACAATAATATCCAGCTCTTCTGCCAGCTCACGTTTCAAAGCGGCGCTTACCGTTTCACCCGCATCAACTTTTCCGCCGGGAAATTCCCACAAGCCACCCTGATGAACATTATCAGGGCGCTGGGCGATAAGAATTTTGCCATCGGCAGCAACAATAACACCGACGGCAACATGAACAACTTGAGTCACAGCATTTCCTATTCTGATGACAGCTTAAGAGCGATAGTCGGCGTTGATGCGCACATACTCGTAGGATAAATCGGTTGTCCAAACTGTTTCGTTAAAGTCACCACGCGCCAGATTAATGCTGATGGTAATTTCCGCCCCACTCATCACCTGTTGACCTTGCTCTTCTGTGTAGCTCGCCGCGCGACCGCCGTTCTCTACGATTAATACATCGTTTAGATGCACCCGCACTTTGGTTGCGTCGAGATCGTTGATGCCCGCATAACCAATAGCCGCAACGATCCGTCCCCAGTTTGGATCGGACGCGAACAGCGCTGTTTTAATCAGCGGCGAATGCGCCACGGCGTAGGCGACATCCAGGCATTCGTTGCGGTTAGCACCACCACTCACAGCGATGGTTACAAACTTGGTTGCACCTTCACCATCACTCACAATGCTTTTGGCAAGGTGGGTGTAAGCGGCAAAAATTGTGGTGCGGATTTTTTCGTATAGCTCGCCCGATACCTCGGTAATTTCAGGCGCTTCGGCTTTGCCCGAGGCAATTAAAATGCAGGAGTCATTGGTGGAGGTATCGCCATCAATAGTAATGCGATTAAACGATTTATCTGCAGCCTCACGCGCTAATTGCTGTAGCAATGGCTGGGCGATCTTTGCGTCGGTAGCGATATAGCCGAGCATGGTCGCCATATTAGGCTTGATCATGCCTGCGCCTTTGGCAATACCATTGACGGTTATCATTTTTCCCTGATGTTCAATCTGTGCGCTGAAACCTTTAGGGCGAGTATCGGTTGTCATAATGCCCGCACCGGCATCTGCCCAACCTTGTTCACTAGCCGTTGCCAGAGCTTCGGGCAAGGCTGCGATAATTTTTTTAACTGGCAAAGGTTCGCCAATAACGCCGGTAGAAAATGGCAGAACCTGCTCTGCTTTCACACCCGTTAAGCGCGCGATCTCTTCACAGGTGGCTCGTGCATCGCGCAAGCCTTGCTCGCCGGTACAGGCGTTAGCGTTACCTGAGTTAATCACCAGATAGCGAATAGGGGCAGCAGCCAAATGTTCACGACAAACTGTTACCGGTGCTGCGCAGAATGCATTGCGGGTGAAAACTCCGGCAACGCTAGCTCCCTCTGCCAGCTCAAATAACACCACGTCTTTGCGGTTAGCGTATTTGATACCACCACAAACAGCGGTGAGTTTGACACCAGCAACCGGATACATTTCAGGGAAGGGATATTCGCCAACAGCCATAGTGATAATCTCTATAGGGTGGAATGAAGAGTGATAATGAAAACTCCCCTGCAAGCGCACTTGAATAAGAATTCAGTGCTCCTGCAAGGGAGATTTTGTAGTTACTAGTTACGAGTCACTAGCGACTAGCGACTAGCGACTAGCGACTAGCGACTAAAATATTATTCCAGCTGGCCGTGACACTGTTTGTATTTTTTGCCCGAGCCACAAGGACAGGGGTCGTTGCGGCCAACTTTGCGGCCACCGCGCACAAAGGGTTCTGCTGCTGGTGCCTGCCCACCTTTGGAGGAGCCATCATCTAACGCGGACACTTGCTCGTGCTGGAGCTGCATTTTTTGACGCTCCATTGCCTCGCGACGCTGTTGTTCCATTGCGTCCATTTGTTCACGGGTAATCGGCTCAACACGCGCCATCAGGCGGACTGTTTCACCTTTCACTGTGTCCAGCATTTGCTGGAAGAGTTCAAACGCCTCGCGCTTATATTCTTGCTTGGGATTTTTCTGCGCATAGGAGCGAAGATTAATACCCTGACGCAAATGATCCATATTCGCCAGATGATCTTTCCAGGCGTTATCCAGCACCTGCAACATCACCTGCTTTTCGATTTCGATCATGATCTCGCCGACGCGTTCACATTTAACATCGTAAGAGCCCTGGATCTCGGACAGGATTTTTTCACGCAGCTTTTCTTCGTGTAAATGCTTGTCTTCTTCCAACCAGGCGGCAACCGGAAGATGCAATCCATAATCCGATTCAATGTGCTTTTCCAACCCGGTGATATCCCATTGATCCTCAATGCTCATCGGTGGAATAAAACTGCTGACCATATCGTTGACAACATCAGCACGAATGTTGGTGATAGTGTCGCGAATAGTATCTGCGTTCAGCAGTTCGTTGCGTTGTTGATAAATAATTTGACGCTGTTCATTGGCGACATCGTCAAACTCAAGTAACTGTTTACGAATATCAAAGTTGCGACCTTCTACTTTACGTTGGGCTTTTTCAATCGCATTGTTGACCATCCGATGCTCAATGGCTTCGCCTTTATCCATCCCGAGCGCCTGCATAAAACCACGCACGCGATCCGAGGCAAAAATGCGCATCAAATTATCTTCGAGCGACAGATAAAAGCGTGTTAAACCGGGGTCGCCCTGACGACCAGCACGGCCGCGTAACTGATTATCGATCCGACGTGATTCATGACGTTCGGTGCCGATAATGTGTAGACCACCGGCTTCAAGCACCTGCTGATGGCGCTTTTTCCACTCAGTTTTTGCGGTGGCAATTTGCTCTTCTGTGGGGCTCTCAAGACTGTTAATTTCGGCTTCCCAATTACCGCCCAAAACAATATCCGTCCCCCGACCAGCCATGTTGGTAGCAATGGTTACCGTGCCCGGACGCCCGGCCTGAGCAATGATTTCTGCTTCGCGCTCATGGAACTTCGCGTTCAGTACCTGATGCTTGATACCGGCGGCCTTGAGGCGTTGGGACATTTCTTCTGAGGTTTCGATTGATGCAGTACCCACCAATATCGGCGCATTCTTTTGCTGATAATTTTTAATATCTTCTACTATGGTCTGATATTTTTCCTCAACGGTTAAAAAAACCAGATCGTTAAGGTCGATACGTTGCTTGGGTTTGTTGGTAGGAATTACCACCACATTTAAACGGTAGATTTCCTTGAACTCGTAGGCTTCGGTATCAGCTGTACCCGTCATACCCGACAGCGTTGGATAGAGACGGAAATAATTCTGGAAAGTAGTTGAAGCGAGGGTTTGGCTTTCGCTTTGAATCGCCACACCTTCTTTGGCTTCAAGCGCCTGGTGCAGACCTTCTGACAAACGACGGCCTTGCATGGTGCGGCCGGTGTGCTCGTCAATCAAAACGACCTGATTTTCCTGCACGATATATTCAACATCGCGATGAAAAAGTGCATGGGCACGCAGTGCCGAATTAACGTGATGGAGCAGCCCCAGATTATTGGCAGCATAAAGATTCTGATCCTCCGCCAATAAGCCAGCACCAATGAGCAATTCTTCCACGCGCTCCTGGCCACTTTCAGTCAGCTCAACCTGACGGGTTTTTTCATCAACGCTGTAGTCGCCTTCACCATCTTCTTCCTGCTGACGAGTAAGTTTACCCACCAGCTGATTCATACGAATGTATAGCTCAGAGCTGTTTTCCGCAGCACCGGAGATAACCAGAGGTGTACGTGCTTCATCGATAAGAATCGAATCCACCTCATCGACCACAGCAAAATATAAAGGGCGTTGTACTTTGTCGGCCTTGTTTAAAGCCATGTTGTCGCGCAAGTAATCAAAGCCATATTCGTTGTTGGTGCCGTAGGTGACATCGCAATTATAGGCTTCGCGCTTTTGCTCCGTGGGTTGCATCGAAAGGATTACGCCAACGCTCATACCCAAAAATTCATATACCGGCGCCATCCAGGCAGCATCACGACTAGCCAGGTAATCGTTAACCGTAACGATATGAACACCATTGCCGGTCAATGCACGCAAATAGCTAGGCAGAGTAGACACCAGCGTTTTACCTTCACCGGTACGCATCTCGGCGATATTGCCTTCGTGAAGCGTCATTCCCCCAATTAGCTGTACGTCAAAGTGGCGCATTCCCATAACTCGCCGACTGGCTTCACGTACAGTGGCAAAGGCTTCGGGTAATAATTGATCAAGGGTTTCACCGTTTTGATAGCGCTGGCGATATTCCGTGGTTTTTGCTTTTAGCTCTTCATCGGTCAACTTCTCCATATCGGCCTCAAGGGCGTTGATACGGATAACAATTTTTTCCATGCGCTTGAGTTCGCGCTCATTTTTTGAGCCAAACAACGCTTTAGCGATAAAACTAATCATTTAAAACACCGTGCTTATAAGAATGCGGATCTAAAAAGACGAAAACTTGCCAAGAAAGTTGGCAAGTAAACAGAAAGGAGCTTGCCAAAGCAAGCAGAGAGGAAAAAATTATCGGCTAGCGCGATGAATATAGCTGGATGGATCGACAATGCGACCGTTTTTGAAAACTTCGAAGTGAACATGGGGGCCAGTTGAACGGCCGGTAGAACCCACCAGGGCGATTACCTGCCCTTTCTTGACGACGTCGCCCACTTTTACCAGATTAGCTTTGTTGTGAGCGTAACGGGTGGCGTAGCCCCCGCCATGATTAATTTGCACCATGTGACCATACTGTGGATGGCCTTGAGATTTAACGACGACTCCCGCCGCAACAGATATGACATCCGAGCCTTCATGTGCGGCGAAATCAATACCTGAGTGGAATGCGATTTTACCGGTGAATGGGTCTGCGCGGCGCCCGTATCGGGAGGCTAACCAGCCTTTTACAATGGGACGTCCGGCGATAAAAGTATCATCACTAAGCTGCCGCTTGGCGAGCAGATTGTCTAAAATCTCCAGCTGTTGACTACGATTTTCAATCTGACCGGACAGCTGATCAAGCGCGCGCAGTAAATCAGGTGGGCTGGCTGTACGTTCAACACTTTCAATTTCAGGCCCCCCAAGAGCTGGCGGCTGACTGAAATCAAACTCACCTTCACCTAGCTGTGCCACAGTGGTTAAGCGCTCGCCTAACGCATCCAGACGCACGAGTCGCGCCTGCATTTTAGCCATTTTTAATGTCAGCGCCGAGAGTTGCGCTTCAGCCTCAAGTCGGGCTTTTTCCAGTTCTTCTTTTTGAGTAATGAGCGCCTGACGCGATTCAATGCCGTCTTTATTGGAAGAATCAACAAACTGATAGGTCAAAACACTAATAAGTGCAGGTACGCCGAGCAGACAAACTGACAGCAGCGCACGCGTCCAGCCCCCAATGCTTAGGCTGCGCGCTTGACCGTGATGCTTGGTAAGAATGATGATTTTCATGGGCACGTTATCAGTGTTTTTAATCGTGATGGTGGTAAGCCGCCGGTGCTTTACCGCCTTTGCTTAGAATTAAATTCACAATTAATTTTTTACTTAAAACTAAAAAGAATTAGGATATGTCTTTTTTAGACCATTCCTAACCTTAAACTATTTTTGAGGGATTTTTCAAGCATTTAAAAAGCTTAAAAATAGAATAGCGAACGACGTCAAATATTTCGATTGAGTAGTCGAGTCAAGAAGCTAACCATGACGTGGCTATAGGTGCAGAAAGAAGAAAAATCAAAAAAAGCAGCAAACATGACGACATTTGCAGCAAATGTCGTCAAAAAGCATCAAATGGCTAATAGAGGCTTCATGTAAGAAATAGGAGCCGCATTCTCGTCTTCGAAAGTAACAACTTCCCAGGCATCTTCCTGAGCAATCAGCTGACGCAAAGAACGATTGTTCAAGCCGTGTCCCGACTTATGCGCTTTAAATTCGCCGATAAAGCTATTTCCTAAAAGATACAGATCGCCAATGGCATCCAGAACTTTGTGTTTAACGAATTCATCTTCGTAGCGCAATCCGTCTTCATTAAGAATGCGGTAATCGTCAACCACAATAGCGTTGTCGATACTGCCGCCCTTCGCTAAACCTTTGGAGCGCAGATATTCTATTTCATGCATAAATCCAAAAGTACGCGCACGACTGACTTCTTTAACAAACGAGGTGCTGGAGAAATCAACAGAAGTTTTTAATGTGCGGCCCTGGAAAACAGGGTGATCAAAGTCGATGGAGAAGGTAACTTTGAACCCTTCAAAAGGTAAAAAGCTGGCGACCTTGTCTCCGTCATAAACAGTTACCGGTTTTTTGATGCGAATGAATTTCTTCGCAGCGGCCTGCTCCTGAATTCCCGCGGACTGGATCAGGAAAACAAATGGACCCGCGCTTCCGTCCATGATCGGCACTTCCGGCGCGCTCACTTCTACAATGGCGTTATCAATACCCAAACCTGCCATTGCTGATAACAAATGCTCTACCGTAGCCACACGGACTTCACCATTCATCAAACTGGTAGATAGTGTCGTGTCGCCCACATTTTCGGCTTTTGCCTGAATCTCTACCACCGGGTCCAGATCCACACGGCGAAAAACAATGCCGGAATCTATTGGCGCAGGAAGCAGAGTTAAATAAATTTTTTGACCGGTATGTAAACCAACGCCGGTCGCACGAATGGCATTTTTCAGTGTTCTTTGTCTGATCATCGCTTTGTTCAGCCCTACTGTTAGCTAGATAGCAAGCCTACTCGAGGTGACTTGGGTATGTGTGAAAAGAGCACTTTCAAATATCCCTATGATTACCTCAGTCTAACCAAAAGCATTCCGATTGAGAGTAGGCCATGTTATCAATTTATGCTGGAGGTCGCCAGCTAAGCGGTTGATTGAGAAAATCTATTTCGCCACACACTTATGGGTTCCCTGTGCGTGACGAAGCAGAATATTCATGTATAAAACACAGTCGCTTTTATCACTCAGACACGTTCAATCATGAGTCAGTCGAGCGACCAGAATAGTCTTTTAATTTTCTCGAACCGCTTAGTGCTTCCATTACCCTTTGCATCTGGCCACAGCAAATGGGTAGAACAGCTTTAGTCTGCCTGACGACGTAAAAATGCGGGAATATCGAGATATTCCATATCTTTTTCGGCCGCTGGTGCGATTGCAGCTGCAGATGAATGCGCATTTGCACGCAGGTGAGCTGGACGATCCAGAGCGCTGTAATCAATCTGACCGTTAGCGCGACGCGTATTATCCACCACTTTGGTCGGCGCGGTTTTTACTTCTTTGGTAGCAATAACACCCAGGCCGGTTGCCACGACTGTTACTCGCAATTCGTTGCTCATGTCGGGGTCGATAACAGTACCCACAACAACTGTTGCGTCGCCTGATGCAAATTCTTCTATGGTGTTACCAACTTCAGAGTATTCACCCAGAGACAGATCAATACCGGCGGTGATGTTCACAAGAATACCGCGAGCACCTTGAAGATTGACGTCTTCCAGCAATGGACTGCGAATAGCCGCTTCAGCTGCCTCACGCGCACGGTTCTCGCCAGTAGCGCGACCAGTACCCATCATTGCCATACCCATCTCAGACATCACTGTGCGCACGTCAGCGAAGTCGACGTTGATCATGCCGGGACGAATAATCAAATCGGCGATACCTTGAACAGCACCGAGCAACACGTTGTTGGCGGCTTTAAAAGCATCCAGCAGACTGGTGGATTTGCCTAACACAGCAAGCAGTTTTTCATTCGGGATAGTGATCAACGAATCAACGCGCTCTTGCAGTTCTTTAATTCCAGCGTCGGCAATCAACATGCGTTTTTTGCCTTCAAATGGAAATGGCTTGGTCACCACCGCAACGGTAAGAATGCCAAGATCACGAGCGACTTCGGCCACTACCGGTGCACCACCGGTACCGGTGCCACCACCCATTCCCGCAGCGATGAATACCATGTCGGCGCCGCGCAGTACTTCGGCGATACGCTCACGGTCTTCCATTGCAGCCTGACGGCCTACTTCCGGGTTTGCGCCTGCCCCCAGACCTTTGGTCATGGAGTTACCTAACTGCAACACGGTACGTGCATCGATATCTTTCAATGCTTGTGCATCGGTGTTAGCACAGATGAACTCTACACCGTCTACTTTGCTGGCAATCATATGCTTTACAGCGTTACCGCCACCGCCACCGACGCCGATAACTTTGATGACTGCGTTTTGCTGAATGCTATCAACTAATTCGAACATAACTATTTCCCCTTTTTTCCCTTGAACGTGTCTGTATAAAAATGAAATAAGAAAGTGTGAAAACCAAATCTGACTTTGCTAAAAATTGTTTTGAAATAATTTCTTTAACTTGCTCAACATCGATCCCTGCTGCTCCCTCGATATCGGAGTTACACTCCGCCCTTCCTGATGTTGCTTCATTGCATACACCAACAAGCCGACACCTGTGGAATAAATCGGGTTATTGACGATGTCGGTTAATCCGCGAATATTTTGTGGTGATCCCAGTCGCACCGGCATATGGAAAATTTCCTCTGCCAATTCCGCGACGCCTTCCATTTTGGATGTTCCACCGGTTAATACGATGCCTGCTGCCATTAAGTCTTCGTATCCGCTCCGGCGTAGTTCCGATTGCACCAAAGTAAACAATTCGTCGTAACGAGGCTCAACCACTTCGGCCAATGCCTGACGAGATAAATCGCGCGGTTGGCGATCGCCAACACTCGGCACCTTGATGGTTTCATCCGGGCTGGTTAACTTGGCGAGCGCACAAGCATATTTAATTTTAATTTCTTCAGCGTTCGGCGTCGGTGTGCGCAGCGCCATAGCGATGTCATTAGTGACCTGATCACCAGCAATAGGAATGACACCGGTATGACGAATTGCCCCATCTTTAAAAATGGCAAT
>Ga0079223_10001752_pt1 | contig 13149 bp, 14 predicted proteins | sample Stecom2011_FD_75072 | JGI IMG/M metagenome (GOLD analysis project Ga0079223, IMG submission 75072) | Agricultural soil microbial communities from Utah to study Nitrogen management - Steer compost 2011 | ecosystem: Environmental > Terrestrial > Soil > Agricultural land | place: USA: Utah... | reverse complement strand
CGGCGACTGAGCACCTGCACCACGCGGCGGATTTCTTCATCACGCCCGATCACTGGGTCGAGCTTGCCCTGGCGCGCGAGGGCGGTCAGGTCGCGCCCGTACTTCTCCAACGCCTGGAAGGTGCCTTCCGGGTCCTGGCTGGTGACGCGCTGCCCGCCGCGAATGGCGGTGAGCGCCTGCAGCACGTTGTCAGCGGTGACATCATGCCGCGCCAGCAGATCACTCGCGGTGCGGTCGTGTGTCAGACCGAGCAGGATGTGCTCGGCGCTGATGTAGTCGTCGCGCATGTTGGCCGCTTCGGTCTCCGCGTGGGTCAGCACGTCGCTCGCGGCGCGGCTGAGCCCAACCTGAGCGGCAGCGCCGTATACCTTCGGCTTGCTGGCGAGCGCGTTCTGCACGTCCCCGATCACGCCGGGCAGGCGCGCGCCGATCTTGCTGATGACCTGCGGCACGACGCCATCTGTCTGTTGGAGCAGCGCGAGCAGCAGATGCAGCGATTCCAGCTCGCCGTGATTGTAGCTCTCGGCGAGGCGCTGCGCGGCCAGCACTGCCTGCTGCGCTTTGGTTGTAAACCGGTTGAGATCCATCGTTATCCCTCTAAATCGCGTCTCTATCTTTTCCACCTGATGATGACAGTGTAAGTCTAGCAATGGCATGTAAGAATGCCGTCAACAGAATATCAGAAGCGCGTCATCAGGGGGGAAATCAAAACGCCGGACACGGGTGCCCGACGTTTTGATCACACAGCAGCCCTAGCGCATGCCTTGCTCGGAACTGCCAAGGATGCGGCCAAGCTCCCGCGCGCTGAGGCCGGTGCGCTCGTCGCGCAGGAGGGGCAGGCGGCTGCGCGTGCGGTGAAGCTGGTTCAGGTCGATGGTGTGGACGAGCAGCGCTTCCTCGAAGTACGGCCCACGCGCCAAAAACTCGCCGTTCGGGTCCGCGATGGTGCTGCCGCCCCAGAAGTTCAGTCCGTCTTCGAACCCGACGCGGTTGGAATGCACCACAAACGTCGTGAACAAGCCCGCATACGCCTGGTTGATGCGCTCTACCCAGCGCGCGCTGGCGAGCCGGTCGCGCTCGTCCAGGCCGCGCCCAGGGCTGGCGCTGTGCAGAAACAGCACTTCCGCGCCATCCAGCCACAGCAAGTACGGCGGCGACACGTGCCAGAAGTCCTCGCAGATCAGCACGCCGACACGCCCGAAGCGCGTGTCAAAGGCGCGCACGCCATCGCCCCACGCAAAGTAGCGCCCTTCATCAAAAAGCGTGTAGGTAGGCAGATAGACCTTGCGATGCACATGCAAGACCTCACCGCCGCTGAGATACGCTTGCGCGATGTAGAAGCGATGCCGCGAGTCTTCTTCTACGAACCCGACCAGCGCGTCGATCTGATGCTCCCGCGTGGCAGCCAGCAGCGGCCCGAACACCGGATCGTCGGCACCAGGGTGCGTCGCCACCTCGTACACTAGGTCTTGCAGGTTATAGCCGGTCAGCGACAGTTCCGGGAACAGCAGCAGCTCAACCGACTGCGCCGCCGCCTGCTCCATCAGCGCCAGATGCTGCGCCAGGTTCGCCGGAACGTCCCCCAGCTTCGGGCTGGTCTGCGCGATCCCCAGGGTAAGCTTCATGCTGTTCATCCTCTCTCAGCGGACGATGGGACGCCTCGCGGCGTCGTTCCAGCCAGACCGCGCCCCCGGCCACGACCGCCAACAGCAGTACGGCGAGATCAAAAACCTGATCGGCGCGGCGATCCAGCAGCCAGACCGCCGGGTCCGCGCGGAAGAACCCGAGAACGTAGAGGCCGATCCCACTCAGCGCCAGGATCAGCCAGAAGCGCAAGCCACGCAGCCAACCGCGCCATGTCAGCAGCAGCGCCAGCGCTAGCAGCCCGCTGCCGAACGCGATCCCCGCCAGTTGGGTGTCCAGGCGCGGCGCGACCACGCCGTACACATCCGGCAGTTCCGCGACCGCCCAGCCCGGCCAATCCGCCAGCGTGCGGACCTCATGCCCATAGCCGCATCCAGCGGCGCGGCACCCGCTCCACGCGCCGATCATGCCGATCGGCCACGCCAGTGCAAGCATGTCCGTCCACGGCCCGAGCGACACGCGGCGCAGGCGCATCATTACCAGCGCGACCGGAACGGCGAGCATCAACCCGCCGTGCCACGCCAAGCCACCTTCCCACACACGCCATGTCTCGGCACGGTGATCGGTGAAATAGTCCCACTCAAGCGCGACATGCAGCGCCCGCGCGCCAACGATTCCCGCTGCCAGCGCCACGATCGCCACATCCAGCCAGCGTGTTGCTGCCTCGGGCGCGCGCTGCCAGCCGCCCCACGCAATCACACCCAGGCCCACCAGCAGCGCGCCGCTGAGCCAGGCGGTGTAGGCGCGCAAAGTGAGAGGCCCCGCCTCAATCAGGATCGGATTCATCAGTAACACGCAAGAAATGTCGACCGCGCTCGTGAAATATCCTATAATGTCCCTCACGTTAAAGCCAAATCCGGCGGATGTCAACGCGTGCGGCGCTGACCGACCAAGCCCTCACTGGCACCCCGGCCGTCCAACCTTCGGGCGACTATCAAACCGTACCACCCCCTGGACAGCAGGTGAGAACAGGAGTTGCACAACATGATCAATGTGGTCTTTAACATACTGGCGCTAGCCGGTCTGGCGATCGCCGGTTTCGGCGGCTTTATGATCGTCCAGTTCCTTTCGCGCAACGCGTCGATTCGCAGCGGCGTGCTGGTGACGGTCGTCGGGCTGATCCTCGCAATCGTGTTCTTCGTCATCGGCGCAGGCGTGATCGAAGTTCAGCCGAACGAAATCGCGGTCGTCTTCAACGTTCTTACGGGCGATCTGGCGGAAACACCGCTCGGCCCGGGGCTGCATGTGATCATCCCCGGCATTCAGGATGCAACGATCTACTCAATCGCGCAGCAAGAGTATACAATGGCCGGCTCAGTCAGCACCGGCGCAACACGTGGCGATGACGCTGTGGTCGCGCTAACCCAAGACGGGCAGCGCGTCGAGCTAGATGTCACGGTGATCTTCCGCATCAGCCCGGCCAACGCCAACATCGTCCACCGCAACTGGCAAGACCGCTATGTGAACGGGCTGGTCCGCCCGGCCCTGCGCAACCAGGTGCGTGGCTCGCTGACACAGTTCCGCGTCGAACAGATCTATGGCACCGAGCATAGCGCGCTGGAACAGGCCATCGAAGAAGGCGTGCGCGATCTGATCGCGCCAGAGGGTTTTGAAGTCACGAACGTACTGATTCGTAACATCGCATTCTCCCCAGAATACGTCGCGTCGATCGAGCAGAAGCAGGTTGCGCAACAGCAGGCGCAGGAAGCGGAGTTCCGTGTCGAGCAGCGCAACCAGGAAGCCGAGCAGGAACGCGCCCTGGCGCGTGGTTCGGCGGACGCTGCCCGCATCCGCGCCGAGGGTGAGGCCGCCGCGATGCAGCTCATCAACGAGCAGCTTTCGCAGAACCCGCTGCTGCTTCAGTGGCGCTACATCGAGTCGCTCGGTGGCAACGTCCAACTGATGGTCATCCCGTCGAACAGCCCGTTCCTCTTCGACCTCGACTCGCTGGCGAGCGCGGGCGGTGTTTCGCTGCCTTCCGCGACAGAAGGGACGCCTCCGGCAACCACTACCGTGCCGGACACTGACTCGGCTGACTAACCTAACCGCGCGATAGTTCACTCAACACGATGAGTATTGCAGAGGGCGCATGAGGCGCCCCCTGCGTGTTATGCGCGCAGTCGCGGCGCACGTGCCGCCAGATGTGTACTTTGCGATAATGGGGCTAAGTGTCAGACAGGCAGGAGACTCCCCCATGACACGCTCGCGTGCACTGTTGATCACCTTCGTGCTGCTGTGCCTGCCGCTTGGCGGCGGCGCGCTCACCGGGCGCGCCCAGACCGCTGACACAGGCCAGATCGCAATTGCCGCAGAAGACGGCAATATTTATCTCTTCGATCTCGCCGCCGATGAAGCTGTTCCCCTGACCGAAGACGCCGTGCGCGGCAGCAAGATGTACGCCTGGCCGACCTGGGCGAACGATGGCCGGCTGGCGTTTTTCGGAACCAGCCGCGTCCCGGATGACCGCTACCAGCTTGGGATTTTCTTGCAGCGCGCGCCCGGCGAGGTCGAGCGCCTCTATTCCGCCGCAGACGAGTTCTTCACCTACGCCAGTTGGGCGCCCGCTGACTGCCCCGCCGGGGACTGCAGCGACCTCGCTCTGCTATACCCCGCGGCCAGCGGCAACCTCGCGCTGCGGCGCGTGCGCGTCGATGGTGAGGTGTCCATCGAGGAGCTGTCGGAAGGCGGGCCGCACTATTGGGACTGGTCGCCTGACGGCGCGTCGATGCTGTGGGCGCGCTTTGGCACCGAGCTATCGATCTACGACGCGGACAGCAACGCCATCGCGCAGACGTTTGACGACCGGCTCGGCTTTCAGCGTGCGGTCGACTGGTCGCCGGTGGATAACCGGCTGCTGGCTGCGGTGCGCGCGCCCGGACGCCGCAACGACCTGATAATTTTCGACAAGGATGAACGGCTGGTGCTGGCCGAAGGCTTCAGGGGCCCGGTATCGTTCGAGTGGTCGCCAGATGGCGCGCAGGTCGCCTACCTGGACGAACAGCGCACTACGCTCACCGTGGCGGACGCGCAGACCGGCGCGCCGGTCGCCACCGCCCCCGATGACGCGTTTGCGTTCTTCTGGTCACCGGACAGCGCGCGCCTAGCCTATCTTACTATCAGCCAGCCGGGGCAGGACGTCCTGGCAAGCTTGCAGAGCGAGCCGCCGCGCCTGCAATGGGTGATCTACTCGCCAGCGACAGGCGCCGCGACACGCCTGGCAACCTTCTTCCCTACGCGCGAGACAATCTACTACCTGCAGTTCTTCGACCAGTTCGCGCGCAGCCATCGCTTGTGGTCGCCGGACAGCCGCTATTTGACCTATGGCGAGGTGCTGCGCGATGGCCGCAGCGTCGTCTCGCTGCTGGACACGACCAGCCAGGACGCGCCGCGCACGCTGATGGAAGGGCAGATCGGCGTGTTTAGCTGGTAGCCGGGGGATGCTATCGCACGCGCTCGTGCTAGCGCAGCCCCTTTTGCCCGGCGAGCGCTTCGATCGAGCGGCGCGGGCTGGAGCCTTCCTCGCCCATGCCTTCGAGCGCAAAGCGATAGTCGTGTTTGCGGACGAACTCGGCAAGCTGCTCTTGCAGCGCGCGCCAGATGTCCTGCTGGATCGCGAGCAGTTGCGCCTTGTGATCGGCACTCCCCTTCTGCGCGAGGACCTGTCGCAGATGCGGCAGGCACAACCCCGCCGAGCCGCGAAACCCTTCGGCGAACTCCGCCTGACCAATGTGCGAGAGCAGGTTGCGCAACAGGTGTTCTTCGACCGTCGCCTGATGCACGCAAGCCGGGCACTCGCCGCGCGGCTGAAGCGCGCTCTCCGCCTGATTGACCTGCCGCCGCCCACCGTTCGGCTGCACCGCGCCCATATCGTCCAGCAGATGCCGCATCACCCCCTCGTACAGCACCGCGATCCCCAGCGCGCTGGCGTTGATCGCGTCCTGCACGTGCCACGCGTGCACCGGGCAGAAGCCGCGCGCGGCGCGGACCGCTTCGTGCGTGGCTGGTTTGTTGACGTATTCGTAGATCAGGCTGTCGAGGTGATGGTGGACGCTCTCCAGCGTCAGGCGGCAGACGGGGCAGCCGGGCCTGGAGAACGCCTCGTAAAGATTATGCGCGCGCGACGAAAGCTTCATCAATCGTTCCTGTCATTCTGCGGATGTCCGTGTAAAGCGTACACGGTCGATTATAGCGTGCGCCAGGGGCCGCGCGGAGCTTGTGCAGACTGCCGATTGCCCGCCGCAGCACCGGGCAGTAGACTCGCCCGAATCCATCAGGCAGTCACTAGCATTTAGAGGACGCACCATGCGCTCACCGCGCGTCGAGTTCTGGGCTGGATTGCGCGCCCAACTCCCCATTTTGCTCGGAACCAGCCCCTTCGGCATGATTTACGGGATCATCGCCTACGAAGCGGGGCTGCCGTTCAGCGTCGCGCTGGCGATGTCGCTGGTGGTCTTCGCGGGCTCGTCGCAGTTCATCGCGGCGCAGTTGTTCGCTACCGGCGCGACCGGCGTGGTGATCGTCCTGACCACCTTCGTCGTCAATCTGCGCCACATGCTCTACAGCGCGTCCGTCGCGCCTTACGTGCGACATCTGTCCCCTGCCTGGAAGTGGCTGCTGGCGTTTCTGCTCACGGACGAGGCGTACGCCGTGACGATCTCGCGCTACCGGCAGGAGCCGGTCGAGGCGGCGCGGGACACCGCGGCGCACTGGTTCTTCCTCGGCGCGGGGCTGACGCTCTGGGCCTCGTGGCAGCTCAGCAGCGCGGCGGGCTTTCTGCTCGGCGCGCAGATTCCCGCAAGCTGGTCGCTGGATTTCACCCTCGCGCTGACGTTCATCGCGCTGCTGGTGCCAGTGGTGCAAGACCGCCCGGCGATTCTAGCAGCGCTCGCCGCTGGAACAGTCGCGGTGCTGGCGCGCGGCTGGCCGTACAACCTCGGTTTGAGCGCCGCGGTGATCGCGGGAATCGGCGCCGGGTTGCTGGCCGAGCACTGGCAACGCCCGCCCCACGTGGCCGCACACCCCACGCCGAGGCGCCATCTATGATACGGCTCTGGCTGATCATCGGGGGGATGGTGCTGGTCACGTACAGCGTGCGGCTGTCGGTGATCGTGCTGCTGCGCGGCGCGGAGATGCCACCTTCGCTGGTGCGCGCGCTGCGGTTTGTGCCGCCCGCCGCGTTGAGCGCGATCGTGCTGCCGGAGCTAGTTACGCCCAACGGCGCGCTCGATCTATCGCCGGGTAATGTGCGCCTGCTGGCGGGGATCATCGCCGGGGTGGTTGCGTGGACGACGCGCCGCACCCTGCTGCCGATCGCGGTCGGGATGGTGGCGTTGTGGGTGCTACAAGCCGTCCTCTGAGCGGCGCAACCAGGGGCGGGGCCATTGTCAAAACCGCCCCGGTCGTGTAAGATAGGGGGCGTACGCGCGGGCATGGTGTAGTGGTAACACAACAGCCTTCCAAGCTGTATTCACGGGTTCGAATCCCGTTGCCCGCTTCGCCACAAATGCCCAGGCAGCCTGGGCATTTTGCACCTCGATTTTTAGGTTTGTTGCTCCGGGCCTATAGCTCAGCGGTTAGAGCAGCCGGCTCATAACCGGTCGGTCGCAGGTTCGAATCCTGCTAGGCCCACCTCATGTTTTTCACCCTCTCATGGCAGCGTATCCGGAGCGAGACGCCGAAGGGTGTTTCGCTGTATTCCCACCCGACGCGTTACTCGCCGCGACCGAGACGGAACTCCTGCTTGTAGCCAAAGCGCCGCTCATTGTCCAGCCAGCGAAGCCAGGTTGGGCGCAGCACGTAGAGCACGCTGTTTTCGATCAGGTCCGCGAAGCGATCGTTGACGAAGGGGAACTTGTCGCCATAGAGGCGCAAGCCCCGGCGTCGCTCCTCGTCGTCGGTGACCGCCATCGCATCCCCCGCAAGCTGCACGCCCTTGATGCCGGACCATTCCCACGTGTGCGCGTAAATCGCGGCGGCGACGTCGTTCCAGTCGCTGATGTTGACGCTGTGGCGGCTGTCCGGGCTGGAGACCCAGTAGAGGTTGAGCGCGTCATCGCTGGCGAAAAACAGCGGCGCGACCTGCGGCCTGCCGTCCTTGTCGCCAGCGGTCGCCAGCGCCAGCGTCGACTGGGTTTTAAGGAACGCACGTAGCTCCACGCAGATATCTTCGGGTAGCAGGGGCAGTGTGTCGGTCATTCCCGGCTTCCTCGCAGTCCCAGCCATTCAAAATACAGCCCGTTGTCGATCCCCAGCCGCAGCAGGATGCGCCCTACCGTCTCGTTGATAATGTCGTCCAACGACTGCGGGCGGCTGTAAAACGCGGGCATCGGCGGCAAAATCACAGCGCCCAACTCCGCCGCCTGAACCATCAAACGCAAGTGTCCCAGGTGCAACGGCGTCTCGCGGACCACCAGCACCAGCGGACGCCCCTCTTTGAGCGTCACATCTGCCGCGCGCACCAGCAGGTCGTCGGCGTAGCTGTGCGCCACGGCAGACAGGCTCTTGATGCTGCACGGCACGATCGCCATCCCCAACGTCGCAAACGAGCCGCTGGCGATGCTGGCGCCGATGTTCTCCGGCTTGTGGACGACGTCCGCCAGCGCTTCGACCTGCCCGACCGACCACGCCGTCTCCTGCGCGATCGTGATCCGCCCGGCAGGTGAGATCACCAGGTGCGTCTCGATCGCGGCATCCTGGCGCAGCGCTTCCAGCAAGCGGATCCCATAGATCACGCCGCTGGCGCCGGAGATGCCCACCACGACGCGGCGGGGTGCGCTGGTCATCGGGTGCGATCCGGTCGCGTGCTGCGAAGCGTGCGAGGTGCGTTAATTGTGGTCCACTCCGATCATTACGTTCGACGCCTTGATCACGGCGTAGGCTTCTTGCCCCTCGCGCAGGTCGAGGCTCTCGACCGCCGAAACGGTAATAATGGAGACGATTTCGATGCCGCCGGGCAGCTCGATCACGACTTCGCTGTTCACTGCGCCGGGGGTAATACGCTTGACCGTACCCTTCAACTGGTTGCGAGCGCTGAGCTTCATAGTGTCATCTCCTTGGCTGCGTGCGGCATCCCCGGTTGATCATAACACACTCTTATACGGCAGGCAGCGCGCCGCCTGGGCGCGTGCCCCAATGAACAGCCATCGTCCCAAACATGAAGCGCCGGAATCCGACCTCCACCAGCCCGGCGGCGCGCATCAGGTCCGCCAGTTCTTCGGCGGTCTTGAAGCCGAGCGTGCTTTCCGGCAGGTAGCGATACGCGTCCGCGTTGCCTGAGACGACCCGCCCCAGCGTCGGGATCACATAGCGCAGGTGCACGTTGATGAACGGGCGTAAGACGCCGTTGGACGGTGGTGTTGTGTCCAGCGTGACGAGCCGACCGCCGGGCTTGAGCACGCGCAACTGCTCGCGCAGCGCGCCGGGGATGTCGCTCACGTTGCGGAACAGATAGCCGCTCGTCACCGCGTCGAACGACGCATCCGCATAGGGCAGGCGCAGCGTGTCAGCGGCTTGCCACGCGAGCGCGTCCGCGCCGGGGCGCTGCTGCCCGACGCGCATCATCGGCAGCGCGAAGTCCGCCGCGACCACGCGCAAGCCGGGGACCTGCCGCCGCGCCTCAAGCGCAATGTCCCCCGTCCCGGTGGCGATATCGAGCAGCCAGCCACCGCGCGGCAGGCGCGCCTGCTGCACGACGAAGCGCCGCCAGCGCTGGTCCTGCCCGAAGGTCATCAAGCGGTTCATCAAGTCATAGCGCGCGGCGATCTGCCCGAACATCGCCTGGACGGTGCGCCCATGCTCGGCAGTTGGCAAGGGTTGATGCATCACGTTTCGCTCGGCTTCAGCGGTCATCCAGCCCGCTCGTGGGGCCACGTGCCCATCACCTGGCGCAGAATTGCAAACTCGCCCAGGTGGTACGCGTTATGATCAGCCACCAGCAGCGCCTCGCGCAGCAACGTGTATCCGGGCGCGTGGGGCAGGTCATCCGTCAGGCTGTTGGCAGGATCCGCCACCAACTGCTGCATCGCGCCCAGGTCGCGCCGGATGGCGTTGATCGTCGCGTTCCACTGCTCAGGGTCAGCTTCCTCGTCCGGCGCGGGCCAGTGACCTTCCGGCCAGGAGGGGGACACCCAGTCAGGGTCGCGCGTGAATTCCAGAATGTCTTCCTGCGCAATGCGGACGTGCTCCAGCAACTGCCGAAAGGAATAGGGTACGTTGGGCGCGCGCTCGTTGATCCGGTCGAGGGGAAAGTCAGCGATCGCTTCATCAAGTGACATATGGGCGTTGCCACCGCGCAGCAGCGCCAGAACCTGCTCGCGCAGCACGCGGTCGCTATCGTTGTTCATGGGAACCCCTTTCGCCGGTATCCGGCATCATATGTCCGCCAGCGGCACGCGGCGCGGCTAGCTTTCGCCGGCCAGCCGCCAGCGCCCGACAATTCGCTCTAGCAGGTCGACCACGATGTAGAGCACCAGTCCGAGCAAAGACATCGCCAGGATGCCCGCGTACATCTGCTCAAAACGCAGTCGCTGCCACGTGAGCGTCATGATATAGTACCCCAGCCCCTCGCGCGTGGAGTACTGCTCCGCGATGAACAGCACCGCGATCGCCGTGCCGACCGAGACGCGCAGCGCCGTCAGCACAGCAGGCAGCGATGCCGGAAAGTAAACGTAGCGAAACAGCGCGCGACGCCCCGCGCCCAGTGATCGCACGGACTGGATCAGCTCCGGGCGCAGGCTGGCGGCTTCGTCCCGCACGACAACCAGGATCTGGAAGAACAGGATCAGCGCGATCAGAAAGACCTTCGACGTCTCGCCAATGCCCATCACGACCAGGATCACCGGCAGAAACACGATCTTCGGGATCGGGTGCACCAGCGCGATCAGCGGCGAGAAGATGCGATTGAGCACGCGAATCTGACCCAACCCCAGGCCGATCGGCGTGGCAAACAGCACGGCAGCGACGATCGCAGTCAATACGCGCTGCGCGCTGACCAGCGTGTGATCCCACAGGTCGCCCCGCATTTCTTCAATGAACACCGGCAGGACCTGCCAGGGGTACGGCATAATGTCGCGGTCCAGCGCCGCCGCCAGCGCAATCCAGCACAGCACGAAAATACCGATCGCCAGCGCGAGATTCAGCAGGCGGCGGCCCATGCCGCGCAGCGCCAGCCGCGTCGGATCAGCCGCAGGCAGCGCAGCGTCGGGACGGGTCGTGGTCAGGCCGTCAGGCCCAGAAGAGTGCGTAATTGGTTGCATTGGTCCAGAAAGGTCTGTGTGCTGCGATAGCCGGGCGTGCCCGCTTCCGGGTTGGACACGATCACCGGTTCGGTATTGGGTGGCTGGCCGAGCACCAAAATCTGCCGGCCCAGGATAGCGGCTTCTTCGATGGCGTGCGTGACGATAATGCTCGTCAGCTTGATTTCCCGCTGAAGCTGCAAGACCAGGTTTTGCAGATCTTCGCGCGTCGGCGCGTCGAGGCTGCTGAATGGCTCGTCCATCAACAGCAGATCGGGCTGTAGCGCGAGCGTCCGCGCGATCGCGGTGCGCTGCCGCTGGCCGCCGGAGATCGCGCCGGGGAACTTGGCCCGCTGCTCCGCGATGTTCAGCCGCCGCAGCCAGCTATCGACCACCTCGCGCGCTTCGCGCCGCCCCAGCACCTTTTCGGCGCGCGGCGCGTGCTTGCCATCCGGCCCATAGAAGCGCCGCACGCGCAACCCTAGCGCGACATTGTCCTCAACCGTCGCCCAGGGCAGCAGGCCATAGTCCTGTAGGATCAAGCCGGTCTCCGGGCGCGGGCGCTCGATGCGCGTGCCGCCGACCGTGATCACGCCATGTGTCACGCGGCGCAGCCCGGCGATCAGCGTCAGCAGCGTGGTCTTGCCACAGCCCGACGGGCCGATGATCGACCACGACTCGCCCTCATGGACCTGCCAGCTAAAGTCCTGGAAGATCGGCACGCCGCGCGGGCCATAGCGAAAGGTCAGCCGGTCGAGCAAAACCATCGTCTCCGGCCTGGTATCCACCAACGTCATAATGCGTTCCGTATGCGTGGCGCCGGACAAGAGCGTGTGCCTTGCCCGGCGCGCCTTCGTTTACCTGAGCGTGTTGCGCCTATGTGCCGGCTGAATCTCCCCGTCCCCCAACCTCCTTCCCTCGTTCTGGGGGAAGAAAAGCCGACCACAGGTCGGAAGGGTGGGGGAACTCTTCAATTATCAGCCCGCTATTCCAGCGACATCAGGTACGCGACCAGGTGCGCCATATCGGCGTCGCTCAGATCGGTGTAGGCGGGCATGATACCCGGGTTGAAGCCCTCGACCACGTGCGCGTCCGGCTCGACAATCGACTGCTCGACGTAAGCGTGCGCATCCAGCCCCTCGACCATCTCCCCCGCGCGATCCGCCAGCCCTGCCAGCGACGGCCCGACCATCACGACATCACCTTCCACCGCGTGGCAAGCGTTGCAGCCCAGCGATGCGTAAATGTCCGCACCCACCGCGGGGTCGCCTGCCGCTGCATCGTCACCGTCTTCGCCCATGTCTTCAGGCGCGATCGCCTCGACAAAGCTCGGCTCGACCGTGTCCTCATAGGCCACGCGGTCTTCGATGATCTCCTGCTCGATCAGCCAGTCGATCGTGTCTTCCCAGGCTTCGGGCTGCGTAATGCGATAGGTCGGGAAGGGCGGAAGCTGGTAGCTGTCGGCGACGCTGTCCGGCACATTGGTGTGCTCGATCCACAGGTCACGATAAGCTTCCGGGTCGGCGTTGATGTCCTCGGCGGCGCGCATCCACGCCTGCAGGAACCCTTGCACCTTCTCCGGCTGCTCCTCGACGATTTCCTGGCGGACGGTCAGCACGCTCTGCGTGAATTCCGGATCGGCCAGCGAGGTATCATCCATCACCAGGATCGCGCCACCCTCAATCGCCGCCTGCGCGAGCGGGTCCGGCAGCACCACAACCGGAAGCTGGCCTTCCATCAGAAGCTGGTAGCGCACGGGGATGTTCGGCTCCGGCCACCACGTCACGTCCTCGGCGCTCAGCCCGGCCGCTTCCAGCATACGCTGTCCGATATAGTGAATGACCGAGTTCTCGCTGATTGCGATCTCTTTGCCCGCCAGATCGGACGGAATTGTGATATTGCTGCGCGGCGCGGCCAGCACGCGGAACTGCGGCGCATTCTCATACGAGCGGCGCGCCATGGCAACGATCGCGATCCGCGTCTCGTCCTGGTTGAAGATGCCGGTGCTGATCAGGTCGTTGAGCATCACGTCGATCTCCCCGGCGAGCAGCAGTTGATCGCGCTCCAGCGCACTGCTGACCGGGATCAGTTCGATCTCGACACCCGCTTCTTCAAAGTACCCGGCTTCCTGCGCGACATAGAACGGCAGCACGTCCAAGACCGGGATCAGACCCGCGCGCAGCGGTTCGTCGTCCTGAGCCGCCACGCCCGGCGCCAGCGCGCCCAACAACAGGGCCAGCGCAAGCGCGAGTGAAAATGTAATACGGCGCAT
>Ga0079223_10001751_pt1 | contig 13150 bp, 8 predicted proteins | sample Stecom2011_FD_75072 | JGI IMG/M metagenome (GOLD analysis project Ga0079223, IMG submission 75072) | Agricultural soil microbial communities from Utah to study Nitrogen management - Steer compost 2011 | ecosystem: Environmental > Terrestrial > Soil > Agricultural land | place: USA: Utah... | reverse complement strand
CAAAAGTAAACAATTTAAATAATTTGGCAAGTGCTTTATCCTTTTTTTTTGATTGGTGAAGCCTACGATTGTTTAGATCGTGCTATCCATTTATCAATCTTATTTTCAAGTAATTCCAACGGAATACTGCCGGTTTCCAAAACTTGATTATGAAACTCACCTATTTTGAATTTATCGCCCAATTCCTTTTCTGCTTTATGGCGGAGTTCCAAGATTTTTAATTGCCCAATCTTATAAGATAGCGCCTGACCAGGATTTGCCATATAGCGTTCAATTTCTGAAATGATTCCAGCTTCAGGCTCGGCTTCATTTTGCAAGCAATATTCAATGGCCTCCTCGCGAGTCCAGTCTTTATAGTGCATTCCTGTGTCAACAACCAATCGAACTGCACGGTGCATTTCGGCTCCTAGCATTCCAAAGTATTGATACGGATCTGTGTACAGTCCAAGTTCCTTGCCAAGCGATTCACTATAAAGTGCCCAACCTTCACCATAACCACTGTAAAAAAGTGTTTTTCTGAACATAGGTAAATCTTCATTTTCCTGCGTTAAGGATATTTGATAATGGTGACCAGGAATTGCTTCGTGTAAAAAGAGCGATTCATCGCTGTAAATATTATATTCAGAAGCATCTGGAATTGGCACGTAAAATCTTCCAGCTCGGGTTCCATCTAAACTGCCTGGATTGTATTGCGCACTTGCCGATTTTTCTCTAAACTTTTCAGTTTGTACTACTTCAAAAGCTGTTTTAGGTTTGTTGTCGAATAGCTCTTCAAGCTTTGGTTTCATTTTTTCGTGAATCGCATAGAAATTATCAATAATCTGTTGTGGCTTGCTATATGGGGTGAGATCCTTATTAGTTCGTACGAAATTGAAAAACTCTTGTAGATTTCCTTTAAAACCAATCTCATTTTTCACTTTTTCCATTTCAGACGAAATACGCGCTACTTCGCTTAGCCCTAGTTCGTGAATTTCTTCCGCGGTCATTTCGGTTGTTGTGTATAGTTTTATTTGATGTTTGTAATAATCTTTTCCATTAGGTATATCTTCGATTCCTGTAGTTGTTCTTCCTGAATTTAAATATTCTTCCGAAGTAAACGTGTATAAACTTTGATATGCTGGGATAACCTTTTTTAAAACCATTTCGGCATAAGCCTCTGTAATTGCTTTTTTGTCTTCTTCTGGAAAATCATCAGGAAAGTTTTTAACAGGGGAGAAGAACAGGTTTTTATCTAAATTAGGTTCGGTCATTGCCTTTAGTTGCGGGATCACTTTAACTATCAAGGACTTTGGCAGCACATAACCTGCTGCCATACCTTCTTTCATTCGGCTTTCCGCTGTTTTCAACCAATCTACATATCCATCAACACGTTCCATCCAAATTTTGTAATCGTCTACAGTTTGAAAAGGCTGTGCACTTTTTCCGCTAGCCAATTGTCCCATTACAAGGTTGGCAGACCACATTTGATCAATAGGGAAGTATGTGCTGTTTTTGAATGAAAGTGTCTCTAAATTGATGTTGCATTCCCAGAGTAAAACATCTTTACTCATTTTTTCGGTATCGGTTAGAGTAGCATCTTCAAATTTTAAAGCTTCTTCTTTAAAGCGTGTGTAATAATTTGTAAGACCAGAAATATATTGGTCTGAAAGAAAATTTGGAAAGCTATTATTGTAGCGTGTATCACCAGAAAAAGTTGCTTTAAGCGGGTTTAGAATTAAACCTTCTTCGTAGTAATTGTTTAGCATGATGTTAAAATCAGCACTCACATTACTGTTTTCAGAGTTGTCTTTTTCGCTCGATTCATTTTTGCACGAAGCGAAAAACGTAATCGCTAGCACAATTAGTATAATTTGTTTGATTTTCATTTTCAGTTGATTTTAGTTGTTGTGTAGTGCTGATAAATACTTATTCTAGCAAATCTGGTCGGCGTTCTTGCGTGCGTTTGTAGGCTTGATCCTCGCGCCATTCCTCGATTTTTCCTGTATTACCACTTGTAAGAATTTCTGGCACGGTCCATCCTTTATATTCTGCGGGACGTGTATAAATAGGTGGCGCAAGTAAATTATCTTGAAAAGAATCTGTTAGGGCGCTGGTTTCATTCCCTAAAACTCCCGGAATTAAACGAATTACGGCATCACAAACTAAAGCTGCAGCAAGTTCACCCCCGCTCAAAACGAAGTCGCCTATGGAAATTTCCCGTGTTATAAAGTGATCACGAACACGTTGGTCTACACCTTTATAATGACCGCAAAGAATAATGATGTTTTCTTTAAGCGAAAGTTCGTTCGCCACGTGTTGGTTAAACGTCTTTCCGTCGGGCGTCATATAGATTATTTCGTCGTAATCTCTTTCAGATTTTAATTCTGAAATACATTTGTCAATAGGTTCAATCATCATAACCATTCCAGCACCGCCGCCAAATTGATAATCGTCAATTTGCTTATAGTTGTTTGTGGAATAATCCCGAAGATTGTGGGTGTGGACTTCAACCAAGCCTTTATCAATAGCTCGTTTTAGGATGGAAGCTTCGAACGGGCTTTGAAGTAGTTCGGGAAGGACAGTGATAATATCGATTCGCATTTTGGAAATTAAATTGTGAAAATAATTTTCAAAAATACGTATAAAATCATCCTTTCTTAACTTGCTGTTGTTTTTTGCGTTTTTCTTTTTCCGCTTCTCTTTTCTTTTTCTCTAATTCCCGTCTTTCCTTTCGTGTTAAGTTTGGATTTTTCAGGACTTCGTCGTAATTTATTTCTAGAGGTGGTTGCTCTTTAAACGCTTGAATCCAAGCATTTTTGAATAGGTTGAACACCGTTGGCAAAACGCCAATTTCTAAGTTATTTAGGTTGCCAGCTATTGAAGCCTTGGTTGCTACAGTATCTGTATCTTGATTTTTTAAAGCGAATTTGAAAAAGCCAACAAAGCCTTCCCATAAGTTTTCGGAGTAATTTTCATCTTCACCTATCAATTTTGAATCGGTAAGAATTGGTTTTAAATATCCTAATAAATTACCATTTGCAATTTCCACTTCGCTAAACACGCTGATATTTCCCTTTTCAAAATTTAATTTGGTGTTGTGGTATGAAAAATCGTTGAAGGCGGTAACATCTGCGTTTTCGATGGAAAAAGAAAGGTCCATTTCTGAAATTTTCTTTGCCAAGTTCATGTTCCCTTCTAAAAACACCTTACCGTTCCCTGTTGAAATTCCTGTAGCCTGAATAGGAGAGGGAAGGATGCGTTCTTTTTCTACCACAATCCTGAGATTGTCTGCGGTGAGTTCAAGTTGACCGATTTGCAATTCCACCCTTGGCTTGGCGGAAAATTGCACAAATGACAATTTGCCGTTGTGAACTTCAAAATTGTTTATATCTAATGGAACAAGGGCGGAAAGTGCTTTTTTCCAGTCGTTTGCTTTAGCGATGCCGATTTTCTTATTCTGTTCTTCAAAAATATAGATAAGTTCAGGATTGTCTAAAATAACTTCGCTGACTAATTTTCCGTGAAAAAGTGATTTCCATTGAATAGAAATATCGCTTTTCGGAAAATTTAAAAAAGGGATATTAGATTCTGAAGTGCCTTTGTTTAATTGCATTCCATTAACAACATAGGCGCCACGCAAAAGAGCGATGTCTATATCATCAACTTGTCCATAGTAGCCTGGAATATCTGCCAGCACTTTGTTCACACGGTTTTTCACCAATGTAGGGAGGTAAAGGCGAAAGGCAATCAGAAGGATTAGAACTATAGTGGGAATTATGAAACGTTTTTTTATAAAATATCGTCTTTTGTGTTGAACCACAGACTTATTGGACTCAGGCATTTTTAAGCTAATTGTTTCGGTAAATTTGCTTCAAAGGGTGTTAGCGTAGGGTTAATGAAGTCATAAAAAAATCAGCATTTTCTTTATGTCTTTTAGGAAGAGAAATTATTGCAAATTCCAAATGGTAATGAAAGAAAAAGTGCTTAGGTTGTGAAACAAAAACCTCCCTTCGATTTATCGAAAGGAGGTTTTCTAATTCATTTACAAAAAGAACTTTTCTTAATAATACGTATACCTTCTAACCTGAGCAATGTATTTTGCCAAGCGAATTACTTGGTGGCTGTAACCGTATTCGTTATCATACCATATATAAAGCACCATGTTTTTACCATCTTCGGTAGCGATAGTTGCATTGCTGTCAAATATGGCAGGCTGCGCTGTTCCAACAATATCGCTAGATACTAATTCATTGCTAATTGCGTATCTAATCTGCTCTACCAAATCGCCTTCTAAAGCATACTTTTTCATTGCAGCATTGATATCTTCTTTTGAAGCTGCTTTCGCTACTTCTAGATTTAGAACAACCAATGACCCGTTTGGAACTGGCACTCGAATAGCATTCGAAGTTAACTTACCAGCCAATGAAGGTAGTGCTTTTGCAACTGCCCTTCCTGCTCCAGTTTCGGTAATAACCATATTTAAAGCAGCTGCTCTTCCACGACGGTATTTACTGTGCATATTGTCAACCAAATTCTGGTCGTTGGTGTAAGCGTGAATAGTTTCTAAATGGCCACGAACTACGCCCCAAGTATCTTCAACTACTTTTAGGATAGGAGTGATAGCGTTTGTGGTACAAGATGCTGCTGAAAAAATATCTACTGTATTTGGATCGTAGTCTGTGTGGTTTACGCCGTGTACAATATTTGGCACCCCTTTTCCAGGAGCTGTAAGTAATACTTTGGCAACGCCTTTTGCTTTTAGGTGGCGACCTAAGGCCACTTCATCGCGGAAAGCGCCTGTGTTGTCGATAACTAAAGCTTCTTCAATGCCGTATTTAGTGTAGTCAATTTCCTCTGGATTGTTAGCAGAAATAACATGAACCCTAGTTCCGTTAATTACCAAAGCGCTGTTTTCAGCATCTACGGAAACAGTTCCTTGAAATTCTCCGTGAACAGAGTCGTGTTGTAATAAAGAGGCTCTTTTTTCTAAAACACTTAGGTCTGCCTTTCCTCTTACAACTATTGCGCGTAATCTTAGTTGGTTTCCTTGACCTGTTCGGGTCATTAACTCTCTTGCAAGTAAACGTCCTATTCGTCCAAATCCGTAAAGAACAACGTCTTTAGGAGAGATGCTGCTAGTTTCTTTGGCGTTTTTTAATTTATCTGAAACAAAGGCTAGTGCGTTTGAGTATTTATCGTCTTCTAAGTGGATTTCGTAGGTTAGTTTTCCAATGTCTAATTTTGAAGGAGGAAGATCTAAGGTTTTGATGGCTTGTGCAATCTCAACCGAATCGAAAATAGAAATTGGTTTTTGAACAAATTCGCCTGCATACTCGTGTAGGCTGAGGATTTCACTCACATTGCGATCGATAAGTTGGTTGCGGAAAAGCACCAATTCAATGGACTTGTCGTACCAAAGGTCGCTAATGATTTTAATAAATTCTACCGTGGCTTTGCGGCGATCGGTTTGAAAGGACAGTTCTTTTTCATAAACGTCATCAAAACTCATAATTGTAATTTTTTAGGCTTCCAACAATGGTTGGGAGCGTGTTAAATTTTGCTGCAAAAATAGGTATTTTCATCCGTGTAATGAAAAATAATCAGAAGTTCTGTTGAAATTCTTTTTTGTCTTATAAGAATGTATAAGATGTTTATTGCTTGTGCATTGCTGCGTGAGAGAAACCGTGTTTCAATTGGGGTTTGCTTAAACTAAACCGTTGCTTTTATTACGGATGGTTTGCTTCTATTTTACAATCGTTTATCGCTTTCACGTCGTTTTTCGTACTTAATATCGCTAAGCATAGACGATTTTATTCCTATAAAGAAATACCAGGCAGTGTTTATGCTTCCTATTGGGGTCCAATTAAAGCTCATTTGCCAAGATTCTAAATCTCGCTGAAATCTAAATTGTGTTAAGGTTACCCCGTTATTTTTGAAGTCGTATCCTGATGAAACCCCTACCGTCCAACGAGGAGCAATAGATAAGTTGGTACTTAACATTATAGATTGCGAACTTATTTCGTTTTGTCGTCGCTCATTGCCGTAAGTTATAGTATAGGCAAGACGCATATCCCAAGGGATGCTATAGTTATACCATTCTACATTGGTTCTGGCTTCTTCTTCCTCTTCGGTTTCATCTTCATAGATTCTTCCGTCATAAATATCTGTTGCTTCACCAAACAAGTCGTCTGGACGCCCTCCATTTCTGAAAGTTTCGTTTTCAGTCCGACTTCTACTGGCAGATCTTTTATTAAAATCCTTACTAGAAAAAGAATAGTTGACGCTCACATTAGCATTTGTGAGACGAAATAAACTACCTCCGTTATTGATGTTAAAAACGTCAATTTTTCTGTTGTTGTTATCTAATGCGTAGGGATCAAGGGTTCCGCTGAAGTTGAAATCTAGTTTTGGAACAACAGGAACACTGCCCGAAAATTGAACGGCACTCCAATTAAGTGAATCGCCCGCAAGGTTGTATGCAGTACTAAAGTTTAAATTGTTCAATAAGGTTACTTTTTTGGGTTCAGTAGCGGTAGAGTCACGATCGCGTATTTTAGCTTCAAAAGTATTACTCAACCCCAATCCAATACTACTAGAAAATATTTTGCTTGGTGGACCGTACATTGTATTTTCAAATCTTGAATATTCAACAATTTCTCCAGCGGCTTCATCTGCAGTTTCTGGAATCCTGAATTCATCATAATATCTATCGAAAGCGGGGTTTACGCTATACCCAATTGAAGGACGAACTACATGTCGAAGTGCTTGAATTTTACTGTCTTTTCCGAAGTTGAAAAGTCCGTAAAGCGTAGTTCCTAGACTTGTTGAAAAGTTGTAGGTTCGATAACTGTCAAATCCAGGAACAGTATCTTGAACGATTCCTCCATCACCATCAAAAGCATTCTGGTCGTAGCGTTTACGAGTGGTTTTTAACATCCAGGTTTCTCTGTAATTTGCACCTATAGAAGCACTCAAATACTTTAAAACCTTGAAATTTGTTGTTATTGGAATGTTGTGTTGTGCGCCAATTTGGGCAGCATTGAACATTTCGGGTTTAAAAAAGAGTGAGTCGGTAGTTAAAATTCTATTTTCTGCTGAAAGGCTGTACTGAAAATTAATATTTTGAATTATTCCTTTTTTTGCTCCGTTACTTGGGGCAAAGGGATAAATTCTCGAAACACTGGCGTTAAGATTTGGCAACGACATTGAAATTTGTTGTGTATTCGTATTTTGCGAATGCGTACCCGCGAGTGTTAGGTTAACTTGAGGGTCTCCCTCGAATGTTTTGGAATACGAAACAGATGAACTTAAAGTGTTCACTAAGGCACTTGCATTGTTTGTCTGGTTTATAGATTCGGTGAAATACCTACTACTACCTAAGTTTACAGAAGCCGAAAAACGTGAATTTGGATTGCTCTTGGCGTCTTGTGAATGCGTCCAACGGATATTGTATATGCTACCTTCGCTATAACCAGGGAAACCGCGTTCGCCTTCGACTAAACTTTCAAATCGAGCACTTATATTTCCACGATACTTGTAACGCATTACATAACTCGATTCGCCACGAAGGGCATAGCTACCGTTAGTATAGTAATCTCCTAATAAGCTTATGTCTAAATAGTCGTTTATTGCAAAATAATATCCACCGTTCTGAAAGAAGAATCCGCGGCTGTTGTTTTCTCCAAACGAAGGGATAATAACGCCCGAGGTTCGATCTTCGCTTAATGGAAAATATGCAAATGGCAACCCAACGGGAGTAGGTACATCGGCAATATACATGTTAGTTAAACCGGTAACAATCTTTTTCTTAGGAATAAATTTGGCTTTCCTGGTGTAAAAATAATACTCAGGATCATCGATGTTCTTTGAAGTGGTGAACTTAACATTCCTGAGGTATATTACTGAGTCGTTTACTTTTTTGGTTACTTCGGAAATTACGTTAAACCCACTTTGTTCTGTACGGCTATTAAAGACCAATGCTTTCTCCGAATTAAAATTATATCGAATTGAATCTGGTTCAACTCTATTCGTCCCTTGTACAAAGACTGGTCGCTGGCTATAAACTCCCGAACTATCTATTCCCTTGGCATAAACTTCATTTTTGTTGTAATCAAGGATTATTAATCCAGCGTCAATTCGCATATCTTCATAGATAATATATGCGTTGTTATACATATATACCTTCTTTTCTTTTCTATTTAGATATACGTAATCTTCACCAAAATATTCAACAACATCAGTAAGGGTTTCTTCTGCCGGCTTTATGGAGTCTGTTTTTACGGTATCTTGAGCGCGTTCGTTTAACTCAGAGACAATAGGTTTCAGGTCAACAGAAAGCGTATCGTTTTTGGTTGCTTCTTGCTTTTCTTGCTTTTCTTGCTTTTCTGTCTTTGGAATGTTTGTTTCATTCTTTACAGGAATGTCTTGAGCATGTAAAAACACACCACTAGAAAGCAGAAATGTTAAGAAGATTGTTAAGTAAAGCTTGTTGGTCCGCAATGCTTCGATACGATTATTTTGTAGATTTGGCTCAGTATTTGAAACGGTCAAAAATAAACATATTTTCTCGGGTACGTTTTTTTAATTGAAATTTTAGGAAAAAGGATGGTTTTGATGTGTTATTAAAGTAATCAAGCTGTTGAGAAACATAACGTTGAAGAGCAAAAGTTCTTGGTTAATCCATTAAATGAGTTTTTTGTAGCAAGCTATGTTTAAAACAGTTTCCCGAAAGTTTTAAGTAATAAACAATAATATAAATCGTTGAAAATTATATGAAAATGAAAAGAGTCTTTCCTTTTTTATTACTCACAATTGTTTTGTTTTCAGGGGTTTTTGCTTTTGCAGCAGAAAACTCTAGGAAGCCATTTATTGTTGTATTAGATGCTGGTCACGGAGGTAAAGATCCTGGAAATAGGGGTAACGGCTTTTATGAAAAAGATATAGTGCTTGATGTTACTTTGCAAGTTGGGAAGTTATTGGAAGCTCATAAAGATATTAAGGTTGTTTACACCCGAAAAACAGATGTTTTTGTGGAGTTGAGCAGAAGGGGTCCTATTGCCAATGAAGTAGATGCGGATATTTTTGTTTCTATTCATTGCGACTCTCATAATTCACAAGCACATGGGGTTGGTACTTTTGTTATGGGGGTCGATAAGTCTGGAAGAAATTTAGAGACAGCAAAAAAAGAGAACGAAGTAATATATCTGGAAGATAATTATCAAGAAAGATATGCTGGTTTCGACCCTAGTTCACCTGAGTCATTAATAGGGTTGTCTATTATGTTGGAAGAATATCTCGACCAAAGCATAATGCTTGCAGGACTTATTCAAAATAATATTGTAAATAAATTGAAAAGGAAAGATAGAAGCGTTCGGTCCGCTCCGTTTTGGGTGTTACACAGTTCATATATGCCAAGTGTTTTGGTTGAACTCGGGTTTTTAACAAACAATTCTGAAGGGCCTTATGTTAATTCTAAAAAAGGAAGAAGCGAATTAGCTAGGGAAATTGCAAACGGAATAATTGCTTATAAAAATCAAATTTCGTTGGCTACGGAAGACTTTAAAAATCCAATTATTACAGATGAAAAAATGGAAAAGGCCATAGAAAGTGCAGCCGAAAATATTTACGACGGGGTCAGTTTTAAGGTGCAACTTGCGGCAAGTAGCAATAAATTAGATACAAAGCCTTCAAACTTTAAAGGGTTAAAAGATGTAAGTAGGGAAAAAGAAGACGGACTTTATAAATATTATTACGGAGACACTTCAGACTACAATAAAATCGAAATGCTAAAAACCTTTGCGCGACAAAAAGGGTTTAGCTCTGCTTATGTTGTTGCTTTTGAAAAAGGAAAAAAGGTAAATCTTTCACAAGTGTTAAAATCGAAAGCCAATTAGTGGGCTTTCGTTATATTTATCACTTAAATTTGTCCATAATCTAAATTCATTCACTTGAAACTATCCAAAGAAGTAAAAACTGGGATTCTCGCCATCGGTGCTATACTGTTGTTGATATTTGGCTACAGCTATTTAAAAGGTACAAACCTACTAGAGAAACATCGTGAGTTTTTTGTAAAATACCAAAATGTGGAAGGCCTTGCCATCGCCGCCCCAGTAACCATTAACGGACTAACCGTCGGGAAAGTTCAGGATATTGCATTCGCAAATCAAAAAGGAGGTCTTATAGTTAAATTTTCAGTTGAAAAAGACTTTGATTTTTCTAAGAATAGTATTGTAAGAATATATAGTACTGGGCTTATTGGAGGAAAGTCATTAGGAATATTCCCTCAATACGACTCAAGTAACATTGCTAAAAGTGGCGATACCTTAGCTGGCGATATTGAAGATGGGATGCTTTCTGCAGTAACAAAAGCGCTTGGTCCTCTAGAGAAAAAGGTGAGTAATACATTAGCTACAGTAGATACACTTTTGTTAAATGTAAATGATATTGTAGATACTGAAACGCGCAAAAACCTTAAAGAAGCGATCTTAAATCTGAATACTACACTAAATTCTTTTTCAGGAGTGTCTGAAAACTTGAATAACATCTTGTCAAACAACACTTCAAAATTGAATAGTACCTTTACCAATCTCGACAAAACAACAGGAAATCTTTCTAGACTTACAGATTCATTGGCACAATTAGAAACAGGAAAACTGGTTACCGACCTTCAGAACCTAGTTGATAAAATGAATGCAATTGTAAGTGGGGTGGATAATGGGGAAGGCTCTATTGGTAAATTATTGAAAGATGATAAACTATACGAAAACCTAGAAGGAGCGTCCCGTCAATTGGAGCAATTGCTTCAAGACGTAAAGCTCAATCCAAAACGATATGTTCATATTTCAGTTTTTGGAAAAAAGAATAAAGAATACGTAGCACCAGAAAACCCAGACCTTTAAACCATGCAATATATTCCGAATATAATTTTCTTCATCGTACTCGCAGCCAGCGTAGGTTATTTTACTCTTAACGTTCGCAAACTTATTCGCAACATTAAGCTCGGGCGAAAAGTCGATGCCTCCGACAATGTTTCTCAGCGTTGGAGTAATGTGTTTCGAATAGCACTAGGACAATCAAAAATGGTAGTTAGACCAATCCCAGGTTTGCTGCATATTATAGTTTATGTAGGATTTATTATTATCAACATTGAGATGTTGGAAATTATTTTCGACGGTCTTTTTGGTACGCATAGAGTGCTCTCTACAATACTGCCCGAGAGTTTGTACAACTTTTTAATTGGCTCTTTCGAGATATTGGCGTTTTTGGTTTTAGTTGGTGTAATTGTTTTTTGGATACGAAGAAACATACAAAAGGTAAAACGATTTTGGGCTCGCGAAATGAAAGGTTGGCCAAAAAGTGATGGAAATATCATTTTGTATTTCGAAATGGTATTGATGATATTGTTTTTAGTTATGAATGCTGCCGACCAACAATTACAAGCACTGGGTGCGGCACATTATGCCGAAGTCGGAGCGTTTCCAATCAGTCAATTTATCGCACCAATCTTTAACGGTGTTTCTGAAGCCAGTCTTATCGCAATAGAAAGAGGAGCTTGGTGGTTACATATTGTTGGAATCTTAGTGTTTCTTAACTACCTGTATTTTTCAAAACACCTTCATATTATACTTGCATTTCCAAATGTTTATTTCGGAAGGGTTGAACCACAAGGGAAATTTAAAAATCTTGATTCGGTAACCGCAGAGGTTAAAATGATGATGGATCCAAATGCCGATCCGTTTGCAGCGCCACCAGAAGGTGCAACCGAAGCTCCCTCAAAGTTTGGTGCTAGCGATGTAATGGATTTAACCCGAACCCAGTTACTCGGTGCTTATACGTGTACCGAATGTGGTCGTTGTACTAGTGTCTGTCCAGCGAATATTACAGGTAAATTGCTGTCGCCAAGGAAGATAATGATGGATACCCGCGACCGTTTAGAAGAAGTAGGGAAAAACATCGATAAAAATGGGGAGTTCCAACCCGACGGAAAGCAATTATTGGACGATTACATTCTCCGCGAAGAACTTTGGGCTTGTACCACGTGTAATGCGTGTGTTGAAGCCTGCCCTGTAAGCATCGAACCAATGAGCATAATTATGGAAATGCGCCAATATTTAGTTATGGAGCAATCGGCTGCCCCGCAAGAACTGAATGTCGCTATGACTAATATTGAAAACAACAGCGCACCCTGGCCCTATAACCAAATGGATCGTTTAAATTGGAAAGACGAGAATTAAACCTGAGATCACCCAATACATAAAGGGTTTATTTAAATAGCTTGAGCAAATTCGTCGTGTCGCTAAGACGATAATGATTATAGAATTGCTTGATCAATAAAAATCAGTTAATAGAAAAAAGTTAAAAATTAATAGGAATATCCTATTAAAGTTTAACATTGAAAAATTTACATTATTATAATGAGTGAACCAATAAAAGTACCCACGATGGCTGAGTATGCAGCCCAAGGCAAAATGCCAGAAGTTCTTTTTTTTGTAGGATGTGCCGGCAGTTTTGACGATCGTGCAAAAAAGATAACAAAGGCTTTCGTGAAAATCTTAAATAATGCAAATATTGATTTTGCCGTTTTAGGTACTGAAGAAGGCTGCAATGGCGACCCTGCAAAACGCGCCGGAAATGAATTCCTTTTCCAAATGCAAGCCATGATGAATATAGAAGTATTAAATGGCTACGGAATAAAAAAAATAGTAACCGCGTGCCCGCATTGCTTCAACACCATAGGGAATGAATACCCAGGTTTAGGTGGAAATTATGAAGTTATGCACCACACTCAATTTTTAAAATCCTTGTTAGATGACGGAAGATTAAAAGTTGAAGGCGGAAAATTTAAAGGAAAACGAATCACGTTCCACGACCCTTGCTATTTGGGAAGAGCAAATAACGAATACGAAGCTCCGCGAAATCTTTTAGAAAAATTAGATGTGGAATTGCTCGAAATGAAACGAAGTAAAAAGAACGGACTTTGCTGTGGTGCGGGAGGTGCTCAAGCCTTTAAAGAACCAGAAAACGGAACTAAAGACATTAATATAGAACGTACAGAAGAAGCATTAGAAACAACTTCAGAAATAATTGCCACTGGCTGCCCGTTCTGTATGATGATGATGACTGATGGAGTAAAAGCAAAAAACGCCGAAAACAAAGTTGAGGTTATGGATAT
>Ga0079223_10001750_pt1 | contig 13150 bp, 10 predicted proteins | sample Stecom2011_FD_75072 | JGI IMG/M metagenome (GOLD analysis project Ga0079223, IMG submission 75072) | Agricultural soil microbial communities from Utah to study Nitrogen management - Steer compost 2011 | ecosystem: Environmental > Terrestrial > Soil > Agricultural land | place: USA: Utah... | reverse complement strand
TTGATGGCCGAGCCATGGCGTTTACCTTCAATCTGCTCAGGGAAAACGACCTGTTCTGGTCGTACTGGACCAACAACTACCTGAAGGGTCTGAAACCGGCCGCATTCGACTTGCTCTACTGGAATACCGACGGCACCAACCTGCCCTTCCGGATGCACAGTTACTATTTGCGCGAAATGTATCTGCACAACCGACTGGTTGAGCCGGATGCGCTGACAATTTGCGGTGAAACCATCAACCTGAATCAGATTCAGGTACCGTCTTTCTTCCTGTCGGCCCGTCAGGACCATATTGCCAAATGGAAAACAACCTACAAAGGCGCCCGGGTTTACGGTGGTGATGTACGGTTTGTTCTTTCCGGGTCTGGCCATATTGCCGGCGTCATCAACCCGCCCTACAAAGAAAAGTACGGCTACTGGACCCACGAGGGCGTACCGGAGAATCCGGATGACTGGCTCCGCGAAGCTGAACATCATAGCGGTTCATGGTGGCCTCACTGGCGAGAATGGATCCGAAGCCACGAAGGCACTCAGGTTCCCGCTCGCATGCCCGGCGAGGGCGAGCTGGACACACTGGAAGATGCCCCCGGCAGTTACGTGAAAGTCAAAGCTGCGGAGGCCGCGCAGGGATAGAGTCGCTCGGGAAAACTGACTTATATCAAGTGGTGTGTGGCCGACGTGGAATATCCACTTTAGTCCCATTGTTGCCAGCGAGCCACCGGCGGAAACTACTCGATTACGTCAGCCTGCGAACAACAATAACAGGCCGAGTGACATCCACCACCGGAGACCAAACCACAATGACTTTCAGGACCTTCCTGCTCTCGGCATGCCTGCTTTCTTCGGCAGTGCCACTATATCCGCTGAAACACTGAAGATCGGTCTGAACTACCCGGAAACCGGCCGCTACAAGAACCAGGGGTTACAGCAACGCCTGGGCGCTTTTCTTGCGGTTGAAGAAATCAATCAGGCGGGTGGTGTGCTGGGGCGGCCTCTGGAACTGGTGATACGCAACACCCGGGGCGACCCCGAACAGGGGGCCAATAACACCGCACAATTGATTGACCGGGACGGGGTGCAAATGGTGTTTGGTGGAGTCTCCAGTGCGGTCGCCATTGCGTCTGGCAAAGCTGCCAGGGACCGGGACCGTATTTACTTCGGCACCCTGACCTACTCCAACGCAACGACGGGCAGCGAAGGACACCGCCACATGTTTCGCGAGCCCTACAATGCCTGGATGACCGCCAAAGTTCTTGGCAAATACTTGCAACAGAACCATGCCAGTGATGACTACTTCTACATCACGGCCGATTACACCTGGGGCTGGTCGGTAGAAGAGTCTGTTCGTCAGTTTTCCAACACCGTAGACACCGGCCGCCATCCAGGCGTAAAGACCCCTTTCCCGAGAGCGCTGATCACCGATTTCCGCAAGGCACTGGAGCAGGCTGCGGAATCCGATGCCAAAGTCTTGATGCTGGTTCTGTTCGGCGACGATATGGTACGGGCACTCAATGTCGCCTACGACATGGGGCTGACCAAGCGCATGCAGGTGGTTGTACCCAACCTTACCCTTGGCATGGCCCGACAGGTTGGGCCAACCATGATGGAAGGTGTCGTCGGCGCGGCACCCTGGGTATGGAATTTGCCCTATGAGAACAATTATTCACGGGGACAGGCATTTGTTGACGCTTTTTCGTCTCGATATGAGATGCGTCCCTCTTCCTCTGCAGCCTCTGCCTACAGTATTGTGTACCAGTATAAAGAGGCGGTTGAACGCGCTGGCACCACGAACACCGCAAACGTGATCCGCGCACTGGAAGGCCACAAGTACAGTTTCCTGAAAGACGAACAGTACTGGCGTGCGATGGATCACCAGAACGTTCAGACCGTATACGTCGTAAAAATCAAACCCCGGGCTGCTATCGTGGCCGATGAATATGCCTCGGATTATTTCGAGATCATCGACGCCATGCCAGAAGAACAGGCAGCCCAAACCAAAGAAGAGTGGGAGGAGCGCCGCCGCCAGGCAGGTAAACCACTCCAGCTCTGACACAAGGAGTTAGTCAGCAGTGGTTGAAGATCAAATCTCAGGCAAAACAGACAGTTCCAGGCCCGGCGGCTACCCCGATCACTGCGACCTTCTGGTGATTGGGGGCGGAGTAAACGGCACCGGCATAGCCATGGATGCCGCCGGGCGGGGCCTGAACGTTGTTCTCTGTGAAATGAACGATCTGGCTTCCGCCACGTCTTCCAGCAGCAGCAAATTGATTCACGGTGGCCTGCGTTATCTGGAACACTATGAGTTCCGGCTGGTACGGGAGGCCCTTGCGGAACGGGAAGCGCTGCTGGCAAACGCCCCACACATCATGTGGCCCATGCGTTTTCGCCTGCCACATCAACCTCACCTTCGTCCTGCCTGGATGATACGAACCGGCCTGTTTCTATACGACCATCTGGCAAAGCGTGAGCTGCTGCCCGGCTCTCGAACGATCGGTTTCGACGCTGACTCACCGCTCAAACCCGAGATCACCAAAGGTTTCGAGTATTCCGACGGCTGGGTGGATGATGCCCGGCTGGTGGTACTCACTGCAGCCAAGGCACGGGATAAAGGCGCTACCATTCTTACCCGAACCCGATGCATCCGTGCCAAACGGGAAGACGGTCATTGGCTGGCGACACTGGAAGACACACTGCAAGGACACCGCCGTAGCGTGAAAGCCAGCGTCATCGTCAATGCGACGGGCCCCTGGGTCAGCAAGCTGTTTGCCGAAAGCCTCGGCATTAAAGCACCAAAACAAATCCGTATGGTAAAGGGCAGCCATATTGTAGTGCCCCGGCTGAACCGGAATACCGAGGCCTATATTCTGCAGAACGAAGACCAGCGGATTGTGTTTGTTATCCCCTATGAAGACAACTTTTCGCTGATCGGCACGACCGATGTGGACTACGAAGGCAATCCCTCCGAAGCCAGCATCTCTGCCGCCGAAACAGACTACCTGCTTGATATCGTGAATCAGTACTTCCGTCGGCAACTGACTGCGGAGGATGTTGTCTGGAGCTATTCCGGTGTCCGCCCGCTGATGGATGAGGAAGGTGGCACGGCACAGTCCGCCTCAAGGGATTACTCGTTCGAGATAAACGACGAAGACGGTCAGCCGCCGCTGGTGTCAGTCTTTGGCGGCAAGATCACCACCTACCGGAAATTGGCGGAAGCAGTTACCGATCAAGTCTGCTCGTATTTCCCCGGTGCGGGTCGGTCCTGGACGCGGAAAGCGCTGCTTCCGGGTGGTGATTTTCAGTCTCAGCTATCACTGGCGGAGAGGCTGAAAGCTGACTTCCCCTGGCTGGCCCAGCCGGCTATTCAGCGTTTCGTTCGCAGCTACGGCACCGAAAGCTATCGGATACTCAAGGGCGCAAACGATCAGAAAGACATGGGGCACTGGTACACCGACACCCTGAGCCAAAGGGAAGTTGACTATCTGATCTTCAACGAATGGGCGCTTACCGCAGACGATGTTCTCTGGCGCAGGACCAAGCAGGGCCTGTATATCAACGAACAACAGCAGCGAATGCTGGGCGCCTATATCAGCCAGACAGCACCGAGATTCACTTCGGAATGCGTGGGCCCGGCATTATCCGAGTAGCTCGCTGACCCGCCCTTGCAGCTTGGGCAGCACCTCATTCTCGAACCAGGGGTTTCGCCTCAGCCACAGATTATTCCGCGGGCTGGGGTGCGGCATGGGAAGCTGTCGGGGCCAGTATCTCTGCCAGGCCAGAACATTCTCGGTAACCGATCTCCTGTGGTCTGACAAGTGCCAGGCTTGGGCGTACTGGCCTATCACCAGGGTTAATTCAACATTGTGCAGCCTGGCCAGCAAAGCCTCGCGCCAGGTATCCGCACATTCCGGTAGCGGCGGTAGATCACCGGATTTTCCAGTACCCGGAAAGCAAAATCCCATAGGAAGAATGGCCACCCGGCGCTCATCATAGAAAGCATCCCGACCAATGCCCATCCACTGCCGCAGTCGGTCACCGCTCGGATCATTGAATGGTAAGCCAGTTTCGTGCACTTTTCTGCCCGGGGCCTGACCGACGATCAGGATACGCGACGTTTCCGACAACTGAACCACGGGCCGCGGCTCATGGGGCAACTTCTCACGACACAGCGTACAGGCGCGCACACGAGCGACCAGTTGTGCAAAATCCAGCGTCGCCAGCTCGTCAGTCTGCCTTATCAAATTCAAACCTCCGGATGTGTCAGCGCCAAGGCCGCCCCATACAAGCCTGCGCAAGGATCGGTTACCACCCACACTGGAGTGGCCGCCAGCAACGATGTCATTCTGCCCTTGTTCTCGAATTCCACACGAAACCGGCTCTCAAGAAAGAATGGCAGCATAGACGGTATCATGCCGCCACAAAGATACACCCCGCCGTAGGCGCCCAGAGTTAGCACTCCGTTGCCAGCCACCCGGCCCAGGATGCTACAGAAGCGCTGCAAAGACTCAACCGCCACGGAGTCGGTACCGGCCAGTGCGGCGGCTGAAATGTCCTCGGGTTGATTCAATCCGGATGGTTCGCCCCGGATTGCTGCGAGCTGATGGTAGAGGTTCACCAGCCCCGGTCCACACGCTAGTCGCTCCACCGATACCCGGCCATACCGACCTCGAAGACCGGCCAAAACGCTCGCCTCAATGTCATCTCCGGGTGCAAAGTCAACGTGACCACCCTCCGTCGCCAGCGGCAACCAGCCCTGACCGGACGGCACAAGGGCCGACACACCCAGCCCGGTTCCGGGCCCGATGATCAGCTTCGGGCGATTCGCGACCGGCAGGCCGCGGCCTATGGGCACCAGATACTCGTCCGCCACCTCGAGAATACCCAGAGCCATGGCCGTATAATCGTTCACCAACCGGAATTGCTGCCAACCAAAATGCTGCAAAATTCGCTGGCGATCAAACACCCAGTGGTTGTTGGTCATCGTCACCGTGGCGCCGGCCACCGGTGCCGCCACCGCAAAGCAGGCCCCGTGTATGTCGGGGCTCCTCGCTCTCCTCAGAAAATCGGCCACCGCAGCTTCCGGTCCGGAATAGTCTGCACAGCGCAACACGGCAGTGCGTTCAAGCCTGCTCGAGTCTGGCCTAACCAGGGCAAACCGGGCGTGGGTGCCGCCGATATCACCTACCAGCGTCCAGGTGCCTGCAGTCATACATCAGGTTCCAGAAAAATACTGGCGCCCTGCTCCGGATTGCTGGCTCCTCGCCGCATCCAGCCAAACAGCTCGCGTCCATACCCCTGATGCTGTCCGGTCAGATCCCGACGTGCCATCGGCCGATCAGACAGGATTCCAGAATCCAGTTTCACCGTCAGGCTGCCATTATCGGCATCCAGGCGGATCAGATCACCGTCCTGCACTCTGGCTAATGGGCCGCCTTCAAGGGCTTCCGGGTAGACATGAATGGCAGCCGGAACCTTGCCCGAAGCCCCGGACATCCGACCATCGGTCACCAGCCCAACCCGGAACCCCCGATCCTGAAGCACCCCGAGATAAGGCGTCAGTTTATGCAATTCCGGCATGCCATTGGCCCTTGGCCCCTGAAACCGCACCACGACCACGCAATCACGATCCAGATCACCGGCCTCGAACGCCGCTTTCAGGTCGTTCTGATCATCAAACACAATGGCAGGCGCCTCTACGCAATGGTGTTCAGGCGCCACCGCCGATACCTTGACCACTCCTCGGCCCAGATTACCCTCCAGCACCTTCAGGCCACCATCCGGGGAGAACGGCCGGGCAACACTGCTGAGTACATCCGGCCGCAGGCTTTGGGAAACCGCTGGGCGCCACTGCAGGCCGCTGTCACCGAGTTCCGGCATACGGGCATATTGAGCCAGCCCCGGCCCCATTACGGTATTGACGTCTTCATGCAGATAGCCACCACTCAACAACTCCCGAATGAGAAAAGGTGTGCCGCCCGCTTCATGGAACGCATTGATATCTTCCTGGCCATTGGGGTAAATACGTGTCATCGAGGGCACGGCTGCCGACAACTCGGCATAGTCGTTCCAGTCGATAAGAATGCCAGCTGCCCGGGCAATGGCGATCCAGTGGATGGTGTGGTTGGTTGAACCGCCGGTAACCAGCAGCGCCACCAGCGCATTCACAATGGCTTTTTCATCCACCATGTCGGCCAACCCGAGTTTGCCACCCTGAGGCCTGGACAGGCGTATCACCTGCTCAGTGGCGGCTCGGGTCAGGGCATCTCTCAGGGGGGTGCCCGGATGAATAAAAGCGGAGCCGGGCAAATGCAGGCCCATCACCTCCACCAGCATCTGGTTGCTGTTTGCGGTACCGTAGAAGGTACAGGTACCGGGGCTGTGGTAAGACGCACTCTCCGCCTGGAGCAGCTCGTCCCGGCCGACCTTGCCTTCGGCGTAGAGTTGGCGAACCCTCTGTTTTTCCTTGTTAGGGAGCCCGGACGGCATGGGGCCGGCGGGTATCAGAATTGCTGGCAGGTAGCCGAAACTCAGAGCACCGATGAGTAACCCCGGCACAATTTTGTCACAAATACCCAGTAAGGTAATGGCATCAAACATGTTATGACTGAGTGCCACAGCCGTGCTCATGGCGATGGTATCCCGGGAAAACAGGCTGAGATCCATGCCCGGCTGGCCCTGGGTAACGCCATCGCACATGGCCGGAGTGCCACCGGCAAACTGCGCTACCGAGCCCATGCCATGGGCCGCCTCCCGGATCACATCAGGGAACCGGTGATAAGGCTGATGGGCGGAAAGCATATCGTTGTAGGCTGAAACGATGGCGACGTTGGCCTGGTTCATCAGCTTGAGGGTATTCTTGTCACCCGGTTGGCAGGCCGCAAACCCATGTGCCAGATTGCCGCAAGACAACGTACCCCGGTGAGGCTCCTGGTCTCTGAGTGCATGCATTCGGGCCAGGTAAGCCTGCCGTGTTGGCCGGCTTCGCTCGATAATCCGGTTAGTGACCGTCAGAATCGCAGGCTGCATGGCTCTCTCCCGTGTAATTGGACACACTACGTAAGTGTACTTCCTTAGAGACTGACGTTCAGGTTCAATCAACCATACTCAATCCATTTATTGATTAAGACACACGTTAAGGACAAACACTATGCTCAGGCGCACCAAAATTGTTGCCACTCTAGGCCCCGCCACCGATGGCGAGGAAGCCCTGGCGGGCATCATTGCCGCAGGCGTTGACGTTACCCGCCTGAACTTTTCCCATGGCAGTGCCCAAGAGCATATGGAGCGAGCCCGCCGTGTACGTGAAACCGCCGCAGCGCAAGGCCGTTTCGTTGCCCTGCTGGCCGATCTTCAGGGCCCAAAATTGAGAATCGCGCGCTTTGCCAATAACAAGGTGACTCTGGAGCGCGGTCAGACCTTTGTCCTGGATGCCTCCATGGACAAGGAAGCCGGCACGGAAGAACGCGTGGGTATCGATTACGAAGAGCTGATCAACGACGTCGCTCCGGGCGACATTCTGGTGCTGGATGATGGCCGCATCGAGATGGAGGTGACCGGAATCGATAGCCACAGCATTACCTCCCGGGTTCTCATCGGAGGCCCCCTGTCCAACAACAAGGGCCTGAACAAACGGGGCGGCGGCCTGTCGGCGGACGCGCTGACCGACAAGGACCGGGAAGACATCGTCACAGCAGCTAAACTGGGCGCGGATTATGTGGCCGTTTCTTTCGTTCGTACCGCCGAAGACATGCACGTGGCCCGCCAGCTGTTGAAAGACGCAGGCTCCAATGCCGGGCTGGTTGCGAAAATCGAACGTGCGGAACTCGCCCATGACACAGACGCTCTGGATGCTGTTATCGAAGCGTCCGATGCAGTGATGGTGGCTCGCGGTGACCTGGCGGTAGAAATTGGTGATGCAGAACTGGTAGGCGTACAGAAGCACATCATCGCCAGGGCGAGAGTGCTGAACCGTGTGGTTATTACTGCCACCCAGATGATGGAATCAATGATTACCAGCCCCATGCCCACCCGGGCAGAGGTCTCGGATGTCGCCAACGCGGTCATGGACTACACTGATGCCGTCATGTTGTCGGCCGAAACCGCAGTGGGTGATTACCCGATTGAAGCCGTTGAGGCCATGGTGAGAATCTGCATGGGTGCCGAGCGCCACCCCTCCATGCACCAGTCGAAACACCGCATCAACGAAAGCATGGAAAAAGTGGATGAAGCGATCGCCTTGTCTGCTATGTACGCAGCCAACCACCTTCAGGGGGTTACGGCCATTATCTGTCTGACCGAAACCGGGGCTACGCCACTGCTGATGTCGCGCATCAAATCCAGCCTGCCAATTTTTGCTTTTTCACGGCATCACTCGACCCAACACCGGGTTGCCCTGTTCCGTGGCGTGCAGACCGTACCGTTTGACTCGGCCGAACATGCCAATGAGCAGGTCAACGCTCTCGCGTTGTCGGAACTGGCGAGTCGGGGCGTGGTGAAAGATGGCGACCTGGTCATCGTAACCAAGGGGGACTATGTCAATGCTCAGGGCGGCACCAACACCCTGAAAATTGTGCGGGCCGGAACCGATGTTCAGTAACCTCCCGGTTATAACTCCCGCCTGATATCCAGCAGACTGGCGCGTGCAATCTCAGTGATGGCCGCCCAGTCTTTTGCTTCAATGACCTCAGCCGGCGTCAGCCAGGTGCCGCCGACCGCTGCAACATTTGGCTGCTCCAGATAACTGACCGCAGTGGTTCGGCGAATCCCACCCGTCGGGCAGAACATCACATCCGGGAACGGGCCCGCGAAGGCCTGCAGCGCGGCAACCCCTCCCGACACTTCCGCCGGAAAGAATTTGAAGTGCCGATAACCGTGGATGTACCCCATCATCAACTCGGATGCAGTGGCAATGCCCGGCAGCAGCGGCGCCTCGGAGGTGACACCGAATTCCAGTATGGCCTCCGTCACACCCGGGGTGATCACAAACTGCGCGCCCGCCGCTTCGACTTCCCGATACTGACTGATTCCGGTAACGGTTCCGGCACCGACCAACGCATCAGGCAGCGCTATGCGTACCTCACGAATAGCCTCAACTCCAAACTCCGTTCGCAGGGTAATTTCCAACACATGAACACCGCCCGCCACCAGAGCGCTGCAGAGAGGTACTGCGTCTTCCAGTCGATTAATGGTAATCACCGGAATCAGCGGTGAAGCCATGAAGACAGCCTGAATCTGTTCCTTATGTTCTTCCGATAGTTGCGGCATCACGTTCTCCGTTTTCAGAGCCGAGTCGGGGCTCAAGGGCTCCAATAGACTTTCAACCCGGGCTTGAGAAATGCCCGTACCGGCATAGTCTCCCGGTCAGCCGGTACCTCTGCTGCCCGGGCCAGTGTTTCAAGTTTGCTGGCACCTTTGAGGTGCAACGCCGTAAAACGGGCACTCTCCAGAACCGGCAGCGTCAGGGTAACGCGCACGTGGATCTGGGAAGGCGGAGTCATCACGGCAACCCTCTGCTCTCCCGCCCTGGTCATCGCACTATCCAGCTCCGGGGCGTCCGGGAACAGCGACGCGGTATGGCCGTCGTCACCCATGCCCAGCACCAGCACGTCAACAGGCAGGCGCAACCCTGCCAATGCTGCTTCCATGGCTGGTAACGCGCTCAGTGGGTCTGCACCGGGCTGCTTGAGAGACACAAACCGGGCAGCGGCAGCCGCGCCTTGCAGAAGGTGCTGCTTCACCAAGGCGGTATTGCTCGCCGGATCACTCTCGGGCACCCAACGCTCATCAGCCAGCACCACGATTACCTTGCTCCAGTCCAGGTGTTTATCCCGCAAGGCCCGGAAGAACGGCAGTGGTGTAGAACCTCCGGACACCACGAGTGTTGCCCCCTGCACCTCATGAAGACGACGCCGCAACCACTGAGCAACGTCCTCTGCCAGTGCCTCTGCAACCGCTTCCGGCGTCTCCCCGAGGCAGGTTTCTACTCCAGCCGGGAGGTTCAGGTCAGACATCTTCATACCAGCTCCGCCCGTCCCGGGTGATCATGGCAATGGCTGCAACCGGCCCCCAGGTGCCCGCTGCATAACGTTTGGGCGGTTCACCGCTGTCGTGCCAGTTCCGGATGATCTGATCAACCCAGCGCCATGCATGCTCCACCTCATCCCGGCGTACAAACAGGTACTGATTGCCCCGCATAACCTCCCACAGCAGTCGCTCATAGGCGTCTGGTATCCGGTCGGTATCAAAGGTTTCCGAGAACGTCAGTTCAAGCGGACCCTGGCGAAGACGCATCCCCTTGTCCAACCCCTGGTCCTTGGTCAGGATTTTCAGGGCCATGCCTTCATCCGGTTGCAGGCGGATAATCAGTTTATTGTTGGCCAGGTGCTTCTGGTCCGGGTCAAATATGTAGTGTGGTGCAGGCTTGAAATGAATGACGATCTGGGACATTTTCTCGGGCATTCGTTTGCCCGTTCGAATGTAGAAAGGCACCCCGGACCATCGCCAGTTATCAATTTCCACCTTCAAGGCAACAAACGTTTCGGTCTCACTGGATCGGTCCGCGCTTTCTTCCTCCAGATAGCCAGGCACAGACTTACCATTGCTGGTGCCTGCCGTGTACTGCCCCCGCACCACATACTGCTCCATCATGTCAGGAGTGATCCGCTTCATGGCCTTGAGCACTTTCACCTTTTCATCCCGAATACTATCGGCGGAAAGGTCGGCCGGAGGATCCATCGCAATCAGGCACAACAACTGCAACAGGTGATTCTGAATCATGTCGCGAATCTGGCCCGCCTTGTCAAAATAGCCCCAGCGTCCCTCAATACCCATGCTTTCGGCAACGGTGATTTCGACGTGAGAGATGTGGTTCTGGTCCCACTGGGAGGCAAACAGATTGTTGGCAAAGCGCAGCGCAATGAGATTCTGAACGGTTTCCTTACCCAGGTAGTGGTCAATGCGGAACAACTGGCTTTCGTGATAGACCTCGGCCAGTTCATCATTGATCACCCGGGAAGATTCCAGGTCATGGCCGATGGGTTTTTCAACCACCACCCGGGTGCGCTCCGTGCAACACCCCTGGGCACGCAGATTGCGGGCAATCACACCGTACATGCCCGGTGGTGTGGCCATATAGACAATGAGGTTGTTTGCGGAATTACGCCAGCTGTTCAGGGCCAGAAAACCTTCCGTGTCGGCAAAGTCCAGGCGAAGGTAATCAACCCGGGCAACAAACCGGCTGGCCAGTTCCTGATCGAACTCACCCGGCTTGAGCTGCTCTTCAAGCCTGGCCAATAGGGCTGCACGCACGTCATCGACACTCGTGTCACGCCTGGCGATGGCAAGAATGCGGCTCTCCAAAGCCAGCAGGCCAGATCGGTCCAGCTGATAAAGTGCCGGGAACAGCTTGCGCTGGGCCAGGTCACCGGATGCGCCGAACAGCATAAGATCGCAAGGTGCTTGCTTGTTCTCTGACATTCCCTTATCCGCCTGTGACAACAACCAATGTCGTAACTTTACCCAAATAATGACACCACCTTCCGAGTAATCCAAGGTGACAGCGCATCTATGACATATTTACTACTCAGAAACTTGCTCCACCGAGGTATAATGAAACAACTTAGTTACCAAAATTGCCTGCAAATCAGGGAGTAAACGGTATGGCAGCAAGTGCGGTACATAGAGAAGAAAACCTGCTCGAAGATATCCAGAACCGCCTGGAAACTCTCAACAAGTCAGAACGCAAAGTAGCTGGGGCAATTCTCAGGGACCCAAGTGCCGCAACCCGATACAGCATCGCAGCACTGGCCCGGGCCGCTGAGGTGAGTGAGCCCACCGTAAACCGCTTTTGCCGGGGCTTCTCAGCCACAGGATTCCCGGATTTCAAGATACGCCTGGCCCAGAGTATCGCCACCGGCACACCCTATGTGGGGCAGAACATTGAGCCGGATGATACCGCCTCTGAGTATGCCGACAAGATCATGCTCAGCACCATTGCCAGTCTCGACAAGGCCCGACAGGCACTGAACCCACAAGCGATAGCCACGGTGGTTGACTATCTCATTCAGGCCAAGCAAATCAATTTCTTTAGCATGGGCGGCTCGGCCTCTGTCGCACTGGATGCCCAGCACAAATTCTTCCGCTTCAACATTCCGGTATCGTCTTACGATGATGCTCTGATGCAGAGAATGGTCGCCGCCGGCTCGGGTGTTGGCGATGCCATTGTGGTGATCTCCTACACCGGGCGAACCCGGGAGTCCGTCGAAATCGCCAGTCTCGCCCGGGGCAACGGCGCCACGGTGATCGGTATAACCAACCCGGATTCGCCGCTGGCAGAGGTCTGTACCACAGTGCTTGGAGTAACCTCACCGGAAGACACCGAAGTCTATATGCCCATGTCATCCCGGATCATTCACCTGACCGTGATCGATATCCTGGCCACCGGTGTCACACTCAAACGCGGTCCGGATTTCCTGTTGCACCTGAAAAAGGTCAAAGAAAGCCTCAAGGCAACCCGCTTTCCTCTGCCCCCGCAACCATAAAAAAAGGGTGCCTAAGCACCCTTTTTCAATCACCCCGAGATTCAGTTACGCTCGATTTCCGCTGTGTTTCTCAGGTACTGCTGATAAGCCATGTATTCACGCTGACCTTCAAGCTGGGTAAGGAACTGGCTGACCTGCTGGAAGTCTGCGCCTTCACGGTCGACAGCACCTTCATTCACGCCTTCGAGGACGACGACGGCCGCCTCGCGCTGGCCAACAACGGCACTCACTGAAGGTTCATCACCCTCCGGACGAGCCATGGCGAAAGCCTTCTGCAGAATGAACGGACTCAGACCACCCGCTGAACGCCCCTGATCCTCAAAACTCTGCCAGTTGTCCCCTTCGAGCTGAACGCCGGACTCGATCTCAGCGACGAGGTCATCAGCCTTTGCCTGCAGAGCTTCACGAGTGGCAATGGTTTGCAGCGTTGCTTCGATCTCATCTCGAACGTCTGCCAGCTCGAGTTGGCGGGGCTCGTGATACTTTCTGACGCGGGCAACCACCGACACATTATCACCTACGTCAATCAGCTCGGTGTTGTAGCCGCCCTCAAGAACGTCCTCTGAATAGATCTGACGAACCAGGCCTGCGTGATCAAACGGTGCCGCACCACCC
>Ga0079223_10001747_pt1 | contig 13154 bp, 11 predicted proteins | sample Stecom2011_FD_75072 | JGI IMG/M metagenome (GOLD analysis project Ga0079223, IMG submission 75072) | Agricultural soil microbial communities from Utah to study Nitrogen management - Steer compost 2011 | ecosystem: Environmental > Terrestrial > Soil > Agricultural land | place: USA: Utah... | reverse complement strand
TCGCTCAAAGAGTGGCTCTCGAAAAAAAGTATTTAAGATGTGTCGTGATCGCTTACTTAAAGACAAACTTGCTGTTCAGTATTATCCGGAAGGAACCCGCTCTCGTGATGGTAAGCCAAAATCATTTGCAGAAATTAAAACTCCCCTTATCCATCTGGCCTACAATAACAACGTTCCTGTCATTGCAACGTCTCTTTATGGAACTTCGCTGGTGCTGACTAATAAAGGAAAGATCAATACGGGTAAGCATTTAGGAATTAAAATTTTTAAAGAAATTTATCCGCAGGATTTTTCAAGCTACGAGGAATTTGCAGAAGCTTGCTGGAACAAAGTCTTAGAGGGGCATAAGGAGCTTGAAGCTAAGCTATCTCATCTGAATTAAAATTTATTTTAGGGCGAATTTCAGCGTCGTTTCTATAAAGGAGCCCTAAAAGTTTTCCTGATTCTTGCGAAATGGCCCAGTAAAAATGCCCTTGTGGCCCATTAAAATCGGCGTATTTAAAAAAGCCCCCATTCTTAAAAATCTTCTCTTGTCTCTCAGTGAGTACTAACTCTGAGAAAGGAAGAACCTTATTAACAGGAAGTCCATAGGCCATGACTGACTCATTTCTTTCCAGTGGCCAGTCTTTCTTTTTTAAAGCATTCTTGAAATTTACTTCATTTCCAACATTTTCCCGAACAAGAGAAACAAGAGTTCCTATTGTTCCAAGATAATTTGCGAAGTCAGAAAATAAAGTTCGAACATAAGTTCCAGAACTCACTCTGACTCTCACACTTAAATAAGGGAATTGATATTTTACAACTTTGATATCGTAGACCTGGCGAAGAACTTGCTCTTTTTTAATCTCAATCCCTTCTCTTGCCCATTCATGAAGAGCTCGACCTTCAAACTTAGCGGCTGAATATTTGTGAGGAGACTGCCAGTAATCTCCTAAAAATTTTTCACGAAGTTTTTCTTCAATAAACTCTTTAGGTAAACGAGATATTTCTTCTTTTAAATAGCGAGAATCATCAACTTGTGAAGGAGGAACTGTTAAATCTCCAGTCGGAGTTTCCACTCCTAATTTCCCAACGGCAAGGTAAGTTTTAGGAAGGTATTCATGAATAAAATTATTAAGTCTTGCCGCTCCAGCAATCCCAATCAGCAGGACACCTGATGCGAAAGGATCCAGAGTTCCAAAATGCCCGATCTTTCCAAAGCCAGTAGGAAGATGGCGTTTAAAGTGGCGAACGACATCATAAGATGTCATTCGCGCAGGTTTAAAAATATTAAAAATTAAAGGTGGATAAAGTGTCTTATGTTTCTTCATCCGTAGAATCTGATTGCAGAAGACGTGTGATTTTTAATTCGTCTTCAAATTGAGAGTTGTAGATAAAGTGAAGCTCTGGAGTATGACGAACTTCCAATCTGCCTGCCAGGATTTTTCTCATTCTTCCGGCCGTACTCTCAATAGCTTCTTTAGCGTCTCCACGAGTAGAAGCATTAAAAGTATCCCAGTAGACTTTAGCATGAGAATAGTCCTGAGAAAGCTCAACATGAGTCACTGAAACATTCATCAGACGAGAGTCCGAAAACTCACGGCGTAGTGCGAGATTAATTTCATCTCGCACACGCTCTTCATATTTTACTTTTGAAAATTTATTACCACGTCCGGCCACTTTCTACCTCTTAAAGAGTCATATCGTGAGATAATGTTCTCTTCTTATCTTCCATAATATAAGCTTCGATAAGGTCATCAACTTTAATATCATTAAAGTTTTCTAATGCCATACCACACTCATAGCCGGTTTTAACTTCTTTAACTTCATCTTTGAAGCGCTTCAATGTTGAAAGACGGCCATCGTAGATGATCTTACCATCACGAAGAAGACGAATTGAACAACCACGCTCAATTTTACCATCAATAACAGCTGTACCTGCAATTGTACCCACTTTCGGAATACTGAATGTATCGCGAACTTGAGCACGACCGATATACTTCTCCACTTTCTCAGGAGTAAGCATACCCTCAAGGGCAAGAGTCACATCATTGATCAGCTCATAGATGATTGAGTAAGTTTTGATATCAACACCTTTCTCTTCAGCAAGACGACGTGCAGTTGTTACTGGACGCATATTGAATCCAAGAATGAATCCGCCTGTCGAAGCAGCAAGGTTAACATCATTATCAGTAATTGCTCCTACACCACCGCCGATAACAGAAACTGAAACTTCATCGTTTCCAAGTTTTTCAAGGGCATTAACAATAGCTTCGTATGAACCTTGAACGTCGGAACGAATGATAAGGTTAAGAATCTTCTTCTCTGCTTCAGAGTTGTTCTGAGCAGTAGCGAAGAAATCTTCAAGAGAAACAGTTTTCTTCTCAACAGTTGTATTGCTAAGAGCTTTTCTTTCATTGATACGGTTATCAACAACCTTTTGGGCTTCACGCTCATTCTTTACTACGTTCAGAATATCACCAGGAGAAGGAACTGTATTTAATCCAAGAATCTGAACAGGTGTTGAAGGCCCGGCAGAGTTAAGCATCTTACCAGAGAAATCCATAAGAGATCTTGCACGGCCATAAGTTTCACCTACAACGATGGCGTCCCCCTTATTGAGAGTTCCTCGCTGAACAAGAATAGTTGCAACTGGACCACGTCCAACCTCAACCTTGGATTCGATAACCACACCTTCAGCAGCTCCTTTAGGATTCTCACGAAGTTCCATTATTTCTGCTTGAAGCTGAATGGCCTCTAGTAGATCATCGATGCCTTCTCCAGTATGTGCTGAAACGTGTACGTATTGAGTATCACCACCCCAATCTTCTGGAAGAAGGTTGTGCTCCATAAGCCCTTGCTTCACTTTATCAGGATTGGCAGTCGGCTTATCAATTTTGTTAACAGCAACAATAATAGGAACGTCTGCATTTCTACAGAACTTAATTGATTCAACAGTCTGAGGCATAACTCCATCATCTGCTGCAACAACAAGAACGACGATATCTGTTACATTCGCTCCACGCTGTCTCATGGCCGCGAAAGCCGCGTGACCTGGAGTATCCAGGAAAGTAAGAGTTGAATCTTTTACTTTCACAGAGTAAGCACCAATGTGTTGAGTGATTCCACCCGCTTCACCTGTAGCAACTTTCTCTTTACGAATGTAATCAAGAAGGGATGTCTTTCCGTGATCCACGTGACCCATGATTGTAATAATCGGGTTACGAAGAGGAAAAGAAGATTTATCTTCTTTTGTTACTTTATTAAGAACTTCTTCTTCCTTAAATGAAACATCTTCTACTCGGTAGTTCCATAGAGCTGCAATTTCTCCAGCAAGGATAACACCGATATCATCATCAGGTTTTACAAGAAGATTAATTTCTAAAACTTTATTTGCAAATTGTTCAAACTTAACACTTAGTTTCTGCGCAAGTTCTGCAGCAGTGATCGAACCGTGTACTTCAATAACACGCTTAGATTCTTTAACTTCAGTAATAAGAGTTTTCTGAGTTGGTCCCGTATATACCTTCTTTTTCTTCGCAACAGTGTAGATAACCTTACCTACTAATTGAGAAGCGACTTTCATTTCTTCTTCTGCACGAAGCATTGTAAGGTCACGACCACCTTTACCACCGGCCACTGCCGCTTTCTTAGAAGCTGAAGCAAGCTCACCTACGCGCTTTCTATCTTTAACTTCATCATCATCCTCAACAACTCGAGGAGCTAGACGGTTATCAGAAACCTTTTTAGCAGGCTGATCTTCTTTTTTCTCTTCAGGCTTTTCTTCAGGCACATAAACAGGAGTAAAAGTATGTGGCATATCATCCACATAAACTTTCTTCTTCTCTGGTTTAGCCTTCGCCTCTTGAGTAGGTTTAGAAGGAGCTGGTTCAACGACTCTTAATCCGCCCATTTGTGTAGGAATTCTATCTTTTTCAGGCTCTATCTCAGAGGCTTCTTCAGCACCTTTACTTTGTGCTTCAGCTTTAGCGATCTGAGCTTCTTTTTCTTCTTTCTCTTGGGCCTTCTTCTCGGCTTCCTCAATTTGAGCGGCTTTAGATTTTCTCTTAACCGTCACTGTTTTTGGCTTTGAATCTTCATCACCTGCCACTATAGGAGATTGAACTACTACCGTTGCAGCATCTGGAGAGACTTCTTTAGCAGTTTCACTAGCTTCACGCTTGATGACTTTTCTAACAGCGGTCTTTTTCGGGGGAGTAGCAGCTGGCTTAGCGACTGGCTCGAAAGCTTCGCGGGCCTTTGCTTCTTCCTCTGCAGTGAGGCTGGCCATGTGGTTTCTCACACTAAAGCCCATTGATTTTAGTTTCTCAACTAAATCGAGGGCCCCTACCCCAATTTCATTGGCAAGCTCATATACTTTTTTTGCCATTCTTTTCTCCATTTATCCTTTAATAACAAAATTCATTATTTTAATTTAAAAGCAGCAAGCTCTTCTCTGAGTCTTCTTTCAGCTTCAGAGAATTTAGAAAGATCACTTTCTTTTTTCACTTCTTGTTTTTCAGCAGTTTGCTTAAATCCTGACTGACTAGGTACTGCTGAAGCTGAAACAATTTCCGCTTCTTCATCAACATCTGCCTTAATTTCCGGATTACTTAAAGCCTCTCGTGCCGCATCGATTAGGTTCTGTGCATCAGCAGTTGATTGACCAAGGAAACGGGCCACATCTTCTGCACTCGAAGCACTCAAGTCAACAATGGACATAATCCCTTTGTGTACAAGAACCTGAGCAACAGCTTCTGAAAGGTTCGGTAACTGAATAAGATTTTCAACAGCAAGCTTAACTCTTTCTTGAAGCTTAGCTTTAGAAATGATGTTGATCTTCCATCCAGTTAACATCGCTGCCAGACGAACGTTTTGTCCGCGACGACCGATAGCAAGAGATAGCTGATCTTCTTCAACAATAACATCAAGAGTGTGTTCATCAGCGTTCTGAGTGATTGATTGAATTTCTGCCGGAGCAAGAGCAGCGCGAGCAAAAGTCTCAACATCAGCATTCCAACGAACGATATCGATCTTCTCACCTTGAAGCTCATTAACAATATTCTGAACACGAGAACCTTTCATACCAACACAAGCACCAACTGGATCAATATCTCGGTCAGCGGTAGCTACTGCAATTTTTGCACGATGGCCTGGTTCACGAGCTGCAGCTTTAATTTCAATTGTTCCATCAGCAATTTCTGGAACTTCTACTTCAAAAAGTTTTACTAAGAACATTGGAGAAGTACGAGTCAGACGAATCTCTGGACCTCTATTTGTCATTACTACGTCAGAAAGATAGGCCTGAATTCTATCGCCTGGCTTGAAAGACTCTCCATAAATGATTTCTCTTTTAGGAAGTACTGCATCTGACTTACCAAGGTCAATAATCACATTACCTTTCTCAAAACGACGAGCGATTCCAGTAACAAGGTCACCTTCTCTATGTTTAAATTCTGAGAATAGAATATCTCTTTCAGCATCACGAACTTTTTGGAAAATGATTTGCTTAGCTGTTTGAATATCAATACGAGTAAAACCAGGGTTTTCAATTTTAATTCCCAGTTGATCCCCGATCTCACAATCTTCATCAAGGCTTCTTGCTTGCTCAAGTCCAATTTCAACAATGGGATCTTTAACAGTGTCTACAACGTTTTTATATTGGTAAATTTCAACTTCACCATCTTCTTCGCTATAGCGAGCTTCATACTCACCTTGAATACCAAATTTTTTACGAGCAGTGACTAAGAAAGCTTGTTCAATAGCATGAACAACGACTTCTTTCTTAATTCCACGGTCTTTTCCAAGTTGTTCAATAACACGTGATAAATCTGAAAAGTTCACTCTCTACTCTCCTTATTTGACCGAATTTAAATCCGGATCTAAATTCACTTTTTTTATTTGTTTATAATTTAATTTTAGTTCGTAACCTTTTACTTCCAGAGAAAAGCCTTCCTCTCCAACCGAGATAAGTTTTCCTCTGAACTTCTTCTCACCTTTAATACCTTTAGGAGCTCCCTGCACTTGCTCTTCTGATAGATTGCCGGTGATCACCACCAAAACAATTTCATTTAAAGCAAGATGAAAGTGCTCTCTTGTTCTGACGTGACGATAAACTCCAGGAGAAGAAACTTCTAAAACAATATCCTCCGGAATCCACTCTTCTGTTTCAAACGCAGGTGAGAGCGCATGATCAACTTTGACACAATCTTCGATGAGAGCAGAGCCTGTTCGTGGATCTTGAATATAAAGTCGCACTAATGTCTGATTCGGAAGATATTCCAAATCATACAAACGGTATCCGGCCTCAATTACTATCGGCTCACACATCAGAAAAAATTTTTGTTCTAAACCAGTACGCTTAATATCAATATCCATAAAATAAAAAAGGATGGAATAAATCCACCCTTTTTCTCCACTAACAAAAAAACTCAAAATGAGTAGATACTTGTTTTAACAAAGTAATTACAAAAGTGCAATTTTTAACGATTTCTGACTCACTGAATCAAAGTCATTATCCAAGCATTCTCTCCATTCGAATAGAATCCCTTGGCAAGATGGATTTTGTTGAAGCCCATTCTCTCATAAAATCTCACGGCCGCAACATTAGATTCACCCACTTCCAAAAAAATTTCCTTTACCCCCAGCTTCTGCACTGACTCACTAAATAAAAGATCCGCCAGCCCCTTGTTCCGATGGGCAGGAGTGAGGTAAATTTTAAGTAAATGGGCCCGTTCATCCCCTTCAAGATGTTGAAATAAGATATAACCGCCTAACTCGCTTTCCATCTGCAAAACAAAGCAGTGCATGTAGGGCGCCAGATTATTCCAGCTGGCACTATCCCATGGATGGGGAAAGTCCTGATCAGCACTTATCACCCATTCAAGATCAGATGGAGTCAAAGACCTAACGATAGAATTCATGATGAAATTGCTTATCCAGGGATTCCATAAAAAGGTCAATAGAGCTTTTTACGGAGCTTGCATTCCGAGAGTCGCTTAACTGGCTCCCATATCGAGATTTTAGATAGAGCTCTACTTTTAAAACCTGATAGAAGGTGGTCTTCAAGCGATCTTTATAAAAAATATCCTGAGAACACTTATTCACTTTCATGGCTTCAATCATTAAAGCATTAAGTTCCGGGGTAATTTCGGCCCGTTGATCACTTGAGTAGCGGATAAGCTTAAAAAATAATCGAAGTTTTTTAAGAAACTCTTCCTTTTCATAAAGGTATTTGCTGATTTCTCGTGTCCCCTCTGGAAGCTTTGTCAGGAAGTTTTGCCAGTCTTTAATGAAGTTCTTTCCGAAATAATTATAGGTAATGGAGTCCGGATAAGCGCAATCTAGTGCCTTAAAGTTTCTTAGATAGAAATGGAGATCACGAACGGAAACGGTTTTATCAACGACTTTAAAAAGAAAGCGATCAGAGGTTTGTGAAAAACCTCTGATCGGTAAACAAACAAAATTAAACAGGAGAAGAAATTTCGATATTTCCAATATTGTTACGTTTAACAACTTCATTTTCTTTATGGAAGCGAGCATTTACTCGAGGGTTAAAGGTATAACCATCTTTTCCTCTAAGGATATACTGACGCTTAACTCCTTTCGGTTCAATAAGCTTTCTCAAACGAGAGATACTTGTATAGATCAGTTTATCATGGATGAGCGGATTGTACTCATCTTTCCAGATCATACGAGCAAGGTCTTCCTTATTATAGTAAGTCCCCGGGTTTTGGGCCAATAAGAAAAGAATTTCTAACAGAACAAATCGATGTTTGAAATCGATGATTCCCAGATTTTTTTCGTGAATGATTCGGTTATGGCGATCAAGATAAAGATCAACACTTGAGTCATTTACATCTTCTACTTCCATCAGCACTAACTGCTGTAAGCGTTTAAAGTTAGACTCATCCAAAGAGTTTTGGGCCATATTGAAAAGCATAAGGGCCTTACTAAACTCACCCATTTTTTTAAAGGCGATTCCTTTATTGAGTAAGACATAGTTATGCATATTCCAGCAGCGTTTTGAGTGAAGGAGTTTCATTGAAAGATCATAATGCTCTAGAGAACCTTGATAATCCCCCTGATCTCTTAAAACGTTGGCCCAAAGAAGATGCATACTTCCTTTTAGGTACCCTTTTTTGAGGATCGTAAGTAGTTCATTTAATTGAACAAGATATGAAAGAGCATCTGAGAAATTCTTCATCTGATAGGCATTGGTGGCCATCGCGTGAAGAGATTTTGCCATTAACTCCGGCTCATTCTCAGACTGGGCTTTTCTATAGGCCTGATTGAAATTTTTCTGAGCTTCTTCAAACTCACCTTTATAAGTGTTTACGACTGCTGCATTATAAAAATATTCTGCTGTTAATGAAGAAAGGCTGGCAACGGCTTGATTAAGAAGTTCTTCTGAAAGCTCAATATAACGGTGAGCTTCTTTTTCATTTAAACCTTCCGAATAAATTCGGATAAGGAATCCATAAGTTTTAAAGACCGCAAAAGCATCCTGGGGCAACTCACTTTTTGTTAAGGCTAAGAGAAATTGCTCTTCTGCGCGCTCAAAGTCTGCCTTATCGTAATAAATCTTGGCCAATCGGTAATAAGCCTGTCCCTCTACGCGGGATGAGTCTTCTGGTAAATGTGCGAGAAATTTATCATCTTTTTCGAAGTCTACTACTGCTTTTCTCATCAATGATTCTACTGATGGTGTTTGAATAGTATCCATTGGCCCTCCAAAGCTTGATCTTATAAACAAACAATAAACTTTTAGATCAAGTGGTGGGAGTTAAACCCCATCCCTTACAAAAAAGCAAGATTAAGCGACTCAGTTATCCACAAAAGCTAAAATATCAAATTATTCCAATCAGTTATAAAAGTACCATGAATGTAAGTTTTTCCATAAAAAGCCTCTTCGCCCTCACCTTCTGACAATGATGTTTGAAAGCTTAACTCGTTGATAAAACGCTGTTAGATTGGTAGAGTTAAGCTTCTTTTTAGACACTCGGAACGGAGAGCCCAATGGCAAAGTATGACCTCGATACAATTAGACACTCAACTGCCCACTTAATGGCCCAGGCCATCATGGAACTGTTTCCTACGGAGCCAGTTCAACTAGGTATCGGACCAACCATCGAAAATGGATTTTATTACGATATCGATATGCAGACCCGTCTAACCGAGGAACATCTGACACAAATCGAAGATAAGATGAAAGAGATCATTAAGCGTGATCTTCCTGTTATTCGTCACGAAGTAAGTCGCGAAGAAGCTTTACAACTTTTTGCCGAACGTGGGCAGGCCCTTAAATGTGAGCTGATCCGTGATATTCCAGAGGGAGAAGTCATTTCTTACTACACGCAAGGTGAGAAGTTTTTCGACCTTTGTACTGGACCACACGTGGAGAAGACTTCTCATCTTCCTACTTTCTTTAAACTTCTTCACACTGCTGGTGCGTACTGGCGTGGTGATCAGAATCGTCCAATGCTTCAGCGTATTTATGCTGCTTGCTTCAACTCTAAGGACGAACTAAAAAAACACCTTTTCCAAATGGAAGAAGCTAAAAAACGTGACCATAGAAAACTTGGTAAAGAGCTTGAGCTCTTTATCTTTGATCCTGTTGCTCCTGCTTCCCCATTCTTTATGCCAAAAGGTGCTGAGGTTTATAACGGTCTTGTGGAATTCATGAGACGTATTTATAAAAAGTACGGGTATCAGGAAGTGATTACTCCACAAGTTCTTGATGTGGATCTTTGGCATACTTCTGGTCACTACGAGAAGTACAAAGAAAATATGTATTTCACGCAAATTGATGAGAGAGAGTTCGCACTTAAGCCAATGAACTGTCCTTGTCACATGCTCATGTTCTCTCACCACCGTTATTCCTACCGTGATCTTCCTCTGCGCTTTGCTGATTTTGGTCGTCTTCACCGCTATGAAAAATCTGGTGTGGTAGCAGGACTGACTCGTGTACGTACGTTCTGTCAGGATGATGCTCACATCTTCATTTCCAGCGAAGGGATTCAGGAAGAAATCAAAACACTCATGGATATGTTCTTCCATGCCTATAACCACTTTGGTTTTGATAAAATCAAAATAGGCTTCTCTACTCGCCCTGAAATGCGTGTAGGAAGTGATGAAGCCTGGGATCAGGCCGAAGCTGCTCTCAAAGCGGCCTTGGATGCTTCTGGACGTGAGTACTTTATTAACGAAGGTGATGGTGCCTTCTATGGACCGAAAATTGATATTCAAGTATCAGATGCTCTTGGACGTTACCATCAGCTTGGAACAATTCAGCTCGACTTCCAGCTTCCTGATCGTTTTGACTTAAAGTACACCAACGATAAGGGTGAGATGGAGCGTCCTGTTGTTATTCACCGTGCTCTACTTGGTTCACTTGAACGCTTTATTGGGGTTTATCTTGAACACGTAGGTGGTGCTTTCCCATTCTGGCTTGCTCCTGAACAGGCCGTTGTTATTCCAGTGAAAAATGAACTTCACCTGGAAGCAGCTAAAGCCTTTGCTAAGAAGTTAAATAACCTGGGCTTTAGAGTTCGTGTCGATGATCGTAACGAATCTATGGGTCTTAAAACTCGTCAAGCACAAACAGGAAAAATTCCTTTCATGTTAGTTCTTGGTGATAAAGAAATTGAAGCCTCTACTGTTGCTGTCAGAAAGTATGGAGAGCAAAAATCAGAAGTTATGCCTCAAGCAAATCTCATTGAGCTTTTCCAAACACTAGATCTCGAAAAAGTACCAGCGGCTCTAAGAGAGGTTTAATTTGAAACAAAAAAATATCCTCCTCCTTTGTGGAGGAGGAAGCTCTGAACATGAGATTTCTCTCCGTTCTGTTAAATACTATGAAGACTGCTTGTCTCAAGTCCCTGAGTTCAACACCATAAAAATCGAAATAGACAAACAAGGTCAGTGGGTTGATAGTACTGGCAAAAGATATCTTCTTGATGGAAAACGCTACCTGCGTGCCTTTGCTCAAGACGGAGATCCAGGCATCCTCATTGATGTGGCCATCCCTTGTATCCATGGATACCCGGGAGAAACCGGTGATCTTCAGTCCTACTTTGAGATGATCAATCTTCCATACTTTGGTTGTAACTCCGAAACCTCCAAAATGTGTTTCAATAAAATAACGACCAAGATGTGGGCATCTGCTTTAGGAGTGGTAAACACTCCGTATATTTTTGTTTCAGAAAATAATGAAGAAAGCCTCGAGAAGGTTATTAACTTTCAAAAAACCAATGGTGATATTGTCGTAAAAGCTTCAAACCAAGGTTCATCAGTAGGCTGCTATATGATTGCGGCCAATGAAGATGTAGCCCCTGCCCTTAAAGAAGCTTTCGAACTCTCTCCTTTTGTTCTTATTGAAAAAAGACTTAGACCCCGTGAGCTTGAAGTCTCTGTTTATGAATTTGACGGTAAACTTCAGGTCTCTTACCCTGGCGAAATTGTTACTCCCTCTTCTACCTTCTATACCTATGAAGAAAAGTACTCTGCCAGTAGTGAATCTAAGACCTATGTTCGAGCTGAAAATATTTCTGAAGAACATGTTAAAACGATCACAGACTATGCGACCAAGCTTTATCATGGTTTAAAGATAAGGCACTTATCTCGAATTGATTTCTTTCTAGATAATGATGTGATCTATTTTAATGAAGTGAACACTTTTCCGGGTTCTACTTCTATTTCCATGTTTCCTAAGATGCTTGAGGCCAATGGCCACTCTTTTAAAGAATTTTTAATTCAACGAATCTCTCACCTCTAATCACTTTAACAATATCCCCTGAAAGCTTGCTTTCTGGGGATGCCACAACGAATATCTAAAATATGGAGAATGGCACATAGATTTGTGGTGATTAAGCCCCCCTTTTTTATCAGACAAAAAAAATCCCCTAAATTCCTCAAAAAAAGGGAAAAAGTTTACCTAATCTTAGGCGATTATGACATTACTACTTCCCTTTCAAGTTTTAGGTTAAAATGGGAGTGATGATAACACCGAAAATACAAAGCTATACTCAACATCATAAACTGGGGCTTAAGCTCAATCCGATTCTGGTGGGAGAACTTTATCTTGCCAAAAAAGTTACACATCCCGTTTATGTTTTTAAAGACTTTCACTTTTGTGAAGTTTTAACTGCCGGTGGTGTTCCTAATAAGGAACTGATCAATCTTTTGATTCGAAACTCTCATCGTGAAGTTTACGTATCTAATGAAGATATTAATCAGATCAGAAAAAACCTTGAGCATGCTCTCGTGAAGGTCACTCGCTCCTTATCTGTTGGTGATCCATTAGAGAATGGACAAAAAGATATCAAACTTCTTTCTCTTAATTTAGGGGGGCTATATCAAAACCCTCATGATGATGAACTTTTAATGCTTCAATTTCAAAGCACGCAAAACTTAGGAAAGTTTTTATTGGATAATAAGAAGCTTCATTCTTCTTTTTATCACAATCTTACTAACGAAAGTTTTCACTTTACTCTCTCACAACCAATGCTCTCTTCACTCATGCTGTTATCGTTTTTACAAACGATACATCTTTTTCATGACCGGGAAATTGAAAATCTTTTTTTAGCGAGTTACTTAAAAGATATAGGACTCTCAATTATTCCTCAGGATAAGTATGATCAAATGAATCTGACTGATCAGGATCAAAAATTATTTGCAGATCATTCCGACTTTTCGTTCGATCTCTTAGAAGGACGAGTACCTCTTTCAAAAAACTATCTAACCATTATTAAGCATCACCATTTTTTAAATAACCGATTATTAGAGTTGATCAATAAAGCTCCACGACAACCATTACTTGATACCAACACCATTCATGGAATTGAGAGTGTTCTTGTAGGTGTCTTCGATATGTTTGTTGCGATGACGAGTGACCGACCATATCGCAAAGGTATGAGTCCTTTTCAATCACTCGAGCTCATTAAGAAGCTCATGGCCGATGACTACCCTCAAGAATTCAAGGCGCTTGTGATATTTATTAGACAGTTTTTTAAAAACTAACTTTTCAAAGCGTGATTCTTTTCCCAAAATTTAAATAATCGAACAAACCATTTAAGATCTGAAACCAGGCATTCTAAGGAGGGAATCATGGCTCAAGAGATTAGTCCACTAACCGGTATTATCGCAGAAGAAAAAGTCGTTATCGACTTTGGCGA
>Ga0079223_10001746_pt1 | contig 13156 bp, 7 predicted proteins | sample Stecom2011_FD_75072 | JGI IMG/M metagenome (GOLD analysis project Ga0079223, IMG submission 75072) | Agricultural soil microbial communities from Utah to study Nitrogen management - Steer compost 2011 | ecosystem: Environmental > Terrestrial > Soil > Agricultural land | place: USA: Utah... | reverse complement strand
TGCGCCAATGCTTAATCGACAAACCTGGACAACAGGTGAATGTAAGCCACTTGGTAATCGTTGTGATTTTCTGTTACCGCCCAGGAGTTAACCGGCCAACTGGTATTAAAATCAAGGTAAGATTTTGCCGCCGGTTGGGCCGCCGGAGGTGATAGTGGCGCCACACCACAAGCCGCATTTTGGCTGGTACTGCCACAGCTATTAGGGCAACAAGAATCCCAACTGTAACTGGGGTTGGGGCCACCGACTAAAAACCCCGGCGCTGGCCCATAATTGGATCCACTGACAGAGTCCCAGTTGACGCTGCCGTCTGCAAACCAACTGTGATAAAAACTATCGACCGAATCCGCGGCGCCAAACTCGCTCATATTGGACAAGTACACTTTACCTAACGGATTAACCCCGTGCAGATAATTAATATACCCCAACGCTGCTTGCTCACTGTTATGCTTATCAGTGCCGGGTAAATTAAAGGTTACAAAATTATAAAATGTCATGCCCTTTTGTGCCATGGTTCGGTTGCTGCCCCAGGTAAAATCTTTTGCCTCGAGATACGCACGATATGGCCCACGATTGTTATTAACAGCGGGCCAATTATCTGAACCCTTCATGGCATTTTTATAACTTGTGTTGATGCTCTCGGCCACCGACGCAGTTGCGCTGGGCAAACTTGCGTAATACAAAGAGACGTACATCGAGCGCTGCTCCCAAGGCGACGCCCAGCCAATGGGTTTGGTGTGATTGTCCACATAATCTCGATAGCGCGTGTCTTTGCTCGCCGCGTATAAATAAATAGCCGCTTGGCGCTTTTTCTCGGCTCGACCGGCATCATTAACTTCTTGTTCACCAGCGGCTACCTTGCCGCTGTTGTAAAACACTTTGTGTGGGTTTTCATCGGCCCACTGCCAGGCCTGTTGGCCGCGCTGCAGTAACTCGGCGGCATAGTCTTTTAACTCGGGCCGGTCGATCTCAGCAAACACTTTAGCGCCAAACGAAAATGCCGCCGCAGCCGATAAGCTGGCGGCCGTAGTGGCGGGGCCGTAACTGCTGGCGCCTTTAGCTGCCGATGGCGGGCTGCCGCCTGCCAAGCCTTGCACGGACAGTACCGAGCCATCGTTTTGTTGCATTTTTATCAACCAATCCATGCCCCATTTAACGTCGTCAAGAATGTCGGGTAAGCCATTACCGGATTCCGGAATATTAAAATCATCCGTCCATATCTGGGGTTTACTACTATAGGCGTGCAACAGCTCGCGCAAATAATCGGCATGCCAATTAGTGTATTTATTGTAATCGCCGGCATCGTACCAACCGCCACTTAGGTCACGCTCGGTGGTGGCGTCGTGTGTCGCGCTAAAAAGCCGTGCCTGTTTATCTTGCCCAGCTCCAATGTGGCTGGCGCCATCGACCCAGCCGGGCTCGGCATAGGGTGTTTGTTTGGCAAAACCTGCGCGCTGATAAAAGAAGGTACGCATCGCTTGGCGCAACACGGGGCGGTAGATGTTGTCATCGATACCAAACTCTACCGAGCGCACCGCTTGGGCGCGATCAAGAACATAGTAACGCCCCGGTGTGGTGACTGAGGTAAAATCAAACCACCACACCTGATCCCCAGAGACCACATGGGTGGCGCCGTTGCTCCATTGCTGCGGTGCAGCGCTTATAACCACGCTGCCGTCCACAGCATTAATCAATGCCAATTGCGCGCTCGGGGTATAGTTAAGCTCGCTATCAAAACCCTTTTTTGGGTTGCGCAGCACGGCGATTTTCTTTGCCTTGGGTAAATAACCAAATTGGTCCACCACAATGCATTTAACCGTCGGTATTGCATCTAAATTTTGCGAGCCTGACGGATCGGCATCCACACCACAGGCTTTACCTGCCACTGGGTTTGTGGCTGTGCTGCTTGAGCTAGCAGAGACTTCACTGCTGGCGGATGTACTGCTAGAGCTGACAGAGGATTCACTGCTTACGGGTGTGCTGCTAGATAATGAGCTGGACACCGACGATGGGGCATTATCGGATCCGCCCGAACCTCCACCACAGGCCGTGGCGAGCAACGCCGCCAATAGCACACTTAATGTTGAGTATCGCATACAGGTACCTTTTTATTGTTTTATTTAAATATTCGTTTTAGCATGGCGCAATGCCATGAGCGGCCCAGAACTGGTGCCCGCTTTTTGGCTCAATTCATGTTTCAGCTGTTTAACGGGCGCTCTATGCTACGGCTTTTACTGTTCAGCTTCGCGATCGTTTTTACCGCCTGCTCTCACAACCAAACCGCCAATGAGTATTGGTGCAGTTATGAGGCAACGCAAAGCGCATACCAGACTTGTATTGAGGTTGCCGACAGCGTCGACGATGATACCGCGAACGCGGCAGGTAAGCACTCTGAGCCAGACACGACCAATAACAAGCGGCAACTTAACAAGTAAAACGACAAGGTTGCGGGCTAACGTTTAGCGGCCGGCGTTTTAAGGTTTATCCCACTATAAGCCCGGTTTTGTCACAGCGGCCCATAATGGCCGAACAACCGCTGCCAGCCTTTTGCGGGCGCAAGCACCCGCAAAAGGCTGATAGACAGTGGCATTACAGTTTGTCAAAGCTATCGGTCAGTAAACAATCGTAGCGCCGCGGGTCGTACTCCATCAGTGGCACCACCTCGGATTCATTGATAATGCCCCGCGCCACAGCATCGCGCAAGCGCTCCTCTAAGGTATCCCCAGCCAGCTGATCCTTAGACTGTGCCCGTGAAAAGTGATGCCAGCTGTCGCCTAGGGCTAGCAACATTTTGTAGGTGGTCTCAACCCGGCCCACCGAATCGGTTGGGTCATCGCTGACATACACATAATTAGCCAGCTGTTGACGAACGGTGTTGTTCTCCATAATCAAGCCACCCAAACGGCGCACGGCATCATCGCTGGGCGCTTGGTGTTTGCGGCCAAACGGAAAGCTGATCATGGCGCACAAGCAAGCGATTGAGCGCTGTGGAAAGTTACGATAAAAAGCCAGTAGCGCCTCTTGCGCTTTATACAAAGCTTGCTCGAGCGCAAAGCGTGCGTGGGCGTCTTCATCTTCGGTGCGCGGGTGTGCACCGTGAAACTTTAAAATACTACAGGCAATAAATAGTTGACTGTGCACATCCCCTAAACGGGCCGAGAGCAGCTCGCGGCGTTTTACCTCGCCCCCCAGCACACCCAAGGCAACATCGGCGGCAACGGCAAAGGCCGCGCTCATATGGTTAATGTGCTGATACCAACGGCGCGAAAAATCATCGGCATTTACTGGGGTTGCGCTTAAGCGCGCTGCGCTAAACGAAAACAGTTTTAACCGTGTCACGTTGCCCAGCACATGGCCAATGTGTTTTAGAAACAAGCCGTCAAAGGTTTTCAGTGCGGCCTCTTCATCTTCCGCTTGCAGGGTTTCAACCTCATCAAACAAATAGGGGTGACAGCGCATTGCACCCTGACCAAAAATCATCAGTGAGCGGGTTAGGATGTTGGCCCCCTCTACGGTGATGGCCACAGGTACCGAGCGATACGCAAAAGCGGTAAAGTTGCGCGGCCCCAACTGGATAGCACGGCCACTGACCACATCCATCGAGTGGTTAACCGAGGTGCGCATCAGCTCGGTGGCGTGGTATTTCGCCATCGCTGTCATCACCGAAGGGGCGCCGGACTCCAGCCCTCGGGTGACCAGTTGGCGCATGGCCTCGAGGGTGTAGGCGTTGGCTGCAATTTCAGCGGTGGCCTCTTGCACGCCCTCAAACTTACCCACTTCTAAATTAAACTGGCGCCGGATACGAGCGTAAGCGCCGACGGTTAGATAGCTCATCTCACCACTGGCGGTTGACAGTGCTGGCAGCGATACGCCCCGGCCTGCGCCTAAACATTCGATCAGCATACGCCAACCTTTACCCGCTTGAGCCGGGCCGCCTATAATCCAATCCACTGGAATAAAAACATCTTTACCTTTTACCGGACCGTTCATAAAGGGCGAGCCGGGGTTGTGACGCTGGCCGATCTCGACACCTGGGTGGTTAGCCGGCAGCAGCGCACAGGTAATGCCGTAATCGGATTTGCTGGTGTCTCCCAGCAGGTGCTCGGGGTCTTTTAATTTAAACGCCAAGCCCACTACCGTGGCAATGGGCGCTAGGGTGATCCAGCGCTTAGAAAAGTTTAAGCGGATACCCACCACCTCTTGGTCTTCAAACTCACCCTTACAGACCACGCCTAGATCGGGGATCGAGCCGGCATCAGAGCCGACCTCTGGACCGGTTAAGCCAAAGCAAGGGATCTCGGTGCCATCGGCCAAACCCGGCAGCCAATGTTGCTTTTGCTCTTCGGTGCCATACTTCATGAGCAGCTCGCCTGGGCCTAAAGAGTTGGGCACCATAGCGGTGACCGCCGCTGTACCCGAGCGACTGGCGATTTTGCTCATGATGCGACTTTGCGCGTAAGGGCTAAAATCGCGGCCGCCAAACTCCTCGGGGATTATAAGGCCAAAAAAACCTTTCTCTTTTAGGTAGCTCCAGGCCTCTGGCGTCAGATCTTGGTCTTGGTGAATCTGCCACTCGTCAACCAGCTGACACAGCTCGGTAACTTCATTATCGAGAAAGCTTTGCTCTTTTTCGCTGAGTTGCGGCAGCTCGATTTCGACAAACTTTTTCCAGTCGGGACGACCACTAAACAGGTCTTTCTCCCACCAAGTGGTGCCGGCCTCTAAGGCCTCGCGCTCGGTTACGCTCATCGGCGGCATAGCTTTTTGCAGCAGTTTATACATGGGTTTAATTAACACCGGGCGGCGCAGCGCTGGCAGGTTAAAAAACACCGCCAGGGCCAAGCTCGGTAGCAGTAATAACCACATCCATGGGGATAGGAACGTCAGCGCAAAGGCTCCCACCACTAACGCTACCGAACCGATCAGCAGCGGTACTTGGTAATAAAACACCACGGCAAGCAAGGCGATAAAAATAACCAGCGACAACAAGAACATAGACGTTTCTCCGTTTGCTTAGGCAATGAGCGGCAATACAAACACTTTAATAACCATAGACGATTTTGCCCGATTTAGCAGCTTTGCTATGGCGTACTAGGCCTCTGGTGGTGAGCGGGTGAACGGCCCCACAAGACGGCCTTAACCTCGCAGGCATTAACTCCCTGCGCCTTAACCAGTGTACACGCAAGCCGGCGCCCACGGGTAAAAAGCTGTTGTGCCAGGGCCGCTTGATCCCGCCCATGACGCAACAACACCCCATAAGCCCAACGGGCGCATAGCGACCGGCTCGGCCAAGTAAAACCGCATTTAAAGCGGGGGTTTAAACACCCTAGCGCTGGGCTATAGCCTTTAAATAACCACTCCAGAGTCTTTGGCGATGCTAACGGGGTACATTTTTGTTGGCCGTTTATTGCCCCCAATATAGACAACCGCCGCCGCCATTAGTATAAGGGTGGTTAGACATATTCTTATAATAAGGTGTTGCAATGCTCACTCGGTTTCTGCCCGTTATATTTTTAGCGGCCGCTTTGTGTATTAGCCTCTCCACCCTTGCCGATACCGCTGTTGAACACCATGGTCAGCTAGCGGTAAAAGGCAACCGCATTGTCGACCAGCAAGCGCAGCCTGTGTCGTTAGCTGGGCCCAGCCTGTTTTGGAGTAACACCGGCTGGGAGGCCGACAAGTATTACAACGCCGATGTTGTCAGCTACATTCAACAACAGTGGAATGCGCCTATTATCCGCGCCGCTATTGGCGCCGGTGACAACGGCGGCATGCTAACCCACCCCGAGGACAACATTGCCAAAGCCGAAGCCGTGATCGACGCTGCCATCGAGCAGGGCATGTACGTTATTCTTGATTGGCACGCTCATCACGCCGAAGATCACGTAGATACCGCCATCGCCTTTTTTCAGCGCTTTGCGCGCAAGTACGCAAAACACCCCAACATCATTTATGAAATTTACAATGAGCTGCTGGCGGATACCGATTGGGCCACCGTTATTAAGCCCTACGCTAAAAAGCTAATTGCCGCGATCCGCGCTATCGACCCCAACAACCTTATAATTGTCGGCACCCAAACGTGGTCGCAAGATGTCGATAAAGCCGCTGACGACCCCATCCTCGGTTACGACCATATTGCCTATGCTTTACACTTTTACGCTGGCAGCCACAAAGACGCCTTACGCGCCAAAGCCCAGTACGCTTTAGACCAAGGTGTGGCACTGATGGTGACAGAGTGGGGTACGGTAAACGCCGACGGCGATGGTGGGGTCGATCGCGGAAGTACCGAGCAGTGGCTGAAGTTTATAAAAGACAATCAACTAAGCCATACTAACTGGGCGCTAAACGATAAAAAAGAAGGCGCCTCGATACTTAAAAACGGTGCCTCGGCCGATGCTTTATGGAGCGATGAGGATTTAACCGAATCGGGCCTATACGTAAAAAGCATTGTGAAAAACTGGAGCGCGATCCGCTACAGCGGCGCTGAGTAACCCGGCCAGTTAATCACGTTTTAGCAGACTCTAAAGCAACTAAAAAGGCCGGTATCGTTTGCCAATACCGGCCTTTTTATGTCTCGCGCTTAAGCTTACAAGCTGGATTACTCTACCGCGATGGGTTTGCCCTCTTTGTTATTGCTTAACTCTAACGCCTCTACAGCCAGCGCTAAGAACATATAGTTAGTGGCGCCGCCACCCATCACATACTCAGTTTGTTGCCAAAAAAATGGCCATACTTTTAGCTCGGGTAAGTCAGGGCGAATTAACGCCGTACCAGAGATAACGCCACCGGGGATATGCGACCAGTCGGCGCGGTTAGTACCATAGGCCACCAGCGCCGATTGCGAGCCCACACCCGAGGCAAATGAGCTGGTATTGCTGCCAGGGTGGACACCTAAGACAAAGTTTAACGCGTTGACGTACACATCGCTGCTGGCAAGATCAGGCCAAGTTTTGTGGACAAAGTATTGTTTTACACCAAACTCCTGAATCCCCCAGCCAGCCCCCCAAATATGCGGTTTATAAGGAACCCCGTAAGGCGTCTCGCCAGCTTCTGCTTGGATGCGCTTTTGTTGCTCTTGCACCGCATTGCGCACGGCGGCCACAAACTCTTGATCATCGACTACTCTCATCACCCGGCCAATAGCCCACGCGGTGTTATCAATGTCGGCGATAACCTCTGCCTTGATACTGGTTAGAGCATCGATATAGCTTTGTTGGCCGGTGGTAAGAATCAACTCGGCCAAGGCAAACGCGCGCACCGCTGTGTTGTCGGTTTTAGCAAAGGCGCTGGTAAAAATGGCCTCTGCCGCACCGAGCGCCTGTTGCGACAGTTTTTCATCATAGCCTTTCATTACCCGCGCAGCCGCCGCTAAGCCTGCTGCCACCTGGAGCTCTCGGGCGGGGTTTTCTTCGGTAAATACCCAGCGGTCGTCCGGCGTGCCCGAGCGCCCATCTTTAACATCGCCCGGTTCGAGGCTGGGGTGATAGACAAGGTTATCGGTTTGCGCCGAGGCGTCGCCTAACAGCACATATTGGCGCTGGGTTGGAGCAATAATGCCGCGGTACAGACGCCCTAAGCTGTGGTAACCGCCCAGTACGCTGAGCAGCCCGTGCTCTATTTGCTGCAGTGCATCGTTTTTACCATCGGGTTGATGGATCTCCACCAACTGCTTTTGTTGGTCGATGGTGGTGGCGTCATAATCAAGACCAAACTCTTTGACCATCATGGTCAGCAGCCAAACGGTCCCCATCTGCGACTCCACCCGTAAATCGTAATCTCCAGCGTCGTGCCAGCCGCCTTTGTTTAAACCTGGCACTGGCTGGCCGGGCTTATACTTGGTCAAGGTTGATGGCCCAGAGGTGTAGCCATCTATATGGTTATGGTCCACAGGCGCCATGCGCGCATCATCGTGGTGACATTTATCATGCCATACGCGGTACTTTTCATTGACTCGCATATGGCACATTTGCACCGGTAAAAAATACTCTAAGGTCGGCTGCCACGCGTGGCGCGAGTAGACATCTGGGCCTATTTTAAACGGCTGCGATTGACCATCGCGATAGACTATTTGATACATGCCCGGCTCTTGCACCGACGAGAAGTCGTACTGTAAATAGTGGTAACGTAAAAAGCTGCCCCACGGTGTCGGGGTGCGCTGGTCGATTAACTCGGGGCCGTTGCGGCCGAGTTTAAGCAATTGCACCTTGCTGGAGCTGGTGTCGCGGCTGTCTTGCTCAATCACCGCCATTTTTGGCAAGCTTGCGCCATAGCCCAATTGCGACACCTGGATCACCGGCTGATACTGCCAACCCTCTATGACGTGTGGCGTTATCAGCCACTCAATAGCGCCGTGGCTGGCACCGGCGGGAATCAGCGAGCGCACTATAAACCAGCCATTGTTGTGGTTGCTACGGCCGTCCCACAGCTCTAACTCACCACCTTTTAGGGGCTCGATCAGCATCCGCTGGGCGTCGGACTCGGGCGCAACTGTCAGGGATTTACCTGTGGCTAAAGGCTCGGCTAACCATTCGCCTTTATGCCTAATAATGGGGCCGTTGGGTTGCTGGGTAAAAATGCCTGCGCTGTCGTCCATAAGGTAACTCTTGCCAAACAAGTCCCCCGGAAACAACTCAAAGTTAAAGCCTACTTTACCAATCCACTCGTCGGGGAGCGGCTCGGCGAGATCGACCCTTACTTTAAAACTGCTGCCTTTTATTGGCTCGACATGGACTTGGTAACTAAAGTTTAAATCTGGATACTCTATCGGGTTAAAGCCTTTGCGATTTTTACTGTCATCTGGGTAGGCGAGGGTTTGCGAGATGCGTTGATTTTTTTCATCCACCCGAGCGTCTCCGACACCGGTGGGAACTGGCGACCACTGGCCCGGTGAGACTTCTAAACGCAAATCGCCATTGGCGGCGGTGCGCTCGCCGTGCTGAATAACCGTCACACCTGCCTGGTGGCCGTCGGGGTATATATCGGCAAATACTGTGACATCCAAACCCGGCATAGAAAAGTAGCCGCGCTCATTTAGCTCTAATGCCTCGCTCGCCTGCAAAGGCCCTGCAGCCAACAGTAAAGCCGCAAACAATTGTTTTTTCATGGCTTCTCTCGTTTATCATTTTTTATTTACATTAATCTAAAGCACCCAAAACACACGGGCCGCGTACGGCGGCTGTTGCGCGCGGCAACAGCACAATAACTTTAAAGCGGACGACACCGTGGCTGGTAAACTTGTTACTGTGCCCTGCCATTAACGGTTGTTAAACCAAGGTGTGGTCTGTTAAGCCTTAGCCTCAGCGACGACACAAACGTTTCTACCCTGTGCCTTGGCATCGTAAAGGGCTTTATCGGCACGGGAAAACACCTCTTCGGCAGTCTCATTGGCAGCGGCAATAAACTCAGCAATGCCAATCGATACGGTAAGCTCCACCGGTGTCTCTTTATAGCTAAAGTCCGTGTTGGCAATCGCGGCGCGAATCCGATCGAGCACCACAAACGCTTGCTGGGCAGTGGTTTGCGGCATCACGACAACAAACTCTTCACCGCCGTAGCGGCCAAAAAAATCCACCTCGCGCAACTGTTTTGCCATGGCACGACTCAATACCTCTAGCACCCGGTCGCCCGCTTGGTGACCCAGCGAATCGTTAATGTTTTTAAAGAGGTCTAAATCACACACAGCCAGTGTCAGCGGCGTGGCGTAACGCTGAAAACGCAACAGCTCGAGCTGTACGCGCTCTCTATAAGCTTCGCGATTGGGAATTCCGGTGAGTGGGTCGGTAAGCGCTTTGGCGCGCTGCTCTTCGAGCACTTTACGACTGCGCGAGGCCTCTTGCTCCATCTGCCGCACCCGCGTTGCCAGTTGGCTTAGCTGCTCGGTGACTGGGTGTTTGTCGCCACTTAGGTGTTGATGCTCATGCAAAGCAGCGCGGATATTGCCCAGCCGGCTTTGCACTTGATGCTTAAGCTCATCGAGGTTCTCGGCGCGGGTAGTTTGATCTTCGAGCTGACTAAACTCATGCAGCATTTGCTGCTGTATTTGATCGCTTGCTTGGCGTAAGTCGCCGCTGTGGTGCACGGCTCCTTCAATAACATGATAAATGTCCGCCAATTGCTGGTTAACTTCTGTTAAATAACCAGCAAAGGCGCGGCTAGCCGCCATATAGGCTGTCAACACCAGATCCCTCACCTCGGCCAAAGTGGGCAACAGCTGGGCATTGCTGATACCCAGCCGCAGTTTGCTTTGCAGGGCGCTGACACGCTCGGGCTCGACCGCTTGTGCCTCAACACTTAACAGCAACTCATTGATGATGTCGCGCAGACTATCGCCCACCGGCTCGCTGTTATGCGCCGCGTGATCTGTGTCGCCGCCCATGGCGGCGGGCGCCGCTGGCACGCTGGGCCGCCCTCGTAGGCGCGCCATAAAGCCGCCGTTTGCACCATTGCGGGATGGCTGGATGGCTAACACTTGCTGCTGGAGCTGTTCTAACTGCTGCAATAACTGCGGAAACAAATCCAGCTTGCCGCGCTGGCGCACGGCTGTTTGACTAAGCTCGCGCAGTTGTTTTTTTACTGTTCGCTCAGGGGCCAATGCTAACAGCTGGGTTGCCATCGCTCGCACGGATTGGCTCTGGGTGTCGGCGCTTGTATCGCGCAGCCGATCGAGCTCCAGCAGTGTTTGCTCAAGCGTTTGCAGCTGTTGCTCGATGCGATGCGTGTTACCAGCGCGTAGGTTCTGGCGCAGAGACTCGAGGTTTTTGTCTAACTGAGGATACTGCCCTTGGGCGGCAAGACTAACCCGTATCAAGGCTTTGCTTAGCAGCTGAAGGTCGTCCTGATGGGCTTTTTCTTGCTGCTCTTGAGTGTCTAAGGCGTCGAGGTACTTATCGCGCCACTTAGCAACCTCTTGGTTTGTCTGTTCCGATTCAGCCATGCCAGCATTCACCCGTCATCATTAACCACCCCATTATAGCCGGCACGCATTTCTACGCCAGTTGTGCGCCTCGCGCATCAAAAAAAACCCCGCCAGCGGCTTGCGGGCGGGGTTTTAACGTTAATCTAGCGGCTCACCCAGCGGGTGGGTTATTTGTTTTCTGCGCGAATTTTTTCGATCAAATAATCGGTCACTTGCAGCATTTCGCGATGGCCACCGGCGCCCGAGGCACTGACACGGTAACGACCATCGATCACCAGCTCTGGGGTACCGCTGATGCCGTAGGCGCGCACTTTTGCATCGCCTTGACGCAGCTGACTATCAACACCGAAAGATTCAAAGGTTTTGGTGAACTTGTCTTTATCAACACCATACTGGGTGTAAAACTCGGCAAAATCTTCAACGTTTAAAATTCGCGCTTTTTGGATGTGCAGCGCGTTGAACAAGTCCATATGCGATTGCTCTAACACACCAAATGCTTTTGCCGTGTAGTAGGCGCGAGCGTGGGGCTCCATTTGTTTCGCCCAGACTACTGGGGTCTGTATTACATTGATGTCGTCGGCTTGCTTGTCGCGCCATTTGTGAAACAGCGGATCGAACCGAAAACAATGGCCGCAGGTATAAGAGAACATTTCGCGCACTTCGATCTTGCTGGCATCATCGGTACGCACCGGCTGCGCTATTTGGGTGTATTCTTTGCCTTCTTTATAAGGTACCTCAGTGGTACTGGCCGAGTCTTCAGCGCAGGCCACTAGGCTAAACAGGATGCCGATAAAGGCAACTAAAACGCGCATAATTCGCTCCATCAATTGGTATTTTTTGTCATCGCTAATCGCTTAGCAACAGGTTATAGAGCCGGCGAGGCGACGCAAGTTCCAAACCTAAAGCTCTTAATGCAACAGTGCGACCCAGTCCCACTTTTTACCGCCCTATTCGCCTAATGCAGGCCGGCGATGTAGTTGGCCACAGATTTAATCTCGGCATCGCTCAGGTGTTTGGCCGCCAAGCGCATGGTCATTTGATCGCCATCGTTGGTGCGTTCACCGGCGCGGAAGGCGCGCAGTTGTTTCTCAAGATAACCGGCGTACTGCCCGCCTAAGCGAGGGTAACCCGCCGGCTCGTTGCCAAAGCCTGTGGGCGAGTGACAGCCGGTACAGGCTGGCACACCTGTCTCTTGGTTGCCGGCACGGAACACTTGTTTGCCCAGCTTGAGGGCATCGATGTCCTCGCCGGAGTTAAGTTTTACCGTCATCTCTTTCGAGCCGCTCAGCTGCATCGTCTGCTGCGCGTAGTGCGCCGCGATATCTTTTAAGTCTTGCTCATTAAAGCCGCTTAGCATGCCGGTCATTTCGGGCACTGCACGTCCGGTTTTGGCTTTTTCAGCACCGCTGGCTTTATCCCACGCTTGAATGTCCTGCAGCTGATTAAACAGGTAGCGCTCTCCTAGACCGGCAATTTTTGGAAAGGCAGGCGCTGGGCTATTGCCGTCGGCACCGTGACAGGCGGCACAAACAGCCACTTTATCGGCACCGGCGCTGGCATCACCAGCGGCACTGGCGGTTTGTGTCAGCGCTGCGGCGCCCACTGCAAGAAGCAAAGATAAAACATGTTTTTTCATTGGCTTACCTGTGAAGTCGTCATTTTTGTGTGGGCGATGTTGCCTTGACTTAGCTTGCCAGGCAGAGGCTGTGAGCCAGCTTTGATTGATTCAACCCAGTTGCAGCCGGCATTATATACTAACTCTTCGGGCTCTGAACAATTCCCCACGAAACCCAAAACCGGTACACTGCTGAGCCAGTATTAACTCATTAGCCACAGCCACGAGTAACCACCATGTCCGACATTATCGCCTTTAACCGCGCTCACTTTACCCAAAGCGCCCCCAGTATTCGCGAGTGTCCCCCCGAAACCGGACGTGAGGTGGCTTTTGCCGGGCGCTCTAACGCGGGCAAATCCAGCGCCATCAACACTTTAACCAACAACTCCAAGCTTGCCCGCACCAGTAAAACCCCTGGCCGCACCCAGCTTATCAACTATTTTGAGCTAACCGAAGACACCCGTTTGGTCGATTTGCCCGGTTATGGTTACGCCAAAGTATCGCTGCAGATGAAGCAAAAGTGGCAAGAGAACCTATCGGAGTACCTACACGAACGGCGCTGCCTGACAGGGCTGGTAGTGGTAATGGATATTCGCCACCCGATGCAAGAGTTTGACACCACCATG
>Ga0079223_10001745_pt1 | contig 13158 bp, 14 predicted proteins | sample Stecom2011_FD_75072 | JGI IMG/M metagenome (GOLD analysis project Ga0079223, IMG submission 75072) | Agricultural soil microbial communities from Utah to study Nitrogen management - Steer compost 2011 | ecosystem: Environmental > Terrestrial > Soil > Agricultural land | place: USA: Utah... | reverse complement strand
GTCGGTCTGGCCGCCGCCGACGACGCGCACGCCGAGGCTGCGGAGGACGCGCGTGAGGCCGTAGCCGCTGGCCACGGCCACCGCAGCGACGCGCGGCCCGGCGTCGCTGGCGAGGTCGACGTCGGCGAGGATCTCGGAGTGCTGCTCGCTCATGTCCTCGACCTTCGAGCGCACCATGCGCCCGAAGCGCCCGACCGTGGCCAGCAGTTTCTCCGGCTCCTGGGTGTGGATGTGGCCCTTGACGAAGCCCTCAGCGCCGACGACGAGCAGGGAGTCGCCGAACGGCGCGACGACGGCCTGGATCTCGGCGGTGGGCACCGTCACGTCGGAGAGGAGGAACTCGGTGCAGAACCCGAACTCCTCCTCCTCGAACTGCTGCTGGGCGCGCTTCTCGACCTTGGGAGGCGGCGGCAGGTCGCGCTTCTCGAAGTACGCGATCAAGCCCTCGAGCACGCGCAGCGCCCCCAGGCCCCCCGCGTCGACGACGCCGGCCTGCTTGAGGATCGGCAGCATCTCGGGCGTGCGCTCGAGCGCGTCCCGGCCGGCGGCGTGGGCGGCGCGGATCACGTCGATGGGCGCGGCGCCAGAGGCGGCCTCGGCGGCCTCCGCCGCCTCACGCACGACGGTGAGGATGGTGCCCTCGACCGGGCGCATGACGGCGGCGTAGGCGCTCTCGGCGCCGGCGCGGAGGGCCTTCGCGACCTCGGGCCCGCTCAGCGTCTGGTGCACCTTGATCACGTCGGCGAAGCCCTTCAGCACCTGCGAGAGGATCACGCCGGAGTTGCCGCGGGCGCCGAGCAGCGAGCCGTACGCCAGCGCGTGCGCGACCGCGGGCATCGTCACGCCGCGCAGCTCCGTGAGCTGCCGCCTCACCGACTGCATCGTCAGGTGCATGTTCGTGCCGGTGTCGCCGTCGGGCACCGGGTAGACGTTGAGCGCGTTGACCTCGTCGACGAACACGCCGAGCCACTGCGTGGCGAAGATGAAGGCGTGCGACAGCTCGCGCGCGCCGAGCCTCTCGCTCGCGGTGCGCTCCAGGACGGCCTCAGGCACGGCTGACCCCCGCCACGTGTACGCGCACCTTGCCGAGCTTCACGCCGGCGTACGTCTGCGCGGCGTAGCGCACGCGCTCGCGCACGGAGTCCGCGACCACCGGGATGTTCACGCCGTAGGCCACGACGACGTGGATGTCGACGTCGGCCTCGTCGGGCCGCTCGCGGTTCGCGATGACGACGCCCTCGTCGACCTGGCGCGTGCCGAGGATGCGCCTGATGCCCTCGCCCAGGCTGGCGGGAGCCATGCCGACGACGCCCGGCACCTCGTGCGCCGAGAGGCCCACGATCTTCGCCAACGCCGCGTCCGTGACGACGATGCGGTCGACGCCGGCGGGGTCGGCGGCCTTCCGCGCCGACCGGCCGCGCGCGCCCTTCGCGGCCGGCTTGGCCTTGTCCCCCGCGCCCGGCTCGCTCCCCGCCTCGGCCTTGCCGACCTGGGCCTCGCCGGCCCGCCTCTGCTCGTCCTCGCCCTTCAACCGTGCCTCCAGCTCATTCCATGCCGGCCAGGAACCCGATGCGGCGCAGCGCCCTTATCAGGTCCATGACCGTCGCCTCCGTGGGGTCGTAGTCGACGACCATCTTCGCGCCGTCGCCCGCCTGCACGTCCTTCACGCCGGCCACCGCCGCGAGCGCCAGCCGCACGCGCTGGCGAGACTCCGGCGTCTCCATGCCCCTCACGCCGACGACGGCGCGGGCGGTCGGCGTCTCGCTCATGCCGCGCTCCCGGCCCCGGCGGAGCCGAGCAGCCGCGCGTAGCTGACGGCGTCGCGCTCGGTGAAGCCGGCCGACGCGACGGCGGCGCGGCCGGTGGCGTCGCCCCGCGGCAGCTCCGCCACGAGGCGGTAGACGCCGGCGTCGTAGGCGCTCTTCACGACGGCCTCCGCCAGGGCGCCGGCGACCGCGGCGTCTCCGACGAGCCTCTCGAGCCTCAGCGCCGGGTCGCCGCCCGACCAGGTCGAGTGCGCCAGGGCGAACCCCAGCGCCCGGCCCGCGGCGTCCTCGGCCACGAACGAGTGGCCGCTGCGCCCGAAGTAGTGCAGGCTGCCGAGGGTCACCTGCGGCTCGAGTCCGAGACGCGCGGCGTACGCGGCGTCCAGCGGCGCGAGCGCCGCCAGGTCGTCGGCCGCCACGGGCCTCAGGCGCGGCGCCAAGCGCCCGACCTCCCCCCGTCCTTCGCCAGGAGACGCGTGGAGGCGACCTCCATGTCGTGACCGGCGGACTTCAGCATGTCGTAGAGGGTCAGGGCCGCGGTGCTCGCGGCCACGAGCGCCTCCATCTCCACGCCCGTGCGGGCCGTCGTGACGCAGGTGGCCGTGAAGCGGACCGCGAGGCCCTCGACCTCCCCCTTCACGCTCACGTGGCTCAGCGGCAGCGGGTGGCACAGCGGGATCAGCTCCGAGGCGCGCTTGGCGCCCATCACGCCGGCGAGCTCCGCGGTGAACAGGGCGTCGCCCTTCTCCCCGCCCTCCTGCAGGCGCGCCGCCGTCGCCGGCGTGAGCCTCAGCACCGACTCGGCCACGGCCGTGCGCCGCGTCGGCTGCTTCCCGCTCACGTCGACCATCACGGGCCTGCCGTCCTGCAGGTGGGTGGCGGCCATGCCCGAGTATACGTTCGGCGGCGCCCCGGCCCCCGTCCCCCACCGGGGCTCTCACGCCAGCACCCGCGCCACGTACGCCTCCGAGGCCGCGGGGTCCCACGGCGCGTAGCCGGCCTCGACGAAGTAGAGGCCCTGCGGCCCGACGTTGTGACCGGCCCGTTCGCGGTCGCGGCTCTGCAGCACGTCGCGCACGTCGTCGGGCGTGAGCTTGCCCTTGCCGACCCACAGCAGCGTGCCGACGATCGTCCTGACCATGTTCCGCAGGAAGCCGTCGGCGGCGACGTGGAGGTGGAGCTCCTGCCCGGCCGGGCGCAGGTCGCACAGCAGCAGCTCGCGCGTCGTCGTGCGCGACTCCTGGGTCGCGAACGCCGCGAAGTCGTGCCGCCCCAGCAGGTGGCGCGTCGCGGCCTGCATCGCCGCGACGTCGACCCGGCGGAACACGGGCAGGACGCGGTGCCTGTCGATCGCCAGCCGGCGGGGGTCGTCGCGCACTACGCGCAGCCGGTAGAGGTAGCGGCGGTAGAGGCAGTGGAACTGCGCCTCGAACGTCGGCTCGACGGTGCGGACCTCGAGCACGACGACGTCGCGCGGGAGGTGGGCGTTGAGCGCCATGCGCAGGCGCTCGTCGGGGATCGCGCTGGTCGTGTCGACGTGGGCGACCATCGCCAACGCGTGGACACCGGCGTCGGTGCGGCCCGCGGCGTTGACCGTGCCGTGCTCGCCCGGCAGGCTCGCGAACGCCGCCTCGACGGCGCCCTGCACCGTGCGCTCCCCGGAGGGCTGCCGCTGCCAGCCCTGGAAGCCGGTGCCGTCGTACTCCAGGAGCAGCCGGACGCGCCTGCCCGCGCTCAAGCCGCCGTCCCGCGCGCCGCGGGCTCATCGCCGGGCGTCCGGGCGGCGCGCGGCGTGAGGCGCGTGACGCGGCCGAGCCACGGCACGAGGACCGTGCCGACCCCGCCGATCAGCAGGTACCTGAGGAACGAGGCCACGGGGGCGCGCTTGACCTCCTCGGGCAGGAGCGCCGAGCTGCCCAGCAGCGCGCCGAAGACGAGCACCAGCGCCAGCGCGCTCAGCGCCACCCTGCCTGCGACGGGGCCGCTGGTGTCGTGCCTGATCAGCTCGGGGCCCACGGCGAAGGCGGCGAGGCCGCCCAGCAGCAGGTCGGAGTTCGCCGTCGGGGCCAGCAGGTGCAGCCCGAAGGGCAGCACCAGGCCGAGGAGGACAGCGCCGGGGCGACCCAGGGTCACCTCGCGCCGCTGGAGCCACAGCGCCACGCCGGCCGTGGCGAGGCCGAACGCCAGCCCGCCGGCGACGTCGATGGGCAGGTGCACGCCCAGGTAGAGGCGCGAGAGCGACACCAGCGCCACGACCGCGACCGCCAGGGACGTGAACCAGCCGCGGCGGACGTAGGCGGCGGCGAGCGCCCAGAACGTGGCGCTGCCCTGCGCGTGGCCCGAGGGGAAGCCGCTGCCCAGCGCGGTCTCCACCGCGGCCTGCGAGCGCGCGACGGCGGGGTCGATCTCGAACGGGCGCCGCGTCGCGAACGACATCTTCAGGAGCTGGTTCAGGTAGAAGCCGGCGAGCAGCGTCAGCGCGAGGCTCCGCCCGCGCCGCGCGTCGACGCCGACGAAGGCCACCACGAGCAGCGCCACGTACGCCTGCTCCGACCCGAGCTGCGTGATCGCGAACATGAGCCGGTCGAGCGCGGGCGACGCCGCGCCCTGCAGCGCGTAGACGAGGTCCATGAGGAGGATGATAGCCAGCCGCCGGCCCGGCGCTGCGGGGGAGCCGCGGGTGGGCCCGGCACCGCAGCCGCGGCGCTCCGGCGGACGCGTGGCCTCACCGCCCCGCGGCCGCGGTCGCCCCCCACGCCCGCGCTCCGCCGGCAGCGTGGGAGAATCGTGAGCCGTGGCGCTGCCGCCCACCAACGACACGATCGCCGCGATCGCGACCGCCCCGGGCACGGGGGCGGTCGGCGTGGTCCGCGTGTCGGGACCCGAGGCCTACGCGGTCGCCGACGCCGTCTTCGTGCCGGCCCGCGGCGGACGCCCCAGCGCGGCGCCGGCCGGCCGCGTCCTGTTCGGCCGCGTCGCGGCGGGCGACGAGGTCGTCGACGAGGCGCTGCTGCTCACGTTCCGCGCCCCGGCCTCCTACACCGGGCAGGACGTCGTCGAGCTCCAGACGCACGGCGGGCCCGCAGTGCTGCGACGCGTCCTCGACCTCTGCCTCGCGGCCGGCGCCCGTTCGGCCGGGCCCGGCGAGTTCACGCTCCGCGCCTACCTCAACGGCAAGCTCGACCTGGCGCAGGCCGAGGCGGTCCTCGACATCGTCGACGCCGCGACCGAGGCGGCCAGGCGCAACGCCGCCGGCGGGCTCACCGGCGCGCTCAGCCGCCGCGTCGGGGAGGTGCAGTCGGACGTCACCGCCGCCTACGCCGAGCTCCAGGCCGGCTTCGACTACCCGGAGGAGGGCGTTCCCGAGGCGCGCCTGCAGGCGCCGCTGCGGCGGGCGCTGGCGCGCATCGACGAGCTGCTGGCCACGGCCGAGGCGGGCAGGCTGACGCGCGAGGGCGCGCGCCTGGCGCTGCTGGGCCGGCCGAACGCCGGCAAGTCGAGCCTGCTGAACGCCCTGCTCGGGTACCGCCGCTCCTTGGTCAGCGACGTCCCCGGCACGACCCGCGACTACCTCGAGGCCCCGCTCGTCGTCGCCGGCGTCCCCGTCACGCTCATCGACACGGCCGGGATCCGCGCCGCCACCGACGCCGTCGAGGCGGGCGGCGTCGACCTGGCGCACGACGTCGCCGAGCGCGCCGACCTGCGCCTGCTCGTCCTCGACCGCTCGCGGCCGCTGGGCGCCGAGGACAGGGAGCTGCTCGCGCGCTTCGCTCCCGGCGCGCCCGTGGAGCCCGGCGGCGGTCGGGCGCACACGGTCGTCGTCGCCAGCAAGGCGGACCTCCCGGCCTGCTGGACGCCGGCCGACCTGCCCCTCCACGCCGGCGTGCCCGTCGTGACGGTGTCCGCCGTCACCGGCTCGGGCCTCGACGACCTCAGGGAGACGCTGGCCGACCAGCTCGTCGGCGACGCCGCCGGCGCCGAGCTGTGGCTGGGGAACGAGCGTCACGTCGAGGCGCTGACGCGCGCCCGGCGGTCGGTCGCCGCGGCGCTGGAGCACGGCGACGAGCTCGCCGCGCTCGACCTGCAGGACGCGCTGGCGGCGCTCGCGTCCGTCACCGGACGCGACGGCGTCGTCGAGGAGACGTTGGCGAGCATCTTCGCGCGGTTCTGCGTGGGCAAGTAGGCGGGGGCGACGCCAGGGCCGCGCGGCGGGCCCCACGGGAGCGCGGTTCTCGTGCTGTCGGCGGTTGGCCCGGCGCTAGGCCACGACGGCGGCGACGCCGGCGGCCCGGGCCACGGCCTTGGGCAGCTCGCCGGCCACCTGGGCCAGCACGGTGCGGGCCGTGAACTCGATCATCCGCGTCAGCGCCCGCTCGCCCCAGCGCTCGGCGCGCGGCAGGCGCAGGTGGACGGTGATGTCGAAGGCGTAGTCGATGCGCGAGCGCCCCGCCGGGGCCGGGCTCACGGCCGCCTCGCCCGACACCAGGGCCCAGCCGGGCCCCTGCGGGTCGATCGTCTCGCCCTCGAGCCTCGCCCCCGCGGCCGTCGGCACCAGCACGCTGCGGAAGGGCAGCTCGCGCTGCCCGAACATCGCCGCCGACACCGGGATCGCCGCCGACACCACCGTCGGCTCCCCGGCCACGACCTGGAGGTCGGCGAGGAAGTCGGCGTGGCGCAGCGTGCGCGGCACGTCGCGGGCGAAAGACGTCGCCTCGCCTGGGGTCATCGCGAGGTCGAGGGCGAAGCGCACCTCGTGCCGGATCTCCACGGCTAGCGCTCGCCCAGCCGGGGCCGCGGTCCGACCCACTCGACCCGCAGGGAGGAGTCCCTCACGGCCGCCTCGACCTCGGCGTCCGTGGCGCTGCGCAGCCGCGGGAGCTCGCCGAAGAGGGCCGCGCTCGACGCCAGGCCCACGCGCACCGTCACGGGGCCGTCGTCCGACGCCCGCCCGATGCGCCACAGCAGGTTCGGTGCGAGCTCGTCGAGAAGGTCGGGCACGCTACGAGCGTACCGCATCGGGGCTCTCATCCTACTCAGTGACGCTTCCGAGGCGGCTAACGCCCGGGGGCGACACTCGAGAACGTGCGAAGCGAAGGGAAGTGGTTCATCTTGACTCGCGCACGCCCGTACTTCCTCGCGGTCCTGGCGGCGCTCGCTCTCGCCGCCGCCGCTCTGCTGCCCCAGGCCAACGTGGCCGCCCAGGGCGCGGTGCAGCCGCCCGACCCCACCACGGCCAGGCTCCAGGACGAGCAGAACACGATCGACATCGTCAACGCGATAGGCCCGAGCGTCGTCGCCGTGAACGTCGAGGTCCGCGGCGAGCTCGTCAACCCGTTCTCCGACCTGATGCCGTACCTGCCCGAGCCCTTCAGGGACTTCTTCCCGCAGCCGCGCGGCATCCCGCGCGTGCAGCAGTCCAGCGGCTCGGGCTTCGTCATCGACGCCGACGGCCACTTGATCACGAACTTCCACGTCGTGCGCGCCGCGCTGCAGTCCGACTCCGTCGAGCCCCGCCAGGGCGCCACGATCACCGTCGAGTTCCCCGGCGGCGACGGCCCCGTCCCCGCCAGGGTCGTGGGGGCCAACCCCGACTACGACCTGGCTCTCCTGGCGCTCCAGGACGCCGGCGACCTCCCCGCGGGCGTGACGCCGATCGAGCTGGCCGACTCCGACCAGGTACAGGTCGGGCAGAAGGTGATCGCGATCGGGAACCCGTTCGGCCTCCAGTCGACGGTGACGCAGGGCATCGTGTCGGCGATCGGCCGCGAGCTCACCTCGATCGGCCAGGTCGACATCCCGATGATCCAGACCGACGCCGCGATCAACCCCGGCAACTCCGGCGGGCCGCTACTCGACTCCTCCGGCAGGCTCGTCGGCATCAACACGCTGATCGTGCCGGGCGTGAGCGTGGGCGGCCGGGCCGGCAACATCGGCATCGGCTTCGCCGTGCCGAGCTCGCTGCTGGCCGAGACGCTCCCGGCCCTGCGCGAGGGCGGCCTCACGGGGTTCTTCGCCGCCGCGCAGGACATCGCGAACCGGCCGCGCCTCGGCATACAGGGCGCCCCGCTCTCCAGCTACCCGCAGGAGGCCAGGGAGGCGCTGAGGCTGCCCGACGAGGGCGTCGTCGTGGTCTCCGTCGAGCCGGGCGGCCCGGCCGAGGAGGCCGGCATCGTCGGGGCCACGTTCATGGCCGTGATCGGGAACCAGCAGTTCCCCGCCGGCGGCGACGTGATCCTGGCCGCCGACGGCGAGCCCGTCGAGACCGTGCAGGACCTGCAGGCCATCGTGCTCGAGCGCGAGGAGGGCGACGTCGTCACGCTCACGGTCTGGCGCGACGGCCAGGAGCGGGAGGTCCAGGTGACCCTCAGGGTCGTGCCGCCCGCCGACCAGCAGCAGTGAGACCGGCGCGGCCGCCGGGCGCGCGCCGTGCTACCTTCGCGGTCAGGTGAAGCGCGCCGGACAGCCAGCTCGCGTGGGCCTCGTCCTCTCCGGAGGCGGGGCCCGCGCCTTCGCGCACATCGGCGTCCTGCGCGTGCTCGAGCGCGTCGGCGCCCGCTGCGACGTCGTGGCGGGCACGTCGATGGGCGCGATCGTCGGCGCCCTGCACGCCGCCGGCCTCTGCGCGGACGAGATCTACGAGATCGCCAAGAGCACGAGCTGGCGCGACGTCGTCGACATCTCGCTGCAGGCGGGCCTGATCAAGGGCGACAAGCTCGAGGCCTTCCTCGCCGAGCTGCTGCCGCCATCGTTCGCCGACCTGGGTCTCCCCCTGGCCGTGACGACCACCGACATCGAGACCGGCGAGGCCGTGGTGATCCTCGAAGGCGACCTCGTCAAGGCCGTGAGGGCCTCGGCGAGCTTCCCCGGCGCGATCGAGCCGATCCAGTTCGAGGGCCGCACCCTCGCCGACGGCGGGATCGTCAACAACCTGCCCGTGGCCGCGGCCAAGCTGCTCGGCGCCACCCGCACGGTGGCCTCGGACGTCACGCCGGCCCGTCACTCGGTCTACCGGACGCCCGACCAGGAGGGCAACTGGTGGGAGAGGATGGTCGCGACCGTCAGGCTCGAGCGCCGCAACCCGATGGTGCAGATGATGCTGCGCTCGACCGACATCATGCAGTCGATACTCGTCGACATCCAGGCGAGCCTCCACCCCCCCGACCTGCGCGTCCGCATGTCGATGCCGCAGTACCGCGTCGAGTCGTTCAAGGACCTCGACGACATCGTCGCGATCGGCGAGGCCGCCGCGATCGCGGCGCTCGAGGCCCGCGGCGGCTGGGCGAACGTCGTCGCGCTCGGCGCCCGCGTCGAGCAGCTGCTCGAGACGAACGCCACCCACGGCGGTCGTTGACGACGGGCGGTCCGACGGGCGCGTCCGGCGGCGCCGCGGAGGAGCGCGGACGCGGCCCGTGGTGGGCGTGGCTGCTCTTGGGGACCGCGCTGGGGACGCTCCTCGCGACCCAGGTCGTCACGCCGCTGCGCGTCTCCGGCGGCAGCATGTCGCCGGCCTACCCGGCGGGCACCGTCGTAGCTGTCGTGCGGCCCCCCGTCGACCGGCTCCTCCGCCCCGGCGGCTACCGCGCCGGCGACGTCGTCGTCGTGGCGCCGCCGGGCGGCGGCCTGTCGCTGAAGCGCGTGGCGGCGGCCGGCCCGGCGACGGTCGCGATGTCGCGCGGCGAGCTCAGCGTCGACGGGCGGCCGGTGCCAGCGCCCGTGCCCAGCCAGGCCGGCGCGTCCGACCTGCCCCCCACGGACCTCGGGCCCGGCGAGCTGTTCGTGCTGGGCGACGACAGGCGTCCCTTGGCCTCGCGCGACTCGCGCGACTACGGCCCGCTGCCCGCCGCCGCGGTGCGCGGCCGGGTGGTGGCGGCGTGGCGGCCGTGAGGCCCGGGGACGGCGCCGGCGCAGCGGAACAGCGAACGGGCCCGGGCGACGCTAGGGGGCGAGCCGCCCGTCGAGACCGAGCGCGGCCGCGTTCGCCTTCATCGCGTCGAGCACGAACTGGACGTGCTCCCACAGGTCGACGCCGAGCTCCTCGGCGCCGCGCCTGACGTCGTCGCGGTTCACGCCGCGGGCGAAGGCCTTGTCCTTGAACTTCTTCTTGAGGCTCTTCAGCTCCAGGTTCGCGATGTCCTTGTCGGGCCTGACCAGCACGGCGGCCGTGATCAGCCCCGTGATCTCGTCGCAGGCGTAGAGCACCTTGGCGAGCCGGCTCTCGCGCGGCACGCCCGAGAAGTCGGCGTGGCCGAGGATCGCGTCGAGGACCTCCTCAGGGTAGCCGAGCTCGCGCAGGTGCGCGACCCCCACGAACGGGTGGCCGGCCTGCGCTTCGTCCGCGATCGGGTACCGCTCGTAGTCGAAGTCGTGCAGCAGGGCGGCCACAGCCCACGTCTCCTCGTCGGCGCCGTACCGTCGGGCGTAGGCGAGGACGGCCGCCTCGACGGCCAGCATGTGCTTGCGCAGGCTCTCGCTCTGCGTCCACTCCTCCATCAGGGCCAGCGCCTCTGTCCTGCTCACGGCCATGCCAGAACCTAACCCGCCCACGTGACGGCGTGGGCGTCCTGAGGATGCGTCAGCAGGTCGTTGACGGCCCTCACGCGCACGCCGTACGCCAGGCGGCCCGAGAGCTCCGGCGCGAACTCGGCGCGGTAGCTGTACCGCCCGTCCGCGCCGGAGGCGAGGGTCATGGGCGCGACGCGCAGCCGGCGCTGGAGCGCGTCGTCGGCGTGGCTGTAGACGACCTCGACGGCCAGTTCCTCCGGCTCCCAGCCGGGCGCCGTCACATCGGCGCCGACGACGACGCGCTCGCCGGCGTCGGTCACGGCGGGGCTCTCGAGCCGCGCCGACACGGTCACCTCCGGCCACGAGCGCGCCACGCGGCCGCGCCACTCCGCCAGCCTGCGCGCGGCGTCGCCGGCGCGCAGGCGGCGCTCGCGGACGCTGCCCGGCAGGTAGAACCGCGTGACGTACTCCTTGACCATGCGCCCGGCGTTGAACCTGGGCGTCACGCTGGCGATCGCCGCGGCGCTGCGCTTCAGCCACCCCAAGGGGATGCCGGAGGCGTCGCGGTCGTAGTAGAGCGGGACGACCTCGCGCTCGAGCAGGGCGTACAGCGAGTCGGCGTCGGCGGCGTCGCCACGCTCGTCGTCGTGGTACTCGCGTCCTCCGCCGATCGCCCAGCCGTTGTCGCCGGCGAAGCCCTCGGGCCACCACCCGTCTAGCACCGACAGGTTCAGCACCCCGTTCATGGCCGCCTTCTGGCCGCTCGTGCCCGAGGCCTCGAGCGGCCGCCTGGGGTTGTTCAGCCACACGTCGACGCCGCGCGTCAGGGCCCTGCCCACGGCCATGTCGTAGTCCTCGACGAACAGCACGCGCCCGGCGAAGCGCTCGTCCTTCGAGAGGCGGTGGATGCTGGCGATCAGGCCCTGGCCCTGCTGGTCGGCGGGGTGGGCCTTGCCCGCGAACACGAGCTGCACGGGCTTGCCCGGGTCGGCGAGGATGCGGTGCAGACGGTCTAGGTCGCGGAAGATCAGCGTGGCGCGCTTGTAGGCCGCGAAGCGGCGCGCGAAGCCGATCGTGAGCGCGTCGGGGTCGAACAGGGTCTCCGAGCCCTTGAGGTCGGCGGCGCTGGCCTCCTGCCGCCTCAGCTGCCTGGCCAGGCGCCGCCTGAGGAAGCGCAGGCTCTGGCGCTTCAGGGACCGCCTCACGTCCCACAGCCTGGCGGGGTCGACGGACTCGAAGGCCTCCCAGCCCGCCTCGTCGGCGCCGTCGATCCATCCCTCGCCCAGCACCGCGGTCACGAGGTCGCGGACGGCCGGCGCCATCCAGGTGCGCACGTGCACGCCGTTCGTCACGTGCGTGATCGGCACCTCGTCGACGGGCACCCCGGGCCAGAGGCCGGCCCAGATGCGCCGGCTCGTCTCGCCGTGGAGCTCGGCGACGCCGTTGCGGTCGGTGGAGAAGCGCAGCGCCAGCGCCGTCATGCTGAACGTGTCGCCCCAGCCGTGGTCGGCGCGGGCGAGGTCCTCGAACTCCTTGGCGCTAAGGCCGAGCTCCTCCCAGTAGCCGTCGAAGCAGGCCCTGGCCAGGTCGAAGGGGAAGGCGTCGTTGCCGGCGGCGACAGGCGTGTGGACGGTGAACACGGTGTTCGCGGCCACGAGCTCGCGCGCCTCGGCGAACGAGCGTCCCTGCGCGACGAGCTCGCGGCAGCGCTCGAGCGCCATGAACGCGCTGTGGCCCTCGTTCATGTGCCAGCTCGTCGGCCTGACCCCGATGGCGCGCAGCAGGCGCACGCCGCCGACCCCGAGCACGACCTCCTGGCCGATGCGGGTGCGCTGGTCGCCGCCGTAGAGCCGGGCGAGGAGACGGCGGTCCTCCTCGTGGTTCCCGGCCACGTCGGTGTCGAGCAGGTAGGAGTCGACGAGGCCGACGCGGCAGCGCCACGCCTGGACCCTCACGTCGCGCCCGAACGCGCGCACGGTCACGACGGCACGCGCGCCGTCCGGCGTGAGCGCGGGCGTGAACGGCGTGTCCTCGGGCGGCACGCGCACGTAGACGGCCTCCTGGCTGCCGTCGTCGGCGACGCGCTGGTGGAAGTAGCCCTCGGGGTAGTAGAGCCCCACGGCGGTCAGGGGCACGCCGAGGTCGGAGGCGGCCTTGGTGTGGTCGCCCGCCAGCACGCCGAGGCCGCCGGAGTAGAGCGCGATCGACTCGTGCCAGCCGTACTCGGCGCAGAAGTAGGCGAAGCGCGGCTCGGCCACGTCGCCGGCGTCGGCGGCGGTGGCGAACCAGGTATCGCGGGCGCGGTAGGCGTCCCAGCGGGCGATCACGTCGTCGTAGACGGCGAGGTAGTCGGGGTCGCGCGCGACCGCGTCGAGGCGCTCCTGGTCGACCTCGCGGAGCACGACGACCGGGTCGTGGTTCGAGCGCTCCCAGGCGTCGCGGTGCAGCTCGCGGAACAAGCGCCTGGCCTCGGGCTTCCACGTCCAGTACAGGTCGTACGCGAGCTCGTCGAGGCGTCCGATGCGCTCGGGCAGGCGGGGCTGCACGGTGAGGTGACCGAGGACCTTCATGGCGAGCCATCGTAACGCGGCGCGGTACGCTCGCCGGATGGTGCGGGACCTGGTGCGCGTCCTCGTCGCCCTTTGCGCGACTTGCCTCGCCCTGCCGGCGGCGGGCGCGCAGACCGTGGCCGTGGGCGTCTCCGGCTGCCTCGCGTCGGAGGGCGGGTGCGCCCCGCCAGCGGCCTCGGTGTCGTTCCAGGGCGTGCGCGTCGGGGGCACGACCGTGGGCCTGGCGCTCGGGTCGGACGGCTTGGGGATCTCGCTGCAGGCCGCCGAGGCGTTCGGGCCCCTGGGCAACGTCGTGTTCGAGCTCGACGGCGAGCTGCGCC
>Ga0079223_10001744_pt1 | contig 13163 bp, 11 predicted proteins | sample Stecom2011_FD_75072 | JGI IMG/M metagenome (GOLD analysis project Ga0079223, IMG submission 75072) | Agricultural soil microbial communities from Utah to study Nitrogen management - Steer compost 2011 | ecosystem: Environmental > Terrestrial > Soil > Agricultural land | place: USA: Utah... | reverse complement strand
TATATTATAATATGTAACGAGGGAAAAGTCTACTAGAAAGTATTATAATCCTTAGGTTTTCAACGTTTTGTCAAGATTTCATCGTTATACATTCCGGGAACTTAGGATATAAATGGTGGCTTTGGGCCTTTCCAGCCCCCAGCCTTTTTTTTGCAGGGTGTCCACAACCAGATCGCGCCGCCTTCTGTATATTTTGATCATTTTTCCCACAGTTTCTTTCGAATCTTTTAAAGCGACGATTCCCGCATACTGAATAGGTTGAAAGACCCCCGAATCCAGGTTGCTTTTTAATGTTCCCAGTACTTTGACAGCTTCCCTGTTACCGACCGCCTACCCCAATCGCCACCCAGTCATATTGTGACTCTTGGAAATAGAATTAAATTCGATCCCTACTTCTTTGGCGCCAGGCGTTTGTAAAAAACTGGGGGGGAGGTATCCATCATAAGCAATCTCCGAATAGGCGTGGTCATGGCAGACCAAGAGGTCGTATTCGCGGGCGAATTTCACCACTTCTTGGAAAAAATTCGGAGTCACCACTGCTCCCGTAGGATTATTGGGATAATTTAAATATAACAGCCGGGCCTTCTTTGCGACGGCGGAAGGGATATCCTCCAGTTTGGGGAGGAAACGATTTTCTTTTAAGAGTGGCATATAATAAGGTTTGCCTCTGGCTAAGGTTGTGCCTCCGGTGTAGACCGGATACGCCGGATCAGGAATCAGGTTATAATCTCCGGGATTGGTATAACACAGAGCGATATGGGCGATTCCTTCCTTGGAGCCAACCAAACTGACTACTTCCTCCGGGGAGAGTTCAACTCCGAAACGTTCTTTATACCAAGTGGCTACTGCCTGCCGGAAGGCGTTTAATCCGATTGAAGATGGATATCTATGGTTTTCTTCCTGATCAAGCCGGGTTTTCATTTCATCAATTATAAAAGAGGGGGTGGGTTCCACCGGGTCCCCGATTCCCAAATCTATAATATCGATCCCTTTCTCTTTCGCCTGGGCCACCTTTTGTTCTAGCTGAGTAAAAAGATACGGTTTGATGTTTTGTAATCGTTTCGCGGTTTTCATCGAAGGTACCTCCTTGGGATAATAAGTTCGTATAATGAGTCTAGATTAAATCATTAATAGCATTTAGGGCCTGGATATTGTGGCATATCCTTGAAAAATAAAACCATGAAAAGGATCTATCCAGATTAGTTTTTTCCTCTTGCGGTTCATGATGAACTAACTTTTGGAGTTAAAGGCTCTGGGTTTCGTCAGACCACTCTCCGGTAAAAACAGTCACCGCGGGTCCGGTCATAAACACGGGCTTCCCTTCCCCCTCCCAGGAGATTTTTAGTTCTCCGCCGGGCAGGATGACTCTTACTTCCGGGGCGAGATGACCTTTTAGTCGCCCGGCCACCACCGAAGCGCAAGCTCCGGTACCACACGCCATTGTCTCGCCGCTTCCTCTTTCCCAGACTTGCATATGCAGGGCGTCTTCTGAAAGTACCTGGACAAACTCGACATTTGTCTTATTGGGAAAAAGTGGGTAATTTTCTAAAACCGGTCCTAATGCTCGGACCAATTTTGAGGAGATTTTCGGAAAAAAGAGGACACAATGGGGATTACCCATGGAAACACAAGTGATCTTTAGTTCTTTCCCCTCAACAACCAGGGGTTCATCGGTTACCTTCCGTTTAGGTCCGGTGAGTGGAATCTCATTACTGTAGAGCGAAGGAGGTCCCATATCAACTTTAACTTGAGTTTGACCGGGGAGTTCTCTGATGATGTTCACCTTTTTTAGTCCGGCCTTTGTTTCTATTAAGAAGGCCTTTTCCCGGACAATACCACGATCCCGGAGCAACTTCGCCACACAACGAATGGCGTTGCCACACATCTCGGCCTCGCTGCCGTCGGCGTTGAAAATTTTTATTTTAGCCGAAGCTTTTTTTGAAGGCAGAATTAAGATTATTCCGTCTCCACCTATACCAAACCGTCGGTCGCTCATTTTTACGGCGAGCGCCGCAGGGTCAGTGAGGCGCTTATCGGGATCGTGGAGGTATATATAGTCATTGCCGAGTCCTTGCATTTTTGTAAATTGCATATTATCACCTACTAAAACAGACCTCTACTTTTAGTATATCTAGAAATAATCCATAGTAAATGGATATAAGTTGATAATACATGTATACCGTTACCTCTGTGATGAAGGTAATACAATGATCGGGAAAAGGTAAATAAAGTTTGTGAAAGGGTTTACAAATTGAATTATCATAATATAATAGGTATGAAATACTTATATATTTAAGATAAGTTTAGAATTTTGGGAGAAGGGTCATGAAATTGGGGGTTGTTAGATGGAAAGCTTTCAAGACACAGAGATGGAAAACTTAAGCTCAGTGGCGGAATTACTAAAAATACTGGCTCACCCGGTCCGTTTATGTATTGTAAAAGGACTGGCCGGTAAAGGGGAATGCAACGTGAGTTATATGCAACATTGTCTCAATATCCCCCAATCCACCATCTCTCAGCACTTAGCAAAATTAAGAGCCTGTGGGGTGATTAAAGGAAAAAGAATGGGTGTGGAGGTTCATTATAAATTGGTCAGCCCCCTTGCTGAGCGGGTGGTTAATGCCTTATTTGATCAGTGAAAGGAAATTCTTTTTTTTAATATATTCTTTGTTTGTATATATACATATATCCCATTGAGAACGGACGGAAAACGGTAAAATCCGTAAAGGTATGCATAGACTTAATAGTTGTCGATAGAAATTACTAACCCAATATATAAAAATAAAAAAAGGCCTTTTTGGAAGGCGCTTTTTTATTTTCCATTTGTGATCCATTGGTGGAATTAATACAGATATATTTATTAAAGATCGAAAATTAATTTTTGTTTCTACTGACTTTTGTCTCGGGATATAGACTTCATTATTAATCGGCATTACGTATGTGGCATGCGGTTTTTATATAAGCGCCGTACTAAAGTATCTTTCAGCCCGATCTGCAAGGATGGTGGCGATTACCGCGTTTGATCCGAGTCTCTTTGCCACCTGTTTGCTGGCCCAGACATTTGCTCCGGAGGAGGTCCCGACAAGCGATCCGTGTTCTCGCGCCAGTCGGCGGGCGGTATTAATCGCATCATCATCGGTGACCTCAATCACTTCATCAATTAATTCCCGTTCCAGTACGGATGGGACAAAACCATCACCAATGCCTTGTATTTTATGAAGCCCCGGTTCATGACCGAGCAGAGCGGATACATTTTTAGGTTCAACCGCGACAATATGACAATGGGGATTCTTATCTTTTAAAAACTTTCCCACTCCGGATAATGTGCCTCCGCTTCCTAAACCGGAGACAAAGGCATCTACTTTGTGCTCCAGTTGTTCCCAGATTTCCGGGCCGGTCGTTAAGTAATGGGCCTGGGGATTATCGGGGTTTTCAAACTGTTGAGGAACAAAAATCCCCGGGTTTTGCCGAACTTCTCTCTCTACCACCTCAATCGTGCCGGCCAGGCTTTTTTGGGCCGGGGTTAAGATGAGCTCTGCCCCTAAAGCCCGAATGATTTTTTTCCTCTCATCGCTCATGTTTTCCGGCATGACAATCACCACACGGTATCCCTTTGCTACTCCCGCCAAGGCTAATCCAATACCGGTATTACCGGAAGTGGGTTCCATTATAGTCATTCCCCGCCTCAGTTCTCCCCGCTTTTCCGCTTCTTCAATCATGAATTTTGCGATCCGGTCCTTAATGCTTCCACCGGGATTTAAGAACTCGGCCTTGGCAAAAATTTTCCTCCCGCCTATGTTCTCTAAAAAAAGCAGAGGTGTGTTGCCGATGAAATCTAGAACTCCATTCATTTCCATAGGTGCCTCCTTGGTTTCCCTGAGTGTTTTATTTACTAAATCGAACTCAATGATCATAACCAATTAGTGTGTAATGTAATTATATTATAAATGACTAAGGAAGGGAACACAAAGAACTATGCAAAAAGGAAACGGGCTGGGCAGATGAATTCTGTGTGTAATAAATAAGCAATTAGGACTATAGAATTCTAAATGAGGGACGTTATCGGGCCTAGGCGCCGAGCGCGAAAAGCAGAAGATTAGTTTAGTGCGGAGTTTTTTACATGACAGAAATTTATAAGGGGGGATTTCGGTGGATTTTTTGAGCGGGTTGCGCCAGGAACATGAGATCCTGCAAGTAATGGCGGCCATCTTTAAAGAGCTGATTAAAAGATTAAGTAAGGCCAAGGCAGTTAACCTTCGAGACTTGGAGGATGTTTACAGTCTTTGGGTTGAGTATTTAGTCTCGCACCATCTGTTCATAGAAGAAGATCATCTGTTTACCGAGTTGAGAAAGGCAGGTCATCAATTATGTGCCGAGCTGGTGCAGGCCCATACAGAGATCAGAAACCACCTTCATCAAATCGGAGAGGTGATCAACAGGTTAAGGAAAGGTCGTCCTAATTCTGGCAGAGACTTGGTAAAAACCGGTGAGAACCTGGTGTGGCTGATCGAATCACATATGCGCGACGAGGATAGAATCCTGGATGACCTGGTAGCACAGGAAGGGGATGGCTTTCAGGCGTCTTATGAAGACCTTTTTTTCTCTGGGCCGCCGCGCAAGAAGGTAACTGCTCTAGGCTTATCATTATCCAGTAAGCTCAAGAGACTTTCCTTAGAGTATCTGGGGAAAGAGCTTAACTTACCTTGGTTGGATCAAACGGAGGATAATACTATTTTTGAAGAAAAACGTCTCCAGAAAGGCGAGGACATTCATATTCAGGGGCAGGAACACTTGGAGTTGGAGATAAACGCAGAAACTAAACAGCGGGAGAAAGAAACAGTAGGGTCAGAAGAAGGAACAGAACGGGAAAAAGGGGGAGATATTTCTATAGGTATAGAGCAAGAAGAAGGTGAATCGGAAAGTCAGGTAAAAGAGACTCTATAGGTGAAGGAAAGAGTTATGGAAGAGTAAGACAGTGACTTAAATGAAAGGCAAGGGACTGACTTGAGATTTACCGACTATCTAAAGAAAGAGCATGGAAAGTTGAGGAGGTTTTGCGCCTATATCTTGGGTGTGGTACGTCAGATGGAAAATGGGCAAGACGTTTCCTCCTCTTTTGGCAATATAGTAAAGATTGGAGAGATTTTTCGTGATTACCACAAGGCTTTGGAGGACCGACTACTTTTCGCCTATTTGCAGGACAAAGCCGAAGCCTTGAAAGGGGAGCACGGTCCGCTGGCTGTATTAAGAGAAGAACATTTAGAGGCCGATAAATACATGCGAGAATTATTGGATTGTTTTCACCGAATCCAAGAAAAGGGGAGATTTGAGGAAGAACAAAGCCTGTCCCAACTGGTCAGAGTTTATATCCAACTAATGTTGGCACATATAGGCAAGGAGGAAATGGCGGTTTTTCCCATCGCCGATACGGTCTTGACTTTACAGGACGAAGAAATACTCCAGACTAAGGCCCAAGAGGAACTGGAAAGAACCAATAACCGTCTGGTTCGACTGTATGAAGATATTTGGAGGCCCTCCGTTCTGAGTATAATGAGCACAGTCTAGAGCAGGACGAGGTTGATTTACTCTGGAAATTGATGCATGATGACCCAGGAGAAATATGAAAGGGCTACATTTGTTTGGTCTGCCAGGAGAACAGAGAATATTTCTGTACATGGAAGGTATTTTTTGACGATTAAAGAATCACTAATCAATCATAAGGAGTGATTTTTTTGCGATTCTGGGCAGACCTTCATATTCATTCCAAATATTCCATTGCCACAAGCAAGGATTGTGATCCGGAAAACCTAGACTACTGGGCGAAAAGGAAGGGGCTGACCCTCATCGGTACAGGGGATTTCACCCATCCCGCCTGGCGTGAACTTTTAGAAGAACGGCTTGAACCGGCTGAGGAGGGGTTTTGGCGATTAAAGCAGGAGTATAATAAAGCCCATACCCAAGCCATAACGGATTCTGAATGCTCAACCGATGCCAGTCTTTCTTCTGGACCGGACGTACGATTTGTGATCTCCGGTGAGATTAGCACGATCTATAAGAAAAACGGGAAGACCAGAAAGGTACATCACTTGATCCTCCTTCCCGGGTTTGAAGAGGCCAGGCGGTTGTCGGCAGGCTTGGAAAAGATCGGAAACATCAGGGCCGATGGCAGACCGATTCTAGGTCTGGATAGTCGAATTCTGTTGGAAATGGTGATGGAGACTACACCGCGGGCGATTTATATACCGGCGCATATTTGGACTCCGCATTTTTCGGTCTTCGGAGTTAAATCCGGATTTGATAGTCTGGAAGAGTGTTACGAGGATTTAACCCCAGAGATCATGGCCGTGGAGACCGGCCTCTCCTCCGACCCAGCTATGAACTGGCGATTATCCACGCTGGACCGTTTCCCCCTAATCTCTAACTCCGACGCTCATTCTCCCCGCAACCTGGCGCGGGAAGCAAATTTATTCCATTTTGATCTTTCCTACGATAATTTACGGTCTGCATTGAAAGAACCCCAAGGAAAGTTTCTGGGTACCATCGAATTTTTCCCGGAAGAAGGGAAATATCATTGGGATGGTCACCGTTCCTGTGGTGTACAATGGGCGCCTGACCAGACTGAGCGGGCCGGGACGATCTGTCCGGTCTGTGGAAAAAAAGTCACGGTCGGAGTTTTGCACCGGGTGGAGGTTTTGGCGGATCGGCCGGTCGATTACTGTCCGGTCACTGCTAAGCCTTACGAGCGTTTAGTCTCTCTGCCTAAGGTAATTGCTTCCGCTGTCGGAGTGGGGGAAAAAAGTAAGAAGGTTGAAAGGATTTACAATAAATTACTATGCGCTTGTGGCCCTGAACTACTGATTCTGCGGGAAATTCCCTTGGAAGAGGTGAGAATGGTTGCCGGAACTTTGACCGCAGAAGGAATTCGTCGCGTGCGGGAGGGAGTATTGGAGATCAAGCCGGGATTTGATGGCCAGTATGGCCAGGTTAATATCTTCACTGAGGATGAGCGTCGGTCTTTTTTAGGACAAGCCGCTCTCTTTGAAGATGCCCCTTCATTGGTTCTACCCGCGCTCAGTGAGAACTATGCTGTGACCGGCACAAAAGGGACTCCTCCCCATGAAGAGTGGAGCGCTCAACAATCTGATACAACTGGGAAGGTGGGGAACGACACAGTCATCGGTTTTCGCCCGGAAGGAACGGAAGCGGCTGTCTTGGAACTTAATCTCCAACAAAGGCAGGCGGTTTTTTCTCAAGAAAAGAGGATCATGGTTTTAGCCGGGCCCGGAACGGGTAAAACCAGAACCCTTCTGCACCGAGGAGAGTTTCTATTGAAAACAGGTGTATCTCCCCGGGAAATTACTTGTGTCACCTTTACCAAAAAAGCCGCGGAGGAGTTAAGAAAGCGACTGAGGCGTTTGCTTTCCACCGCAGAACCAGAGCGAGCCGGAGCCTCCGGAACTGTGCAAGTGGGGACTTTTCACCAGTTGTGCTTAAATTTGCTCAATGCTTGCCCGCAGGCGGAGAAGAGAGTTTTGCTTTCCGAGTATGAGACCGCTGCTTTTCTCCCGCAGGTTCAAGGGACTAGTCCCCGAGAAATGAGCTTAATTATTTCAAAACTGAAAAATCGGGGGGTGCGTCCGGGAGATTCGGAAGTTCCTCGTAGATGGCAGGATATATATCGGCGGTATCAGGAAACCCTCCGACAATATCAGGTTATGGACTTTGATGAAGTACTGGTTTATTCGATGGAATTATTAGAGAACAGGTTGGTTCCTCCGGAGCTGTTAAGAAGGTTCAGTCATCTTTTGGTTGATGAATTTCAAGACTTGACCCCTCTCCAATACAGACTAGTAAAATTGTTGTGTGGAGAGAGTTTGTTTGTCATCGGAGACCCGGATCAATCTATTTATGGTTTCAGAGGCGCTGAAAGCGGAGTTTTTCAAGACTTTCAACGGGATTTTCCCGAACACGAGGTAATTAGGCTCACGCAAAACTATCGGTCAGCCCCTCATATTTTGGCCGCGGCCAATCATGTAATCTCCCATAATAACAGATTTAATCTTACGGAGAATAGGGCGTTAGCGTTGAATCAAAGTCAGGCCGACCCGGGACGGGTTCACGTCTTCTCCGTCACTGGGGAGAAAGCGGAGGCAGCCGCTGTGGCGCAGAAGGTGATTGGCTTAGTCGGGGGGACTGATATGTTGACCGCCCACGGAGAACAAGGAAGGCCAATGGACAAGGGTTGGCTCAAGGAGAGACCGGGCGGAATGGTGCGGAACGATTATAGTTTTGGCGAGATCGCGATTTTATACCGGACCGGAAGGCAGCTGGAAGCTTTGGAAGAGGCTCTGGTCAAGGAGGGATTACCTTATAAAGTTGTGGGTGAAAAAGGGCTGCTCTATGACAAAAGGATCCAAGAGACCATTACCTTCTTTCACGCACTGCTTGAACCGGAAGACTATTTGATCTTATCTGCACTACACCTGAGTTTTTTTAATCTGGGTCTTGACGGTTTAGGTAAGTTATGGGGAATTTATCGGACACGTTATTGTTCAGAGGTCAACTCGGAGAAAAATTTCATAGAATCGGATACGGGTGTCACCTTTTTCCAATTTTTATGCGCTTTGTTTCGTGATCCGGAACTACCTCTAAAAAATGACCTCCCAGAGGCGGAAGCCGTAAAAATTCGAACGGGTAAAGCAGAAATTTTCCCTACCCCGCCGGAGATCACTAAGGATTCGGGTCTTAGAGAAAAGGTCGGATTTTTTTTGCATACCTATGAAAAATACTTGGCGCTGATTACAGAGGCGCCTCTGAAAATTTTTTCCCGGTGGATCGCGGATCGGAAATGGGACAACCAAAGCAAGACGTGGCAGAAGGTTCTAGGAATGGCGGCTCTAAATACAGACCTGCGGGAGTTTTTCACTCGTATCAAGCTAGGGAAAGAAGGAGATTTAGAAAGATTGGGTAAAAAGGGTTCCGCCCCTGAATACATAAACCTGATGACTCTCCATGCGGTAAAGGGACTGGAGTATCCCGTGGTTTTTATTACTGGGGTAGAAGAGGGTCTAGTTCCCCTCATAAATGCCCAAGGGGAAACAGAACTTGAAGAGGAGAGACGCTTGTTTTATGTGGGTATGACCAGAGCAAAAGAGGAACTATGTTTCTTCTGCGCTCAGCGCCGGAGGCGGCATGGAATCCTAAAAGATTGGGGTAAATCCCGGTTTATCCGGGAAATTCCCCAAGAGTTGCTGTCAATCGCAGAATCTGCTAAAATGCGAAGGAGACATCAACAAAGAGGCCTATTTTGATTTTCTGCGCCAAGAGAGGTAGTGGTAATAAGTAAATGATAGAATCTGTAAATTCATCTAACTCCGTTGATCCTCGAGAAATCTCCCCAGCCCTCTGGGCTTACTTAGGTGACGCGTTGTATGAATTATATGCCCGCGAATACTTATTGAACGTAAAACGTTTGAAGACCACCGGGGCTTTGCACAGGGAAGCGATTAAGCTAGTAAAAGCGGAGGCGCAAGCCAAGATTGTGCACGCCATTACTCAGGAGTTAAGTGCAGAAGAAAACGATATCTTGCGCCGAGGGAGAAACCATAAAACCGGACATATCCCCACGCATACCGATCCCGTTACCTACCGGCACAGCACAGCCTGGGAAGGACTTCTGGGTTATTTATATCTGGCCGAAAAAAAAGAGCGGATGAAGGAGCTAATCTTCAGGGGGCTGGAAATTCTGGAAGAAGCGACGCTTCCCAAAGGTTGAGTAAAGGTGGCGCCGTTTTAAAACATACGTAAATTTTGAATTGTGTATTACTGCGCGTCAGGGAGGATGGTTAACAATGCAGAAGGCAACCCTTTTGGCTTATACGCCCGAACCAGACCGGGTGGTAGCTACGGCGGCCCGGTTGTGCTATTCACAGCAGCGACCGGAGAAAATCTGGGCTGATTTTACCGTAGAAGAACAAAAAAAATTTTTACAAAAAATTTTAGAAAACGGTCATTATTCCCCGTTAGAACACGCAACCTTTACTTTTTCCATTCAGGGAGTGAGCAGAACCTTAAGCCACCAACTGGTCAGGCATAGAATCGCCTCCTATTCTCAGCGCTCCCAGAGATATGTGGAAGAGAACACATTCAAACCGGTTCTCCCCCCAAGCATCGACCAAACTCCGCAGGCAAGGGAGGCTTTTTCACAGGTCATCAAAGCAATCCGCGAGGGGTATAATGAACTGGTAGAGATGGGTATCAGCAAAGAGGATGCCCGGTATTTACTGCCAAACGCCTGTGAAACCCAGTTAATCATGAGTATGAACACGCGTAGTCTCTTGAACTTTCTCGAACTACGCTGTTGCCGACGGGCGCAGTGGGAGATACGGGATTTGGCTTGGCGGATTCGAGCTCAAGTTAAAGAAGTGGCGCCCCTGTTGTTCTCTATTTCCGGACCGTCTTGTTTAGCTAAGGGTTACTGTCGGGAAGGTAACCTTTCTTGTGGTGAGCCTTATCAAGAAGGGGTGGAGTGATGTCAAATCGGAGACGAAACAAAAGACAGGAGGACGAGGAGTTAATAGAAGGGCGTAATCCTGTGTTAGAGGCGATTAATTCTGAGCGGCCCATTAACAAAGTGCTTTTAGCCAAAGACACCCATGGCGATCAACTGCGCTACATAATGGCCATGGCCAAGGATAAACAGATCCCAGTATTGTTGCGGGAGAAAGAGGTCTTAAACAGGCTTTCCGTTACGAGGATGCACCAAGGGGTGATCGCCTATGCCGCGCCCTTGGCCTATCATTCACTGGAGGATTTATTTAGAAGAGCGGATCGGACAAAGGAGGCGCCGCTTTTCTTCCTTTTGGATGGGGTTGAGGATCCCCATAACTTAGGCAGTATCATTCGCAGCGTTGAGGTTTTCGGGGGACATGGCGTGATTGTGCCGGAGCGGAGATCCGTAGGTCTGACCCCTACAGTGGTTCGCGCCTCAGCCGGGGCGGCAAACCATCTTCCGGTAGCTCGCGTGAAAAACACGGTACGGGCGATGGAAGAATTAAAGGAGAAAGGATGCTGGCTGGTGGGCGGCGACATGCAGGGCGAAACCATATGGGAGGAAGGCTTTGATCTGACGGCCCCCCTTTGTTTGGTATTAGGGGGAGAAGGGAAAGGCCTGAGTCGACTAGTCAAAGAGAATTGTGACCTATTGGTAGGTATACCGATGCGGGGCAGGGTTCGATCCCTCAATGTTTCCGTGGCCGCCGGGGTCTTTTTAGCCGAGATTATCAGGAGGAGAGCTTCTCTAGGAAAACAGCGCCTGTGAAGAGCTTGATTATTAAGGATAAAACCTCCCTCGGGTAGGGCAAACCTAGTGGTTGTCAGATTTTACAAGATTAAAGCAAAAGAGGTTCCATCCCTTAGTAAAAAAGGAACGGACCTCTTTTTTCTTGAATTTGGAGGAGTCTCATACGCCTTGACGGTTGTTACGGCCTGTTGTATAATGTTTTTTAGGATTACAAGATTGTTACAAAACTGTCTGGAGGCGATGTAGGTGGGGGCAAATCCGCAAAAAAATTATGAAGTGTATGATAACATGCTGGATGAAGTTATTGTCGAGGCAGCCAGACAGGGTAATTCCGCCGCCCAGGAACATCTGATCAATAAGTACAAGAACTTCGTTCGCGCCAAAGCCCGGTCCTACTTTTTGATCGGCGCCGACCGGGAGGATATTATCCAGGAAGGAATGATCGGTCTCTATAAAGCCATTCGTGATTTTCGTAATGATAAACTGGCTTCTTTCCGAGCTTTTGCCGAGCTTTGTATTACCCGGCAGATTATTACCGCCATTAAGACTGCAACCAGGCAAAAGCATATTCCTTTGAATTCTTATGTCTCCCTAAACAAACCCATTTATGATGAGGAATCAGACCGTACTTTATTGGATGTTATTTCTGGAAATAAAGTGACTGATCCCGAAGAGCTCGTAATCAGCAGGGAGGAGTTTGTGGATATTGAGCATAAGATGGGTGAATTCCTCAGTGATTTGGAATGGAAGGTGCTCATGTATTACCTGGATGGCCGTTCCTATCAGGAGATAGCCGGAGATTTACGTAGACACGTAAAATCCATCGACAATGCCCTCCAGCGAGTGAAACGCAAACTAGAAAGGTACCTGGAGAAGCGAGAAGAGAATAATAATTATTAACGCATTAATAACGCGAACAAACGCTTGGGAACAGACTACAACAATCGAATCCGACTCTCTAATTTATATCTTTTATATTAACTCGGATGATTTTGGTAAAAACACCAAATTTACCAGGAAAAAAGTTATTGACATCACTTTTGGTTTATATTATAATAAGTTTTGCGACTTGTGGAGGGGTTCCCGAGTGGCCAAAGGGGGCAGACTGTAAATCTGTTGCGTGAACGCTTCGAAGGTTCAAATCCTTCCCCCTCCACCATAAAAATTTAATCAGAATAAATTAATAAAACAAACCGCGGGGTGGAGCAGCTGGTAGCTCGTCGGGCTCATAACCCGGAGGTCGTAGGTTCAAATCCTGCCCCCGCAACCAATGTTTTTATATAATTAGATTTAAGTCCAATTTCTTAGCTTTCTGGTATTTATTCTGATTCAAATCATGTTTTGATCTATATTATACTTTATGACCATATCGCGGGGTGGAGCAGCTGGTAGCTCGTCGGGCTCATAACCCGGAGGTCGTAGGTTCAAATCCTGCCCCCGCAACCAAAATACTGCCCTCATAGCTCAGTTGGTAGAGCGCATCCATGGTAAGGATGAGGTCACCAGTTCAAGCCTGGTTGAGGGCTCCATTCATGCAAGCAAACCCTATAGGGGTTTTTTATTTTATATCAGTTATTGATTCGTGTTTTTTGGCTATTTTATTTCTAATAGATAACATAATAGATTATAATATAATACTGTTGGTAGGTTCGTTATAAACATTTAATTTTCATCCGAGAAGGAATTTCCAACCTTCTGTAGAATTAGTTGCATGTTTTATACGAACCATATGTTATGGTAAAGGGGGATACAAAAAATGGCCAAGCAAAAGTTTGAGCGGACAAAACCGCACGTAAACATTGGAACCGTAGGACATGTTGACCACGGTAAAACCACTACCACCGCTGCGATCACCATGGTG
>Ga0079223_10001743_pt1 | contig 13166 bp, 7 predicted proteins | sample Stecom2011_FD_75072 | JGI IMG/M metagenome (GOLD analysis project Ga0079223, IMG submission 75072) | Agricultural soil microbial communities from Utah to study Nitrogen management - Steer compost 2011 | ecosystem: Environmental > Terrestrial > Soil > Agricultural land | place: USA: Utah... | reverse complement strand
GTCGGTCTGAAAATTGACCCGACGACGGTCAACGTCGCTTGAGGGTATGGACGGCATGCGCCGTCCAAGGAACTTTGGGCTGTCGCCTTCGGGCGGCAGGTTGTCAAAGACCGCAGGGGGTCTTCGGGCCTTAAACCGCGATGTGTTGCGGCCCCGCGTAGATGGCGTAACCCGAAACAGGATGAGTGGTTGTTGCCCCGGCGACAACCGGACTCCTGATAACGGTCGCCGTAGTTGTCCGCTCCGGTTTTTCGGGCGGATGTTTCAACAAAAGGGAGATGACCTTGGGTCTCAATCTTGATAGCAAGAAGGCAGTCGTTGCCGAGGTGTCCGCGCAGCTCGCGAACGCCCAGGTGGTGGTTGTCGCTGAGTACCGTGGTCTCGAAGTTGGGCAGATCACCGAGCTGCGTGCCAAGGCTCGCCAGTCCGGTATCTACCTGCGCGTGCTGAAAAACAGCCTTGTCCGTCGTGCCGTTGAAGGTACGCCGTTCGAAGGCCTGACGGAACAGATGGTTGGTCCGCTGATCTACGGAATTTCCGAAGATCCAGTGGCGCCGGCCAAGGTTCTGCAGGAATTTTCGAAAGGCAACGACAAGCTGGTGATCAAGTGCGGTGCGATGCCGAACCACGTCATGGATGCCGCTGGCGTCAAGGCGTTGGCGTCACTGCCGAGCCGCGAGGAGCTTCTGGCGAAGCTGCTCGGGACGATGCAGGCGCCGGTCACGAAGTTCGTTCAGACCCTCAACGAGGTTCCGGGCAAATTCGTGCGCACTGTCGCGGCGGTTCGCGATTCCAAAGAGACTGCGTAATTCCCGTATTAAGCCCATTGAATGGGCAATGACTGTTATTCAGGAGTAATAAAATGGCTGTGTCCAAAGACGATATTCTGGAAGCGATTGGCAGCATGTCCGTGCTCGATCTTTCCGAGCTGATTAAAGAAATGGAAGAGAAGTTCGGAGTTTCGGCTGCGGCGGCTGTGGCTGCGGCGCCTGCCGCTGGTGGCGCTGCTGCTGGTGGCGATGCTGCTGAAGAGAAGACCGAGTTCGACGTGATTCTGACCGCCGCCGGCGAGAAGAAAGTCGAGACCATCAAGGTCGTGCGTTCGGCTACCGGACTGGGCCTGAAAGAAGCCAAGGACCTCGTGGACGGCGCTCCGAAAGCGATCAAGGAAGCGGTCTCCAAGGCGGATGCCGATGCGCTCAAGAAGCTGCTTGAAGACGCTGGCGCGAAGGTCGAGATTAAGTAATCTTGCCTCGTTTCAGCGGGGCTGGCGACCTGTTCAGGGCGCCAGCCCTTTCGTGCTTTATGACGACCCGAAGCCGTCATGGCAAAGCACAGGTCCGCATGGACTGTGTTTTGCCCTGTCTGTTTTGACGTCTGCCTCTACCCGGAGCCCCCATGGCGTATTCCTACACCGAAAAGAAGCGTATCCGCAAAAGCTTTGCCAAGCGGACTGTCGAGCGGGATGTACCGTTTCTACTGGCTACGCAGATTGAATCCTTTGTGTCGTTTTTGCAAGCCGATGTGCCTGCCAATCGACGCAAAACTGACGGTCTGCAGGCCGCGTTTGAATCGATCTTCCCAATTTCCAGCCACAGTCGCAATGCGCGTTTGGAGTTTGTGCAGTATCAGTTGGGCGAACCGCCGTTCGACGTTAAAGAGTGTCAGCAGCGTGGGCTGACCTTTGCTGCCCCGCTGCGTGCGCGGGTGCGTCTCGTGATCATGGATCGCGATGCGCCGAAGGAGACCATCAAGGAGGTCAAGGAGCAAGAGGTGTATATGGGCGAAATTCCGCTCATGACGAGCACCGGCTCCTTCGTCATCAACGGCACCGAGCGGGTTATCGTTTCCCAGCTGCACCGTTCTCCGGGCGTGTTCTTCGATCACGACCGGGGCAAGACCCATTCGTCGGGCAAGCTGCTGTTCTCGGCGCGCGTGATTCCGTACCGCGGCTCGTGGCTTGACTTTGAATTCGATCCGAAAGATTGCCTGTTCTTCCGTGTTGACCGTCGCCGCAAGATGCCCGTCACGATCTTGCTGCGCTCGATCGGCATGAACAATGAAGAGATTCTCGCCGCATACCACGATTTCGATGATTTCCGCTTCAACAAGGAAGGCGTCAACTTCACGCTGGTGCCGGAGCGCCTGCGTGGCGAGGTTGCGCGCTTCGATATCACCGATGCCAAGGGCAATGTGATCGTTGCGCAGGACAAGCGGATCACCGCGCGGCACATTCGCGAACTGGAGAAGGCGGGCGTGACCGAAATGTCGGTGCCGGACGAGTTTCTCCTTGGCCGCATTGTGGCTTCGAATATCGTCGACGCCGAAACCGGTGAAGTGGTTGCACAGGCCAATGATGAGATCACTGAAGAGTTGATCGAAAAAATGCGTTTGGCGGGTGTGACCGAATTGCAGACGCTCTACGTCAACGATCTCGATCGCGGTGCGTATATTTCACAGACCATGCGTCTGGATGACACCACCGACCAGTGGGCGGCGCGCGTTGCAATTTACCGCATGATGCGTCCGGGTGAGCCACCGACGGAAGATGCGGTCGAAGCGCTGTTCCAGGGGCTATTCTTTGCTCCGGAGCGTTACGATCTGTCGTCAGTGGGCCGCATGAAGTTCAATCGGCGCGCATATCCGGAAACGGTCGACGATCGTTCACCGGCCTGGCTCAAGCGTTTTTACGAGCGTGTCGGAAAGATGGAGGAGGTCGGGCCGGGCGTACTTTCGCACGACGACATCCTCAGCGTGATCAGCATTCTTGTTGAGCTGCGCAATGGCCGGGGTGAGATCGACGATATCGACCACCTGGGCAACCGTCGCGTGCGGTCGGTCGGCGAGCTTGCCGAAAACCAGTTCCGCGCGGGTCTGGTGCGCGTGGAGCGCGCGGTCAAGGAGCGTCTGTCGCAGGCTGAAAGCGACAACCTGATGCCGCACGATTTGATCAACGCGAAGCCCATCTCGGCGGCGATCAAGGAGTTTTTCGGCTCCAGCCAGCTGTCGCAGTTCATGGACCAGACCAACCCGCTGTCCGAGATCACGCACAAGCGTCGGGTCTCGGCTCTGGGGCCGGGTGGTTTGACGCGCGAACGTGCCGGTTTTGAGGTGCGCGATGTGCACCCCACCCACTACGGCCGCGTATGTCCGATCGAGACGCCGGAAGGTCCGAACATCGGTCTGATCAACTCGCTTGCGGTGTATGCACGTACGAACCGCTACGGTTTCCTGGAAACACCGTACCGCAAGGTGGAAAACGGCCAGATCACGCAACAGGTTGATTATCTGTCGGCAATCGAAGAAGGCCATTACGTGATCGCCCAGGCGAACGCAGAGGTCGACAAGAAAGGTAAGCTTACCGGCGATCTGGTGTCGTGCCGGTTCAAAGGTGAATTCACCCTGTCGACGGTTGATCAGATTCAATATATGGACGTTGCGCCCGGACAGATTGTGTCGGTTGCCGCATCGCTGATTCCGTTCCTGGAGCATGACGACGCGAACCGCGCGCTGATGGGCGCCAACATGCAGCGTCAGGCGGTGCCGTGCCTGCGTCCGGAAAAGTCCTTCGTCGGCACGGGCATGGAACGCACCGTGGCGGTTGACTCCGGTACTGCCGTGAAAGCGTTGCGCGGCGGCGTGGTGGACTACGTCGATGCCAACCGTGTGGTGGTGCGCGTCAATGACAGCGAAACACTTGCGGGTGAAGTCGGTGTCGATATCTACAATCTGATCAAATACACCCGTTCCAACCAGAACACGAACATCAACCAGCGCCCGATCGTGAAGGTCGGGGACGTCATTGCGAAAGATGACGTTATTGCCGACGGGGCCTCGACGGACCTCGGAGAACTCGCGCTGGGTCAGAATATGATGGTCGCGTTCATGCCGTGGAACGGCTACAACTTTGAGGATTCGATCCTGATTTCCGAGCGGGTGGTCTCTGACGACCGCTTCACCTCGATTCATATCGAAGAACTCACGGTCGTTGCGCGCGATACCAAGCTCGGCGCAGAAGAAATCACGCGTGATATCGCTTCGCTGGGTGAAGCGCAGATGAGTCGTCTGGACGAATCCGGGATCGTGTATATCGGCGCCGAAGTGCAGGCCGGCGACGTGCTGGTCGGCAAGGTCACGCCGAAGGGCGAGACCCAACTCACTCCGGAAGAAAAGCTGTTGCGCGCGATTTTCGGCGAGAAAGCGTCGGACGTGAAGGACACCTCGCTGCGTGTGCCGTCGGGCATGGTGGGTACGGTCATTGACGTGCAGGCGTTCACGCGGGAAGGCATTGAGCGAGATAAGCGTGCGCAGTCGATCATTGATGAGATGCTGCGTAGCTTCAAGACCGACCTTGCCGACCAGATGCGCATTGTCGAGCGCGACGCTTTTGACCGTATCCGTCGATTGATCGTTGGCCAGAAGGTCAACGGCGGCCCGAAGCGCTTGGCCAAAGGCAAGGAAGTCACCGACGCGTACCTTGACGATCTCGAGCAGCACAGCTGGTTCGACATTCGCATGGCGGATGAGACGCTGGCAGCGCAGCTCGAAGCGATACGCGAAGGGCTCGACAAGACCCGTAAGGACTTCGATGCAGCCTTTGAACTGAAAAAGAAAAAACTCACGCAAGGTGACGAACTGGCGCCGGGCGTGCAGAAAATGGTCAAGGTGCATATTGCGGTCAAGCGCCGTCTGCAGCCGGGTGACAAAATGGCGGGGCGTCACGGCAACAAAGGTGTGGTGTCGCGCATCGTGCCGGTGGAAGACATGCCGTATATGGCGGATGGGACTGCGGTGGATATCGCGCTCAACCCGCTCGGCGTGCCCTCACGGATGAACATCGGCCAGATTCTCGAAACCCACCTCGGCCGTGCGGCGCGTGAGCTGGGCCTGAAGATCGACGGCATGCTTCGCGCCAACGCCAAGGCCAAAGAAATTCGTGGCCTGCTTGAGGAAATTTACAATGGCACGGGCCAAAGTGAAGACCTCAAATCCTTCAGCGATGAAGAGATTGTGGAAATGGCCGGGAACCTGCGTAAGGGGGTGCCGTTTGCCACGCCGGTGTTTGACGGCGCCAATGAAGGTGAGCTGGAGAAGATGTTCGAGCTCGCCGGCATTGACCCCGATGGCCAGGTCACGCTTTACGACGGCCGTACCGGTGACGCCTTCGATCGGAAGGTCACGGTTGGCTATATGCATATGTTGAAGCTGCATCACCTCGTGGATGACAAGATGCACGCACGTTCAACCGGCCCGTACTCGCTTGTCACCCAGCAGCCGCTGGGCGGTAAGGCGCAGTTCGGTGGTCAGCGTTTCGGTGAGATGGAGGTGTGGGCGCTGGAAGCCTACGGTGCGGCCTATACGCTGCAGGAAATGCTCACCGTCAAATCGGACGACGTGATTGGTCGAACCAAAGTGTACGAGAATATCGTCAAGGGCGAACACAAGATTGAAGCTGGTATGCCCGAATCCTTCAACGTGTTGGTGAAGGAAATCCGCTCGCTCGCGATCGATATCGATCTGGACACTTACTAACCGGGTGAAAGCCCATTACCCGGATGGAGTGAATGATGAAAGGCATGCTCGCTGATCTGTTCAAGCAAACCCTGCCACAGGAAGAAGAATTCGACGCGATTACCGTCGGTTTGGCCTCCCCTGAGAAAATCCGTTCCTGGTCGTACGGTGAGGTCAAGAAGCCCGAGACCATCAACTACCGTACGTTCAAGCCGGAACGGGATGGCCTGTTCTGCGCCAAGATTTTTGGTCCGGTAAAGGACTACGAATGTTTGTGCGGGAAGTACAAGCGTCTCAAGCACCGCGGTGTGATCTGCGAAAAGTGCGGCGTGGAAGTGACACTGTCGAAAGTGCGTCGCGAACGTATGGCGCACATCGAACTGGCCAGCCCGGTGGCGCATATCTGGTTTTTGAAGAGCTTGCCGAGTCGTCTCGGCATGGTGCTCGACATGACGTTGCGCGACATCGAGCGCGTGCTCTATTTCGAAGCTTTTGTGGTGACCGAGCCGGGTCTGACCACGTTGACGCGCGGCCAGTTGCTGACTGAAGACGATTACCTCGCCAAAGTCGAAGAGTGCGGGGATGACTTTGACGCTGTAATGGGCGCTGAAGGGATTCGCGAACTGTTGCGGACGCTTGATCTCACCCACGAAATCGAGAAGCTGCGTGGTGAGCTGGAGGCCACCGGTTCGGAAGCCAAGGTCAAAAAATTCTCCAAGCGTCTCAAGGTGCTGGAGGCGTTTCAGAGCTCCGGGATCAAGCCCAACTGGATGATCCTTGAAGTGATGCCGGTGCTGCCGCCGGATCTGCGTCCGTTGGTGCCTCTGGATGGCGGCCGTTTCGCTACGTCCGACCTGAACGATCTGTATCGTCGTGTCATCAACCGTAATAACCGTCTCAGGCGTCTGCTGGAGCTGAAGGCTCCGGATATTATCGTGCGCAACGAAAAGCGCATGCTGCAGGAGTCGGTTGACTCGCTGCTCGATAACGGTCGTCGGGGCAAGGCGATGACGGGCGCGAACAAGCGTCCGCTGAAATCGCTCGCCGACATGATCAAGGGCAAGGGCGGCCGTTTCCGTCAGAACCTGCTGGGCAAACGGGTCGACTATTCAGGCCGCTCGGTCATTGTGGTCGGTCCGCAGCTCAAGTTGCACCAGTGCGGCCTGCCGAAGCTGATGGCGCTTGAATTGTTCAAGCCTTTCATCTTCAACAAGCTCGAACTGCGCGGTCTGGCGACCACCATCAAACAGGCGAAGAAGATGGTCGAGAACCACGAGCCTGTGGTGTGGGACATTCTGGAAGAGGTCATCGACGAGCATCCGGTGATGCTCAACCGTGCGCCGACGCTGCACCGCCTGGGTATCCAGGCATTTGAGCCGGTGCTGATCGAAGGCAAGGCGATCCAGCTTCACCCGCTGGTCTGCGTGGCGTTTAACGCTGACTTTGACGGTGACCAGATGGCCGTCCACGTGCCGCTGTCTCTCGAGGCACAGATGGAAGCGCGTACGCTCATGCTGGCGTCGAACAACGTGCTGTCTCCGGCCAACGGTGAGCCGATCATCGTACCCTCTCAAGATATCGTGCTGGGCCTGTATTACGCTACACGCGAAGGCGTGAACGAAGCGGGCGAAGGCATGTTCTTCGCGGATGTCGCCGAAGCACGCCGTGCCTATGAATCGAACCAGGCTTCTTTGCATGCGCGTGTGACCATCCGTTTGACGACTCAGGATATCGGGCCGGATGGCGAGAAAGTCGAGAAGACAGAACGCTACGAGACGACCATCGGACGCGCGCTGCTGTCCGAGATTCTGCCGGCCGGTCTGCCGTTCAGCGTGATCGACAAGACGCTCAAGAAAAAAGAGATTTCCAAGCTGATCAACGCTGCTTTCCGTCGTTGTGGCTTGAAAGAGGCTGTGGTCTTTGCCGACCGTCTGATGCAGTTCGGCTTCAGCCTCGCAACCCGCGCCGGTATTTCGATCTCGGTTAAAGACATGCTCGTTCCGAGCGAAAAGCACAAGCTGATCGCTGCTGCGGAAGCCGAGGTCAAGGATATTGCCGAGCAATACACCTCCGGTCTTGTGACCGACGGTGAGCGTTACAACAAGGTGGTGGATATCTGGGGCCGTTGCGGTGACCAGGTGGCCAAGGCCATGATGGATCAGCTCGCCCAGGAAGAGGTGGTCGATGGTGAAGGCAAAACGGTCAAGCAGGAGTCTTTCAACTCCATTTACATGATGGCCGACTCGGGTGCGCGTGGTTCGGCTGCGCAAATCCGTCAGCTCGCCGGCATGCGCGGCCTGATGGCCAAGCCGGACGGGTCGATCATCGAGACGCCGATCACCACCAACTTCCGTGAAGGCCTCAATGTTCTGCAGTACTTCATTTCGACGCACGGGGCGCGTAAGGGTCTTGCCGATACTGCGTTGAAGACCGCGAACTCGGGCTATCTGACCCGTCGTCTGGTCGATGTCACGCAGGATCTGGTTGTCACCGAGAATGATTGCGGTACGCGCGAAGGCTTCGTGATGAAAGCCCTGATTGAGGGTGGCGAAGTGGTTGAGCCGCTGCATGAGCGCATCCTGGGTCGTGTAACGGCTGAAGATCTGGTCAACCCGGACACCCAGGAGACCGTGATCGAAGCCGGTACGCTGCTGGACGAGGACCTGGTTGAAGAGATTGACAATCTGGGTATCGATGAAGTCAAGGTCCGTACTGCGCTGACCTGCGTGACGCGCTACGGTATTTGCGCCAAGTGTTACGGGCGTGACCTGGGTCGAGGCGGTGAAGTCAATGCCGGTGAGGCCGTCGGGGTTATCGCTGCACAGTCCATCGGTGAGCCGGGTACCCAGCTTACGATGCGTACCTTCCACGTGGGTGGCGCGGCTTCGCGTGCCGCGGCGGCGAGTGGCGTTGAGGCCAAATCGGCGGGTTCGATCCGCTTTGCCGGCAACATGCGTTACGTCACCAATGCCAAAGGTGAAAAGGTCGTGATCGCCCGTTCGGCGGAGCTGGTCGTTGCCGATGAGATGGGACGCGAGCGCGAACGGCACAAGCTGCCGTACGGCGCCACGCTGTTTGTCGATGACGGTACGGAAGTCAAGGCGGGCGAACAGCTTGCCGCGTGGGATCCACATACCCGTCCGATCATTACCGAATACGCCGGTACGGTGAGGTTTGAAAACGTCGAAGAGGGCGTAACCGTTGCCAAGCAGATTGATGAGGTCACGGGACTGTCGACGCTGGTCGTGATCGACTCCAAGAGTCGTGGTGCCACGGCCGGGAAGTCGGGTCGTCCGCAGGTCAAACTGCTGGACGAGAAAGGGGACGAGGCGCGCATGGCTGGTTCAGAGCATGCGGTCGCAATCACCTTCCAGGTCGGCTCGATCATCACCGTCAAGAACGGTCAGAATGTGTCGGTGGGCGATGTGCTTGCCCGTATTCCGCAGGAATCGGCCAAGACGCGTGACATTACCGGCGGTCTGCCGCGCGTGGCAGAGCTGTTCGAGGCGCGCGCTCCGAAGGATGCCGGCGTGCTGGCCGAGTACACCGGCACGGCCTCGTTTGGCAAGGAAACCAAAGGCAAGCAGCGTTTGGTCATTACCGAGCCGGATGGTGTTTCGCATGACTTCCTGATTCCGAAGGAAAAGCATCTGCTGGTCCATGATGGTCAGGTCGTCAACAAAGGTGAGCTGGTCGTGGATGGCCCGGCTGACCCGCATGACATCCTGCGCCTGCAAGGCATCGAGGAACTTGCCCGTTACATCATCGATGAAGTCCAGGACGTTTATCGTCTGCAGGGCGTGAAAATCAACGACAAGCATATTGAGGTGATCGTGCGTCAGATGCTGCGTCGGGTGGTTATCACGGATCCGGGTGACAGCAAATTCATCCGCGAAGAGCAGGTGGAGCGTTCTGATGTGCTTGAAGAGAACGATCGCCTCCTTGCAGCAGGCAAGCTGCCGGTTCAATACGAAAACGTGTTGCTGGGTATTACCAAGGCTTCGTTGTCAACCGATTCGTTCATCTCCGCAGCATCGTTCCAGGAGACCACTCGCGTGCTTACAGAGGCGGCGATCATGGGCAAACGTGACGAACTGCGTGGTCTGAAGGAAAACGTCATCGTTGGCCGTCTGATTCCGGCCGGTACCGGCATGGCGTACCATCGCAGCCGCCATTTGCAGAACAACGGCGGGGGTCAGGGCGCTCAGCACGCATGGCCCGAATTTGATGCGGCTGTAGCAGAAAAAGCCGCAGAAGGGGGTGCGAGTGAGTCGGAAGACGTCCAGACAGGTTGACGTCAGTTTTGTAGCGGAATAAAATCCGGCCTCTTTGTGCGAGCAAGGCGTCCCCGCCTGTTCGCACGGAACCAGAATATACCCGGGCGACCTGTGTGTCGCCTCGGGTCAATTGAATAAAGCGAATATGCCTACTATCAATCAGCTCGTCCGCAAGCCGCGGGAAAAGGTCGTCGCCAAGAACAATGTGCCGGCGCTCGAAGGGTGCCCGCACAAACGTGGTGTGTGCACTCGTGTCTACACCACCACTCCGAAGAAGCCGAACTCCGCGCTGCGTAAAGTTGCGAAGGTGCGTTTGACCAACGGTTTCGAAGTGATTTCGTACATTGGCGGTGAAGGACACAACCTGCAGGAGCACTCGGTCGTGCTGATTCGCGGCGGTCGTGTAAAAGACTTGCCGGGTGTGCGTTATCACATCGTGCGTGGCTCGCTCGACCTGCAAGGCGTGAAGGATCGCAAGCAGGCCCGTTCCAAATACGGCGTCAAGCGTCCGAAGAAAGCCTGATCCGCCATACCGATACCAGTTAGAGGTTGCTATGCCCCGTCGTCGTGAAGTACCCAAGCGCGAAATCCTGCCGGATCCGAAGTTCGGTTCGCAGGACGTGTCGAAATTTATTAATGTAATCATGCAGTCCGGCAAGAAGTCGGTTGCCGAGCAAATCGTTTATGGTGCGTTTTCCCATATTTCCGATAAAGCCGGCAAGGACCCTCTTGAAGTGTTCGCGGCTGCGCTCGGAAACGTCAAGCCGGTCGTTGAAGTGAAGAGCCGTCGAGTAGGCGGCGCCAACTATCAGGTTCCGGTCGAAGTGCGTCCGTCGCGTCGTATGGCGCTGTCGATGCGCTGGCTGCGCGAAGCAACGCGTAAGCGTTCCGAGAAGTCAATGGCTCAGCGTCTTGCCAACGAATTGCTGGAGGCGGCGGAAGGTCGCGGCTCGGCAATGAGGCGTCGTGAAGATGTGCACCGCATGGCCGAAGCAAACAAGGCATTTTCACACTACCGTTTCTGATTATCTGGAACGGTAGTGAATCGAGCCCTCGCAAGGGCTCGATTGCTTTGCAGGACAGGATTTCCACGCGCTCACAAGGCGCACACAGACAGAAGGCAGATTACCGTGGCCCGCAAGACACCTATTGAACGCTATCGCAACATCGGTATTTCGGCACATATTGATGCCGGTAAAACGACTACGACCGAACGTATCCTTTTCTACACTGGCGTGAGTCACAAGGTTGGCGAAACGCATGATGGTGCTGCAACCATGGACTGGATGACGCAGGAGCAGGAGCGTGGTATCACCATCACGTCCGCTGCGACCACCTGCTTCTGGAGTGGCATGGATAAGCAGTACCCGGAGCATCGCTTTAACATTATTGATACGCCGGGGCACGTCGACTTCACGATTGAGGTGGAGCGTTCAATGCGTGTGCTCGATGGCGCGTGCATGGTGTATTGCGCGGTGGGCGGCGTGCAGCCGCAGTCCGAAACAGTGTGGCGTCAGGCGAACAAATACAACGTGCCGCGTCTCGCTTTCGTGAACAAGATGGATCGCCAGGGTGCGAACTTCTTCAAGGTTCATGATCAGATGAAGACGCGCTTGCAAGCCAATCCGGTGCCGATCGTTGTTCCGATCGGAGCGGAAGAGAACTTTCAAGGCGTCGTGGACCTGCTCAAGATGAAGGCCGTCTTCTGGGATGAGGCCTCCTTGGGTATGGAGTTCAGCTATGGCGCAGTTCCTGCCGAGCTGCAGGCTGAAGCAGAGAAGTGGCGCGAGAGCATGGTCGAGGCAGCGGCTGAGGCTTCTGAAGAGCTCATGGATGCGTATCTCGAAAATGGAGAGCTGTCCGAAAAGGAAATCCTGCAAGGTCTGCGTCAGCGGACTCTTGCCGGCGAGATCCAGCCGATGTTGTGCGGTACCGCGTTCAAGAACAAGGGCGTTCAGCGCATGCTTGATGCGGTGATCGAATTGCTGCCGTCGCCGATTGATATTCCCCCGGTTGAGGGTGTGGATGACGATGAGCAGCCGGCTGAGCGTAAAGCCGAAGACAGTGAGAAGTTCTCCGCGCTGGCGTTCAAGCTGATGAGCGACCCGTTTGTTGGTCAGCTGACCTTTATCCGTGTTTACTCGGGCGTGCTTGCGTCGGGCGCCACGGTGCTGAACTCGATCAAGGGAAAGAAAGAGCGCATCGGCCGGATTTTGCAGATGCACGCCAACGACCGGGCCGAAGTGAAGGAAGTGCTTGCGGGGGATATCGCCGCTTGCGTGGGCATGAAGGATGTGACCACAGGCGAGACGCTATGTGATCCGTCCGCTCCGATTATTCTTGAGCGCATGGTCTTCCCGGATCCGGTGATCCACGTGGCGGTCGAGCCGAAGACCAAGAGTGACCAGGAGAAAATGGGGGTTGCGCTGTCGCGTCTCGCGCAGGAGGATCCGTCTTTCCGCGTGCGTACCGACGAAGAGACGGGGCAGACCATCATCTCGGGGATGGGTGAGCTGCACCTTGAGGTCCTGGTCGATCGCATGCTGCGTGAATTCAGTGTTGACGCCAATATCGGCGCCCCGCAGGTGGCCTACCGCGAAGCCGTGCGCGGCACGGTTCAGCAAGAAGGCAAGTTCGTTAAACAGTCTGGCGGACGCGGTCAGTATGGTCACGTCTGGATCAAGCTTGAGCCGAGCGAGCCGGGCGAAGGGTACGTCTTTGTGGATGAGATCAAGGGCGGTGTCGTGCCGCGCGAATTCATCCCGGTGGTCGACAAGGGGGTTGAGGAAACGCTGAAGAGCGGTGTCTTGGCTGGTTTCCCGGTGGTTGACGTCAAGGTCACGCTGTTTGACGGCTCCTACCATGACGTCGACTCGAATGAGAACGCGTTCCGCATGGCCGCGTCGATGGCTTTCAAGGATGCAATGCGCAAGGCCAATCCGGTCCTGCTCGAGCCGATGATGGCGGTCGTCGTTGAGACCCCGGAAGACTACATGGGGAACGTGATGGGCGATCTGTCGGGTCGTCGCGGCATCGTTCAGGGTATGGAGGATCTGCCTGGGGGTTCAAAAGAGCTCAGGGCTGAGGTGCCGCTGGCAGAGATGTTCGGTTATGCGACCCAGCTCCGCTCGCTGTCCCAGGGGCGTGCCACGTACTCGATGGAATTCAAGCACTATGCCGAAGCGCCGAAGAGCGTCGCCGAGGCTGTAATCAACAATCGAACCAAGTAAGTTCCAGAAATCAGGAGAAGCAATAATGGCTAAGGGCAAGTTTGAGCGGACGAAGCCGCACGTGAACGTAGGCACGATTGGCCACGTTGACCATGGCAAGACGACGCTGACAGCTGCGATCACGACGATTCTGACGCAGAAGTACGGT
>Ga0079223_10001742_pt1 | contig 13171 bp, 12 predicted proteins | sample Stecom2011_FD_75072 | JGI IMG/M metagenome (GOLD analysis project Ga0079223, IMG submission 75072) | Agricultural soil microbial communities from Utah to study Nitrogen management - Steer compost 2011 | ecosystem: Environmental > Terrestrial > Soil > Agricultural land | place: USA: Utah... | reverse complement strand
GTTTCCTGATCCCGAATCTCACCCACCAGGATGACATCCGGATCTTCCCGCACAAACGAACGCATGGCATCGGCAAAGCTGAAACCGATCTCAGACCGCACCCGGGTTTGCTGGATGTTGTCGATGGAATACTCGATCGGGTCTTCCACCGTGATCACCTTTCGACGACCGTCATCCGCCAGCGTCTGCAAGCCGGCGTACAGGGTGGTGGATTTCCCCGAACCTGTCGGCCCGACCACCAGCACCAGCCCTGCCGGGTTGTCCAACAGCCGTGTGTATCGGCTGCCAATGGCCGGCGACATGCCCAGTTCGGCAATGGTCATTGCCCGACCGGTCTGGGGCAGCAAACGGATGATTGCGTTTTCGCCGTGCAAAGAGGGCTGGGTCTGAATCCGCAAATCGTAGGTCGTTTCGCCCAGCTGAAGTCGCGAGCGACCACCCTGCGGCAGACGATGCTCAGCGATGTTCAGTTCGGCCCGTAACTTGATGACGTTGATGACGCCGCGAATTTCCCGGGCGGACAGCTGATATTGGGGCAGATCGTGTAAGTCACCATCCACCCGCAGGCGGATGCGAACCCGGTTTTCATACTGTTCAATGTGAATATCGCTGGCCTTTTCACTGACCGCGTCCAGCAAAATAGCCTCATACACAGACACCAGATAGGGGCTGATGCTTTTGCCACCATGCTCTTCACCGAGCAGGTCCCGAGTACCGACGCCCTGCTCCTTTTCCTGAACCGCTGTGCCGTGCTCCGCAACAAACCGGCTGCCTTTGGCAGTAAGATCGAGAGCCGACCATACCCGGCGGAAATCGGTCGGCGTCAACAACAAACAGGTAATCCTGAGCTTGGGCGTCAGGCGCTCCAGCTGGTCAGTATGAGCGTCCGGGTCGTCTGTGACGACGGTCAGCGCACCGTCGTTCTCGGCGACGGGAATCATTCGGGACAAATCAAGGAAGGTGCGGGAAAAACGGCGAAATAATTCTGGCTGCAGGCTGCTCAGCACCTCATCCGCATCGGTGAAGACCATACCTCGTTGCTGGGCAAGTGAGCGGTAAAGATCCGCCTCTTCAAGGTTCAGTTTTCGACGCAGAACATCCAGCACCCGCTCATTCTTGATGGCCGCTTCGGTGCGCGCCTGCTCAAGCGCCGCATCCGTGACGAGGCCCAGATCGATGAGGATCTGCTCGGCATTCCGGTTGAAGTCAACCCAGCCCAGGGTTCTGACCCGCTCAAGACGGGTGCCTGTACGCCGGAACATGGCGACACTGGGCACCGGGCCTGCCCGACCTTCCAGGCACACCAGGTTGCCACCCTCGCGCAAGCTTTGCAGGAACACCTGCGGATCCGCAATGAAGGTGGTACAAAGGACCAGATCACAGAGTTCGTCATGGCTGACACCGGTTTCAGCGGCCGCTTCAACGATGTCGATGTTGTGCATGCCATAACTGAAAAAGCGCTCGCGGGCTTTGTCTGCCAGAACCGGGTTGCGGTCTACGTAAATAACGCGATGGGCAAGCTCGGCCAGAACCGCGGTCAGGTATCCGGAGCCCCCGCCAACGTGCATCACCAGCTGATCTGGCTCGATCTCCGGCATCAGGCTAAGCAGGTGGTGTACGGTTTCTTCGCGGGGGATAGAGTGGCCGGTAATAGAGGGTACAATATCTGCACCCGCCACAAAATCCGGGCGAGACACAGAATTGAGGGCCTCAACAGCCCTCGCATACAGTTTTTTCATTCAGCAGCATCCGTAGCAACGTCGGATCTCAGGCCGCCTGACGTTTCTTTAACGCTGACACCAGTTCGGCCTCGGGGCGGGATATTCCGCACGTATTCATAAGATCGTCGATATCTGCCCCAAGATCAACCAGTCGCGATGCTTCGTCGTAAGAAATTCGGAGGGGGTCGTTCTGACGCATTTCGTCGAACGAGTTGCGCAGTTCGTGAAGCTGGCGCTCACAGGCCACGAGTCGCTGGCCAACGCCCATGCTGCCACTGGCCGTGGCGTGCAGTTCCCTGCCCAGAGTGTCACATCGCTGCTTGAGAGAAGTCTGCAGGGCCCGAATGCGTCGACCGTGGATAGCGCCCTGCACAAAGACCAGCGCGATAGCGACAGCGGTCAGGCACCAGGGAAGCCAGGAAGGAATGGTAAAGCTCATAGTGGACGTCTCCGTTGTTTGTTGCCACGGTAGACGTCCATCAATAGCGCTTGCCGGATGCCGGTTTACAGCGCTGCGATTTCAGCCCATTCGTGGTCTGACAGCATTTTGTCGAACTCGACGAGAATGATCAGCTCGCCATTCTTGTTGCACACACCCTGGATGAACTTGGCACTTTCCTCGTTCCCCACATTGGGCGCGGTTTCAATCTCACTGGACTTGAGGTAAACCACCTCTGCCACTGAGTCCACCAGTACACCCATAACCTGACTTGCGGACTCCATTACCACAATACGGGTGGCATCAGTCACTTCCGCATCCGCCAACCCGAAACGCCGACGGGTATCTATGACGGTTACCACGTTGCCCCGCAGGTTGATGATGCCCAGCACGTAATCCGGGGCGCCCGGTACCGGAGCAATCTCGGTATACCGCAGCACTTCCTGGATCTGCATTACGTTGATGCCGTAAGTTTCGTCATCCAGCCGGAAGGTCACGTACTGCAGTACCTGATCGTCCTGGGCCTGATTTTGCTGTCCGCTCGGGGATGCCATAACGCTTTCTCCTTCTCGGCTGCCCGGCGGGCAACCTGATCGTCAAAAAATCATCATCAGTGCCCAATACTATAGTTAAGGGCACAAACCGTGCCAGCATCACACGGTTTCATTCGGTAACTGTTCTGTTCAGCTCAAATCCAGGTGGTGCTCACGCTCTGCCCGCACCAGAAGGTTGGCCATGGTGCGCACATCAATCAGGGCGCACATGTGATCAATCACGGTACCCGCCAGCCAGGGCCTTTGACTCCTGGCGGTGCGCCAGCGTACCTGCTCGGGATCCAGGGTGAACGACTGGGCCACATTGTCGCAAGCCAGGCCCCAGTCGCTGTCGTCCAGGCGGATGACAAACCGATAGTTTTCCCTGGCATTGGGCGGTACCCGGCCCGCCATGATCCACTCGGCCGTGTCGACCACCCGTAAATTGTGGTCGCTGCCAGGCCGAATCCCCATATACCAGCGAGGGCTGCCGGGAATCGGCCGAATCTCTTCTTCAATACGGTGTATAGCACCCAAAAGGACCAATGGCACAGCCAATTGCAAGCCGGCCACGGTAAAAATAAGGCATTCAAATGGCTGTCCTGACCAGTCGGGCCGGGTTGGCGGCGCGTCTGACGCAGGCGGCGCCGGTTTTTCGTCAACGGCTACCTGAGCGGGTGTCTCAACAAGGGGTGCCTCGCTGACGGCAATAACAGGTTCCGGCTCTGGCCTGGTATCGGGCTCAGGCTCCGGAGCCACGACATCCGGCTCAATCGGCTCTGGCAGGACTGCCACTGCCTCTTCTTGCTCGGCGGTACTGGTGGCCGTATGCAGCAATTCGTCCAGATAACTGGCAATGGCGGCTTCCGGAGTGGCCAGTTGCGCCATTTTTTTGTCAGCCATGCTGGCGCTCCTTCACCGCGCCGGTTCGGGCAAGCAGATCGTCCAACAAATGGCTGTACGCTCTCACGCCGTGGGTAGCAGGATCCAGCACCGATGGCACCACGCCATTCTGGCTGGCGTCCCGAAACTTGGTGTCCACGGGAACAGCAAATCGCCAGAGACGATCAATATAGGTTTTGCGCAACAGGTTCAGGCTCTTGACCGACGCCTGGGTGCGCCGGTCATACAGGGTCGGCACAATGGTGTAGGGCAGCTCGTTTTTCTGGGAGCGCATGATCATTTGCAGGGTGTGCAGCATCCGCTCCAGGCCCTTGATCGCAAGGAACTCGGTCTGTACCGGGATCACCAGGTGTTGTGCCGCTGCCAGCGCATTGACCATCAACACACCCAACGATGGCGTGTTATCCAGAATAACGTAATCAAAATCATCCCAGAGCTGGGCCAGGGCCCGGGAAACAATCAGTCCCATACCCTCAACGCCCACCATTCGCCGCTCAAGCGTCGCCAGAGCCGTGCTCGCGGGCAGCAACGAGAGCCCCGGGCAACTGGTCTCTGTAATCAATTGCGCTGGAAGACCTTCAGGCACCTTGCCCTGGTGCTGAAACAGATCAAAAACACTGTGGGCAATGGTGTCCGGGTCGTAACCGAACCAGGAGGTCAGAGAGCCGTGGGGGTCCAGGTCCACGACAAGCACCCGGTTGCCACGTTGGGCAAGCAGACCGCCCAAAGCAACCACCGAGGTTGTTTTACCCACACCACCCTTTTGATTGGCTACCGCCCAGATACGCACGCTTGATACTCCAGTTACAGGCCCATGCTGTGGAAACACAGCAAGTTGGTGTTGTTATCGGCAAAGGTTCCGGCAACTTGAAGGCAAAGCCTGCTGACAGGCGGCAAGCCGTTGCCGATCCGGATCATGAGAAAGAGTTAATACAGGAAGCGTGCCATGTCAGCCATACGCATGTGCCACCGGAGTGATCAGGGATCAGCGCACAGCTCCACGAATACTGGCGTCTCTGGAAATCAGCAGCACAACCCTGCGGTTACGGCGCCGGCCCTCTTCGGTGTCGTTTCTTGCCACTGGCTGATATTGACCATAACCAACCGCCGCCAGACGTTCAGGCTCGACACCTTCCATCATCAGCATTCGGGCAACTGCCGCCGCGCGGGCCGTGGAGAGTTCCCAATTGGATGGAAACCGGCTGGTGCGAATAGGCTGATTATCGGTAAAGCCTTCCACTTTTACAGCGTTGTCCCGGTTGCGCAGAACATTGGCAATTTTTTCGACCACTTTGAACGAGTCATAGTGTGGCTCGGCATCACCGCTACTGAATAGCATACTGTTCGGCAGGTTCAGCTCAATCCACTCTTCGCTGGATTCAAGACTGACCACACCCTGGTTGATCAAGTCGTCAAACTCCATCGCCAACTGATCAGCCATGGTACGCAGCGCCTCCGCCCTGCCCTCTTCGCTAACGTCGGGATTTCTCGGTGCCTCGGTAACCGCCGGAGGAATAACGTCCTGGAGTTGCTGTTCTGGAGCCGTTAGGGCCTGGTCGCCCACGGAAACGGGCTGCAGGGATCGCTGGGGGGCATTAAATACGCCGGAGAAGGTTTCAGAAAGAACTTTGTATTTGCCTTCGTTCACCGAAGACACGGAATACATCACCACAAAAAACGCAAATAACAGCGTGATAAAATCGGCGTACGAAATCAGCCATCGTTCTTTGTTGTGAAGATCATCCTGTGGGGGTTTGCGACGGCGCATAGGCGGCCCTGCTCCTGGTAATGGCTTACTGCAGGAAGCCCCGCAGCCGCAATTCGATGGATTTCGGGTTTTCGCCTTCGGCAATGGCGATAATGCCATCGATCATCATATCTTCGTAACGGGTACGTTCCTTGATAATGCCGCGGAGCTTGTTGGCTACAGGAAAAAACAGCAGGTTGGCCAGCGCCACACCGTAAATCGTCGCAACGAACGCGGTGGCGATGCCACTACCCAGTGACTGAGGGTCTTCCAGGTTGGTCATAACCTGTATCAGACCCATGACCGCACCAATGATACCAATCGTGGGGGAATAGCCGCCCATGGCCTCGTAGACCCTCGCCGATTCTATATCCCGCTGCTCCCGACACTCCAGATCCACCTCCAGGGTGCTGCGAATGGTTTCCGGCTCGGCACCGTCAACCAGCAGTTGCAGACCTTTGCGGGCGAATTTTTCAGGCTCCCGTTCCGCCAGACCTTCCAGCCCCAACAGCCCCTGCTTGCGGGCTTTCACACTCCAGTCAATGACCTTGCCAATGCCGTCTTCCAGGGAAATGTAGGGCGGCACAAAAACCCAACGGGCCTGACTGAACGCTCTCTTGAGCATTGGCCAGGATGTTTGCAGGATGGTTGCTGCCAGTGTTCCGCCCACCACGATCAGCGCGGCAGGTCCGTTGAACAGCGAACTGATGGCCCCGCCTTCAAGCAGATTGCCACCCAGGATGGCAACAAACGCCAGAATGATCCCAAGCAGGCTCAGAATATCCATCAACTCACGCCTTCAATCAGCCGAGGGCCAACTTCATCGAGAGGCAGAACCTCATCAGACAGGCCCGCCTTGGCAACGGCCATGGGCATGCCATAGATGACCGAGGTTTTTTCATCCTGGGACCAGACCACCGAGCCGCTCTGTTTCATCATGCGGCAGCCTTCCTTACCATCGGCCCCCATGCCCGTCAGGATCACGCCGAGGGTTTTGCCCGGGAAGCTTCGAGCCAAAGAGCCGAAGGTCACATCCACGCAGGGCTTGTAGTTAAGGCGCTCGTCACCGGGCAGAATTCGGACTCTCGCCTGTCCGCCCCGGCTTTCAATCATCATCTGTTTTCCACCGGGCGCAAGCAACGCAAGGCCGGGCTTCAACACATCGCCGTCTTCGGCCTGACGGACTTCAATCTGACACAGCTTGTTCAGCCGTTCAGCAAAGGCCGGCGTGAAGCTGGCGGGCATATGCTGAACCAGCACGATCGGTGCAGGAAACGATGCCGGCAAGGTGATCAGGACTTTCTGAAGCGCAACCGGGCCACCAGTCGAGGTACCGATACCCACTACGCTGTAATGTCGCGCCGGGGTTTTGCGCGAAGGCCGACGTGGCGCCTCTGCTGGCACGGATTCCTGACGTTGTTCACCACTGGCCGACCGGGGTACCGGACGAGCCAGACGCTCAGGAATGTCTCTTGGGCGCTCTGGTGCGGGTGCGACCGGCCTTGCCACCGGAGTGGATGTTTTTGCTCGGGGCCGGCTTCTGGCGACATCCAGTATTCGCTCAATCAGGATTTTCTGTAGCTGGCTGGTATCCCGGGCGATTTCCTCGAAGTTTTTCGGCAGGAAATCCACGGCTCCCGCTTCCAGCGCATCGAGTGTAACCCGGGCGCCTTCGTAGGTGAGAGAGGAGAACATAAGCACCGGGGTCGGGTGTTTCTTCATGATCTCACGGAGTGCAGAAATGCCGTCCATCACGGGCATTTCATAGTCCATGGTAATCACATCAGGGCGCAGCTTTTCCGCCAGCTCTACGCCTTCCCGACCGTTGGTAGCGGCTCCGACCACTTTTATCTGACCAGAAGCCGTCAGGATTTCCGTCAGCCTTTTCCGAAAGAAGCCTGAGTCATCCACGACCAGGACAGAAACTGTCATCAATTTCTCCTAAACAGTCCCGGCTACGCCGGTGTTATCCGTAATGCTGAAGCAGGCTCGGCACATCAATGATCAACGCAATCCGGCCATCGCCCGTAATGGTTGCACCGGCCATTCCCGGGGTGCCCTGCAGCGCACGCCCCAGAGGCTTTATGACAACCTCTTCCTGGCCAACCAGTTGATCCACAACAAAACCGACCTGTTTGGTCCCCATGGCCACAATGACCACATGCGCGTTATTTGGCTCTTCCCGGCCCGCAGCGCCCTGAACCAGCCAGCGCTTGATGTGGAACAGCGGGAAAACCTTGTCGCGCACCACAATGCATTCCCGGCCATCGACAATGTTGGTTTTGGTGAGGTCAAGGTGGAATATCTCCACCACATTCACCAACGGCAGGGCAAACGACTGGTCACCCAGCATGATCATCAGCGTGGGCATGATCGCCAGCGTCAGCGGTACCTTGATGATGATACTGGTACCCTTGCCTTGCTCAGACACGATGTTGATTTGCCCGTTCAACTGGCCGATTCTGGTTTTCACCACGTCCATGCCGACACCACGGCCAGACACGTCGGAGATCTGCTCCTTGGTCGAGAACCCGGCCGCAAAAATCAGGTTAAAGCACTCGTTATTGGTCAATCTGTCGGCGGCGTCCTGATCATACAGGCCCTTTTCCACGGCTTTTCGGCGCAGGACATCCGGGTCCATACCTGCACCGTCGTCGGCAATGGACAGCAGAATATGGTCGCCTTCCTGCTCGGCCGACAGGGTGACCGTTCCCGCCCTGGGTTTACCGGCCTTTTCCCGGACATCCGGCCCTTCAATGCCATGGTCCACGGAATTGCGAACCAGGTGAACCAGCGGATCGGACAGTGCTTCTACCAGGTTCTTATCCAGGTCGGTCTCCTCGCCGTGCATCACGAGGTTCACTTCCTTCTTGAGGTTCCGGGCCAGGTCACGCACCACCCTGGGGAAACGACCAAAGACCTTCTTGATCGGCTGCATCCGCGTTTGCATCACGGCAGCCTGCAGGTCCGTGGTGACTACGTCCAGATTTGCAACGGCCTTATGCATGTGCTCGTCTTCGCTTTCCGAGCCCAGCCGCTGCAGCCGGTTTCTCACCAGCACCAGCTCGCCCACCATGTTCATGATGTCATCAAGGCGTTTGGTATCAACCCGTACCGTTGTCTCCCCAGCAGCGGCGGGTTCCCGCGCAGGGGTCGCCGGCGCCACGGGTTTCTCCGCTGGCTTCTCCACTGGCTGCGGCTCAGGCTTTACCTCTGCCTTCGGTTCCGGCGCGGACTTCGCCGCCTCACCGGAGCCCGCGCCCGGGCTTGCACCTTTACCATGAAGCTCATCCAGAAGACTTTCAAATTCATCATCTGTAATCAGATCCGGATTTCCAGCAGCGCCACCGCTGGAATCATTACTCTCGCTGTTGCCCGTCGAACCGGACTCCGCAGGGCCGGTAAACTTACCCTTGCCGTGCAGTTGATCCAGCAGCGCTTCGAACTCGTCATCGGTAATGTCATCGCCGCCCGCGCTCGCGCCGGAATCCGCGTCTGACCCTGAAGGCTCAACCGGTGCCGCCACAGATTTTTCATCGGCAAGGGCGTCGAGTAACTTCTCAAACTCCTCATCGGTGATGTCACCGGCGTCGTCCTGATTGTCCGCAGGCTCAGGCTGCTTCGGCGAAACGGGTTCTGAAGGTGGGCTTTGCGGGGTCTCAGACTCGGGACGAGCCAGATCATTCAGCGCCGCAATCAACTCGTCAGGGGCCGGTGTTGGCTCCTCACGATTGCGAACTTCCTCAAACATGGCGTTGACGTTATCCAGTGCCTGTAGCACCACGTCCATGAGTTCGGAAGTGACCTTGCGCTTGTGGTTACGAAGGATATCGAAGACGTTTTCTGCAGAGTGGCAGCAATTAACCAGGGCGTCGAGCTGCAGGAACCCGGCACCACCCTTTACCGTGTGAAAGCCACGGAATATGGCGTTAAGCAAATCGCTGTCGTCCGGATGCTGTTCCAGATCAACCAGCTGCTCCGACAGCTTTTCAAGAATCTCGCCGGCTTCGATCAGGAAGTCCTGCAGGATCTCTTCATCGGCATCAAACGCCATGGGTAACCCTCTTTATTATTCAGAAACCGAGACTGGATAAAAGATCGTCTACGCCATCCTGCCCCGATACTACATCTTCCCGCTCATCAGCCTTGATTTGAGGACCTACACCTTTTTCGGCCGATTCTTCTTTTTCTTCAATCTGGTGTACGGTGCCGGTCAGTTGATCCACGTGGCTGGCCATAACCACCAGGCTGAGCAGGTTTTCTTCAACCTCTTTAACCAGCGCGGTGACCTTCTGGATGACCTGGCCGGTCAGATCCTGGAAATCCTGTGCCAGCAGTATCTCCGACAGGTTGTTGTAGAGGCTGTCCGAGTTTTCACCCAGGCTGCCAAAAAACGTGTCGATGCGGCCATAGAGCTCGCGAAATTCAGCGGGCTCCATTTCCCGCCTGCGCAACCGCTGCCACTCATCCCGAAGCGCCAGGGCCTCATCACGCATGGCGTGCGCTACGGGCATACTCTCTTCAACGAGGTCCATGGTTCGGTTGGCGGCCTGCCCGGTCATCTGAACGACATAGGCCAGGCGGTCAGACGCATCCGACATGCTGGATAACGCTTCTTGCTGCTCAGCATTTCTGGGATCAATCTGGAAATTCCGGATAGCCTCGTGGAGGCTCCGGGTGAGGCGCCCCACTTCCCGGTACAGACTCTGATCGCGAACCTCACTGAGCTCATTGATCACCGTCATCGCCCGGGCAAAATTTCCACTGTTAACACATTCGACCAATTCCGAGGTCTGCTGCTGCAGCTTTTCTGTCACCTCTGGATCAAGGCCGCGGTGGGTCTTTTTGCTGTCACTCATGCGAGCCTTCCGACCTCTGGTTACTGGATACGTTCAAAGATTTTCTCAATCTTTTCTTTGAGAACTGCGGCGGTAAATGGCTTGACGACGTACCCGTTCACGCCGGCTTGCGCCGCCGCCACGATCTGGTCGCGCTTGGCCTCCGCAGTAACCATCAATACCGGCAGGTTCTTCAGGTTCTCGTCGGCTCTGACCGCTTTGAGCAGATCAAAGCCCGACATGCCCGGCATATTCCAGTCAGTCACCAGGAAGTCGTACTTGCCGCTTCTGAGCATCGGCAATGCCGTGTTGCCATCATCGGCTTCATCGGTATTGGTGAAGCCCAAATCACGCAGCAGATTCTTGATGATTCGGCGCATTGTGGAAAAGTCATCCACAATGAGAATTCTCATGTTCTTGTCCAATGGGACCTCCAGTCAGTAACACCCGGATTCAATTCAGCCTTTCTGAAGTCTATCAGGCTGTGTGAGGCACGGCATAGCGCGCTTCAGCGTCAGTTGTCATCTTGATCATGCCAGTCCGACAGCCGGCCCCTAAGGCGCAATGCCGCCTGGCTGTGGATCTGGCTTACCCGGCTTTCGCTGACCCCAAGCACCGCTCCGATCTCCTTGAGGTTCAGCTCTTCCTGATAGTACAGGCTCAACACCAGTTTCTCCCTTTCGGGTAGACCTTCAATGGCTTCTGCGAGGCTGCGCTGGAAGGCATTGGTTGAAACACCATCCAGCGGGTTATCGCTGGCTTCTGTCTCTTCTATCGGCAGCTCACCGTATTCATTGAGCTCATCCAGACTAAAAAGTCGACCGCTGTTCGCGTCGGCAAGGGATGCATGGTATTCCGTCAGCTCCACACCCAGCTCCCGTGCGACGTCTGCATCCTGGGCTTCGCGCCCTATGCGGTCTTCCACGGTTTTTATGGCAGCGGCTATACGGCGGGCGTTCCGGTGCACCGAACGTGGCACCCAGTCGCCTTTGCGGATTTCATCCACCATCGCACCGCGGATGCGAATACCCGCATAGGTTTCAAAGGTAGCGCCCTTGCCGGAGGAATAGCGCTGGGCTGCTTCAAGCAGGCCGATCATGCCGGCCTGCATCAGGTCTTCAAGCTGAACGGAGGCCGGCAATCGGGCCATCAGATGAAGGGCGATCTTCTTGACCAGCGGTGCGTGATCTTCGATCAGACTCGAAGCATTTTTCGCATCCGCCTGGTGATAAATTCCCAGATTTTTCGCCAATGTCATGTATCCGGATTCTTATAGGACTGGATTCAAATCAGACTTCGACGAGCCGCTCCACGAAAAATTCGAGATGCCCCCGGGGGGTGGAAGGCAAAGGCCAACTGTCCACCTTGTCTGCCAGAGCGCGGATAGCCAGGGACGCCTTGGCCCTGGGATACGCATCCAGAACCGCTCGTTGCCGCTGAACCGCTTTTTTGACGGCTTCGTCGTAAGGCACGATACCTACATATTGTAGTGCCACATCAAGAAAACGCTCGGTGACTCGGGTCAGTTTTTCAAACAGGTGCCGGCCTTCCTGCTCATTGCGCACCTGATTGGCCAGTATACGAAAACGGTTGGTGCCGTAATCCCGGTTCATCAGCTTGATCAGCGCGTAGGCATCGGTGATGGACGTCGGCTCGTCGCAGACAACCAGCAACAGCTCCTGGGACGCGCGCAGAAAACTGACTACCGCCTCGGAAATACCGGCAGCCGTGTCAACAATAAGGACATCAATCTGGTCGCCCAGCTCACTGAACGCGTTGATCAGCCCGGCATGTTCCATCGGGCTCAGCTGGGTCATTTTCTGGGTGCCGGAGCTAGCCGGTACAATCTTGATACCACCGGGGCCGTTAACCAGCACATCTTTCAGGCTGCATTCGCCACTCAGCACATCCTGCAGGTTTCTGTTGGCGGTAATCCCCAGCAGCACGTCAATATTGCCGAGCCCCAGGTCTGCGTCGAGCAGCACAACCCGACGACCTTTTTCTGCCAGCGCGACCCCCAGGTTAACCGACACATTACTCTTGCCGACACCGCCTTTGCCGCCGGAAACCGCAATCACCTGAACCGGATGTGGTTTGCTCATACTGTTTTTTATCTCTTACTGCGTTCTTTTACAGGCATGATGCCGGCGTCTGTTGCTGCAGCCAAGCACTCAGGCGCCTTCCGCGACCGCCTGCGCATGATGCATGCCCCTGAGCCGTTCAACTCCCAGTCTGACCAGGGGGACCGCCTCTGCCCGGTGCAAATCTTCAGGTATTTTCTGGCCATCGGTGTACCAGGCCACCGGCAAACCGGTTTCCATCACAAAGCCCAGAGATTCACCCAGTGTGAGAGCCTCATCAATCTTGGTCACGATGCAGCCAGCAAGGTTTGCCATCTTATAGCAATGCCACACGGATTTCATAATACGCGGCTGGCTTGTCGCAGACACCACCAAATGTGTATGAATATTGTGATCGCTACGAACCAGTTCCGCCAGTTGCTCCTGATATCCCTGGTCTGCACTGGTCAGACCCGCAGTGTCGATCAACACAAGATGACGGTCTGAAAGCTCATCCAGAATATCGTCCAGGGAATGGCTTTCGTCCACAACCCGGACCGGTACATTGAGTATGCGCCCAAACACGAACAACTGCTCATGGGCCGCTACCCGGTAACGGTCTGTGGTGACCAGCGCGAGAGAGTCCGGGCCATGCTCCAGCACGTAGCGCGCGGCCAGCTTACCGATGGTCGTTGTTTTGCCCGAACCGGTCGGCCCGACCAGCGCATACACGCCACCGGATTCCAACCAGTTCTCACGAGCGGTTCTGAGGCCGGTGGCCAGCATCTTCAGCGATTTTTTCCAGCCATCTTCCAGCCGCCCGTTGCGGTGCTGTCGGGACAGTGATGTTGCCAGCTCCGCACCCAGACCAAACTCTTGCAAACGCTCGGCCAACCTCTGCTGCACCGCGCTGTTGGCGTTGCTCGCCGG
>Ga0079223_10001738_pt1 | contig 13179 bp, 10 predicted proteins | sample Stecom2011_FD_75072 | JGI IMG/M metagenome (GOLD analysis project Ga0079223, IMG submission 75072) | Agricultural soil microbial communities from Utah to study Nitrogen management - Steer compost 2011 | ecosystem: Environmental > Terrestrial > Soil > Agricultural land | place: USA: Utah... | reverse complement strand
GTTTTTAAATAAATCGCTGCAAAGTAATACATTTACAATCTATATTTCAAAGAAAAATTATAAAAAAGATGTTCTACTGAAGGTATAATTGATAAGTTAATTTCTAAATTTGAATTTACTATTCAAAAGTTCTAAAAAGAAAATCGAATATAAAATGAATGTTAAGAAAATCGCAATATTCGCTTCCGGATCAGGTACAAATGCCCAGGCAATAATGGAATATTTTGCTCAAAGACAGAATGTTAAGGTTGATTCTCTATGGAGCAACAATCCCACTGCTTTTGCTCTTAAACGGGCTGAAAATATGGGTGTTGATTCTTTTGTTTTTAATAAAAATCAATTTTATGCATCGTCTTTTGTAGTTGACCAATTACTTGAACGTAAAATTGACCTTATTGTTTTAGCAGGCTTTTTGTGGCTCGTACCTGAAAACTTGATCGCAAAATTCGAAATTATTAATATTCATCCCGCTCTCTTACCTAAATATGGAGGTAAAGGGATGTATGGTAACAAAGTCCATGAGGCTGTTGTTAATAATAAGGAACTTGAAACCGGAATTACCATTCATCGTATCGATGAGAAATTTGATGAGGGTGAATTAATTTTTCAGGCTAAATGTGCAGTTGATCCTAATGATACGCCAGAAATGGTAGCACAAAAAGTGCATATTCTGGAACATCAACATTTTCCTTTAGTTATTGAAAAATATCTTCTCGAGAAACCTTAATCAATGTTATTATTATGATGTATTTAAGTATTTGTGGTTAATTTTGTTTACGTTTTAGCAAGTGGAGTTAAATAATGTTAAGTAGGTTATCAGCCGTTTTTCATTAAATTTATATTTGTCGTATGAGCAGAAGAATGTTGGTTACCTTAATTGTTTTAATGGCCCTTGTTTTGTCGGGTTTGATATTAACACAGATCAACCTGATTAAAACTGCTTCTGATATCAGGGAAGAGCAGTTTGATCAGATGGTTAGCAGCGGGTTGAAACGGGTAGTCGACCTGTTAGAATTACACGAAGAACGTATAGCAAGGGAGAGTGTAAGGCTGGGAAGATTGCCCGGGGCAAAGAATCAGCCGGGGAATGTTAATATTTTTCCTCGCCAGGGTTCAGGACAGGTTACCGGAAGCTTTCGTTTCAGGTATTCTGAAAACAATATGTATGGTAATTTTGAGGAAGAATTTCAGGTGATTATAATAGATTCTTTACAGGCGGGACGAAATCATCCCAGTGATGCAACTTCATTTGATAAACTTCATGAATTTAACCTTGAACAGGAACGTCGAAGGGAAAACTGGTTGAAAGATGTAGGGTGGAGAAATTATGAGATTCTGCTTGAAGGAAGGCCTATTGAAGAACGAATTGATTCAGCATTTCTGGCTGATGGAATGGAAACTATCTTTGAAGGACTCGGAATTGATCTTGAATATAAGTATGCTGTTAAATCAGCTAACCTTGGACAAGATATGTTGATTCTTGGAAGTAATGATTATAACCCTGCTCGTAAGAAAGTCTATTACAGCCCTCTGTTTCCATATGATGTCGATGGCCAGCAACCTAATTATCTCTATGTATATTTCCCTAAAAGGTCGGGTTACCTATTAAGAGCTACCAGCCTTACTATTATACCCACAATCATTCTCACCGGACTTTTAATTGGTATTTTCGTTTATACAATTATGATTATTCTGAGGCAGAAAAAGCTCTCAATGATTAAAAACGACTTCATTAATAATATGACTCATGAGCTAAAAACGCCTATTTCAACAATCTCTCTTGCCAGCCAAATGCTGGAAGACGGAAGTATAGCCAACACTCCAAAAACTATTGAACATGTATCGAAAGTTATCAGTCAGGAATCCAAAAGATTAAGCTACCAGGTTGAGAAAGTGTTGCAGATGGCAGTTTTTAATGAAGGGCGATTAAAACTGAAGTTTAAGGAGTTTGATGTTAATAAAACTTTGCAAGTAGTCATTAATAATTTCGAATTACGTATTAAGAATAAAAATGGGGTACTGCATCAGGAAATAAATGCTGAAAGTTCTGTTGTTAAAGGAGATGAGGTGCATCTCACAAATGTTATTTTCAATCTTCTTGATAATGCAATGAAATATAGCAACGGACAACCTGAAATAACTGTGGCAACTTATAATAAAAATGAGTCTGTTGTTATTACTGTTAAAGATAATGGCATTGGAATTGCGAAGGAACATCATGATCAAATCTTCGATCGCTTTTACAGAGTTCCCACAGGTAATGTGCATGATGTTAAGGGCTTTGGTTTAGGTTTAAGTTATGTAAAAAAGATTGTTGATTTGCACAATGGAAAAATTAAAGTAGAAAGTGCTGTCAATAAAGGCACAAAGTTTAGTATCTTGTTACCAAAAATAAATAACTGACATGGAACAAAAAACAAAGTTACTTTTAGCAGAGGATGATGAAAATTTAGGCCTGTTGCTCAAAGAATATTTAATTGCAAAAGGATTCGAGGCAGACCTGTATCCTGATGGAGAAGCTGCATATAAAGGTTTTATGAAAGCTCATTTCGATATATGCATTCTTGATATTATGATGCCTAAAAAGGATGGTTTTTCCCTGGCAAAAGATATAAAAGCAGTTAATCCTGATATTCCGATTATATTTCTTACGGCAAAAAATTTAAAGGATGATGTTATTGAAGGTTTTAAATTAGGAGCAGATGATTATATAACTAAACCCTTTAGTATGGAGGAACTTATATTCCGTATTGAAGCAATTTTACGGAGAACTTCACAGGAATCGGCTGCAGCAGTTGAACCTGTTTTTACCCTGGGGAAATATACCTTTGATACAAGGAAGCAGACCCTTATGGATGGAGATAAGACTGTTAAGCTTACAACTAAAGAATCGGATTTATTGAAGCTATTATGCCAGAATGCAAATAAAGTACTCGAACGAAATTATGCTTTAAAGTCGATATGGATTGATGATAATTATTTTAATGCCCGTAGTATGGATGTTTATATCACAAAACTAAGGAAGCATCTGAAGGATGAGCCTTCTGTAGAAATAATAAACGTACATGGAAAGGGGTATAAACTTATTATGTAATAGTGGATTTCTGCAGGTTAAATGCAGAAATCCTTATTTTGTTTTTATTTAATCGAGTTTTAATACTGCCAGGAAAGCATTTTGAGGAACTTCAACGTTACCAACCTGCTTCATCCGTTTCTTTCCCTTTTTCTGTTTCTCTAAAAGTTTCCGCTTACGTGAGATATCCCCACCGTAACATTTTGCAGTAACATCCTTTCGTAGCGCCTTAATGGTTTCACGGGCAATGATTTTTGAACCTATGGCCGCTTGTATAGCAATGTCGAATTGCTGACGAGGAATCAGCTCTTTTAATTTTTCACACATACGTCTGCCAAAAGGATAGGCATTGTCGACGTGAGTCAGGGTAGATAGTGCATCAACCATCTCGCCGTTTAATAAAATATCGAGTCTTACCAGTTTTGCCGGTTTAAATCCACTCATATGGTAGTCAAAAGAGGCGTATCCGCGCGAGATGCTTTTCAGCTTGTCGTAAAAGTCGAACACGATTTCTCCTAAAGGAAGGTTAAACACCAATTCTGCCCTTTCCGATGTTAGATAATTTTGGCTTACCAACACACCTCTTTTGTCGAGGCAAAGATTCATTATGGCACCTATAAATTCTGATGCTGTTATAATGCTTGCCCTTATATAAGGCTCTTCAATTGTATCAATTACATTAGAATTGGGTAATCCTGACGGATTATATACCTTTATCGTCGTGCCATTAGTCATTAAAACATTATAAGAAACGTTGGGTACAGTAGTTATGACATTCATATCATATTCACGTTCCAGCCGTTCCTGAATGATTTCCATATGTAGTAATCCCAAAAAACCGCAACGGAATCCGAAACCCAGTGCTGCTGACGATTCAGGTTCAAAGGTTAATGAAGCATCGTTTAGCTGCAGTTTATCCATAGCATTGCGCAGGTCTTCATAATCATCTGCATCTATAGGATAGATGCCGGCAAATACCATAGGTTTCACTTCTTCAAAACCTTCTATTGCCTTTGCACAAGGATTTTCAACATGTGTGATAGTATCGCCTACTTTTACTTCCTTTGCAGTTTTAATACCTGAAATAATGTAGCCGACATCTCCTGCTGAAAGTTTTTCCTTCGGAACCATCCCCAGTTTTAAAACACCTATTTCATCAGCATCGTATTGTTTACGTGTTGCTACAAATTTAACGTGATCCTTTGTCCTGATTTCACCATTTACTATCTTAAAATAGGCAATTACTCCTCTGAAGGAATTGAAGACTGAATCAAAAATTAAGGCTTGCAAAGGTGCTTTAGAATCTCCTTTTGGAGGTGGAACTTTTTCTATTATATTTTTTAAAATGGCTTCAACTCCCATGCCTGTTTTGCCACTGGCATGGATGATGTCTTCCTTGTCGCATCCTATTAAATCAATTATTTGATCTTCTACAATTTCAGGAATTGCATTTGGCAGATCCATTTTATTTAAGACAGGAATAATCTCCAGATCATTCTCAATTGCCAGGTATAAATTGGATATTGTTTGCGCCTGGATCCCCTGGGTAGCATCAATTATTAATAATGCACCTTCACATGCGGCAATTGATCGGGATACCTCATACGAAAAATCAACGTGCCCGGGGGTATCTATGAGGTTTAATTTGTATAATTCTCCATTATATTCATAATCCATTTGTATGGCATGACTCTTAATGGTAATCCCTCTTTCCTGCTCCAAATCCATACTGTCGAGAACTTGATTGCGCATATCCCTTTCGTTGACTGTATGGGTATGAACCAACATCCTGTCGGCAAGTGTGCTTTTCCCATGATCAATGTGAGCGATGATGCAAAAGTTGCGTATTCTGTCCATTCAATTATTTTTCTACTCTTTTATAACAAATTTAAACCAAAAGATATGACGCAAAGATATTTATTTTTTAGGATTGGAAGATTGTGGAGGTTCTGTTTTGAATTATTACACACCTTTTGGAACAAATGTTGTGTGTTATAAAGTTTGATGATATACTGTTAAAAGTTAATTTGTTCTTTCTTTCCGGTATAAATATTTGATATATAGAATAAAATGAATTGTTTTAATATTGTTTAACATTAAGTTTCCGGATATACGGATTTATAACATTTCTTTTGGCACATAAATTGATATATATATTATATACAAAAACAATCGACTTTTAAATGTTTGTTGTTAAATAGAAGAATAAAATTTGCTGTTTTTTCATAAGTTTGGTTTAGTTAGGTTTAGTTTTGATCCCGGGGCAGTGGCCCCGGGATTTTTACTTATAAGTGGTTACTGCAGCTTAACCGGTTTATGATCTTGTTCTATTATTGGTATTGATTCAATTATAAACTGTTGACTTTTTCCCACATCTCTTTATTCACAGGGATTCCATATTTTAAGTTGTGTGCCCGGTCTTTTACTACCCGTTCACCCGGATACCTTACTTCTTTTTCTGTTTCATCAGGGACAGACGCTTTTAGGTCATCTATAATTTCACTGATTGTTTTTTCGATTAAAGGGAAATTGCTTAACTTTTTGAGGCAGAAGGAAATAAACACCTGTGATAAGCCATATTCTGCTTCTTGTTTGCTCAGTTGTGATGTGGAAGCACCTCCCGACAGAATTGCAGCTAATATATCGAGCAGTAAAGATAAACCTGCTCCTTTCCAGTATCCTACCGGCAAAGCCCTCCGGGTAGATAATATTTCTTCAGGATCATTGGTTAAAATGCCTTTGTTGCTGAATCCTCCGGGAAATGGCAAAAGTTGGCTATTAAGCTGGCAAGATTCCATTTTTCCATATGAAAATTGTGATAGTGCAAAATCCAATACAATGGCTTCGGTTCCATAAGGAACAGCCAGAACCAATGGATTATTGCCTAATTTCCTATTTTTAGCACCCCAGGCCGGCATATTTGCTTCTGTATTAGTCCAGCCAATAAAGGCATATCCTTTTCGTGCAGCATACCAACCATAAGTACCTCCCCGCATCCAATGGTTGGTGTTGGATATTGCTACACAACCCATACCATGTTCATCTGCAAGTTCCATTGCACGGCCTGAACAATAAAGTGCATTTAAAGGACCGGGACCTAATCGTCCGTCATATTGTTCCAGAGTTCCTGCTGAATGAGTTAGTACCGGTGACGAATCTACATTAATAAATCCTTTGTTGATATAATCTATAAATCGTGGGAATCTGTTTATACCATGTGAATTTACTCCATCCAGTGTGTTTTCAGTAAAAATCCGGGCACATTTTGCAGCTTTACTTTCTGTAAAGCCATTTTTAATTAATACTCTTTTAAATTCATTATGTAATGAGTCAATTGATACCAATATCTGCTTCATCTTATGATCTATTTATAGCTTCTGTTACTTGTTGTAATAGTTTTGGTACTTTAATATATGGATCACCTGCACCTAATGTTTCGATTGGTAGATAACCTCTGTATCCTGCTTCTTTAATGATTTTAAATAACTTATTAAAATCTGTCGGAGTTTCATTCCCGTCAATCCATACATTTTCCTTAATCTGCCAGGTTACAGCGTGATGTATATTCTTTTTAATTTCTTCATAAGGGTCAGCTTTTCTGTAACTGCCGATATCAAGATTTAATCCCAGCCACTCAGAATCTACCATCTCAATTATTTTATTGACATCGGCCGAAGTATATAAAAAATCATTGTGATTTTGCAGTGCAATGACTACACCTAAATCTTTTCCATAATCACAACATGTTCTGATATCTTTAGCCATCCATTCAAAAACCTGATCACGTGAATATCCTTCATGTTTATGAGTTCCTGCAAAAATTCTTAAGTTCGGACTACCCAATTGAGCGGCAGCTTCTATCCATTTTTTTATTAAATTAATATCCCTTTTACGGGCTTGTGCATCAGGATTTGCAAAATCATTTCTTATACCTGTACCACTTATATCTAATCCTAATATAAAGGCTTCTTTTTTAAAATTATTAATTAATGTGATGTCAGGTGGTTCCGGATAACCCGGGAAATAATAACCGGTTGGATCAATTGCATCAAAATTGTATTTGGCACAAAACTCAAGCATATCAAACAAATCAGCCTTATCATCCTGTAATATTTTATTAAAAGAGTATAAATTCAGGCTGATCTTGAATTTATGATTATTGTGCTGGCGGGAATCGTCATCTTCTGAAATTAATTCCTTTAATGAAAATGGTAGCAAAGATGCTGCTAATGCCGATTTCAAAGCTTTTCTGCGGTTCATGTTATACGTAATTTTCATTTGCTGCTTATATTGGTTCTTTATGAATGAAACTATTAATTTAGCAATAATTTCCTGAAGATATACAAATAACATTTCAAACTCGATTGTTTATTATTTCTACCTTTACAATATAAACGTTGATCAATTATAACAGCATGGAAGGAACATCTAAGTGGCATTCATCGAAATATACTAAAGTTGTTGAAGATTTAAATAGTTCCGATTCAGGCTTAAGTACTGATGAGGCAAAGCAAAGACTTCAGGAATATGGCCCCAATCAAATACAACGACAAAAAAGAGAAAGCATCTTTAAATTACTTTGGCGGCAAATTAACAATCCACTAATCTGGGTTTTAATTGGTTCAAGTATTGTCGCCATATTATTAGGGAAAATCACCGACGGTTTGGTAGTACTTTCTGTTGTTGTGATTAATACTATTATTGGTTTCATTCAGGAGTATAAAGCAGGCAAAGCTATTGAAGCACTGAGTGAAATGGTTCCTGAGAATGCTACTGTTTATCGCGATGGCAGAAAAGTTGACCTCCCAGTTGCAGATATAGTGCCTGGTGATGTAGTAGAGCTGGAAGCAGGTGATCGTGTACCGGCTGATATGCGCCTTATGAAACAAAAAAACATATCGGTTGAGGAAGCTGCATTAACAGGAGAATCTGTGGCATCTCAGAAATCGGTGGATGAAATAGAAGAAGATGCCTCACTGGCCGATCGTAAAAATATGCTGTATAGCGGGACCATGGTTGTTACAGGTACAGGAAAGGCTATAGTTGTAGCTACAGCTATGGATACTGAGCTGGGGAAAATCTCAGGAATGCTTGATGAAGCTACCGACCTTGAAACACCTCTTACCAGGAAACTGGCTGTTGTAGGTAAATATCTTACAGTGGGGATTGTTGTTATTACCATAGTTATAATGGCTATTGGTACGTACAGGGCTACGGGGCAGGGTGTTTCTTTATTCGATGCATTAAAAGAAAGTTTAATATTCGCAATAGCTCTGGCAGTTGGTGCAATTCCTGAAGGCCTTCCGGCTGTTGTTACTATTGCCCTCGCTATAGGTGTTCAGCGAATGGCTCGCAGAAAGGCTATTATCCGAAAATTGCCCGCTGTAGAAACACTTGGAAGTACTACGGTTATATGTTCAGATAAAACTGGTACTCTTACGCGTAATGAAATGACTGTTCGTGAGATATGGACAGGAAAACATGATGTTCAGGTTACTGGTGTAGGATATAATGCTGAAGGTGTATTTAATCAGCAAGATCAAACGATCGACCAGCTTCCTGATGATTTAAAAGAGATATTAAGGAACGCGTCTCTATGCAATGATTCAAGTATTAAATCGAATAAAGAAGGAGATTTTTCAATTACCGGCGACCCTACTGAAGTTGCCTTATTGGTGGCGACTGCTAAAGCAGGTTATAAAACTGAAGAGATAAGAAAAAAATACAAGCGACTCGATGTTATTCCTTTCGATTCAGAACAGAAATTTATGGCGACCCTCCATAACATCGATTCCCGGAATGTGCTGATTTTAAAAGGTGCACCCGAAGTAGTTATGAAAAAATGTAAGTACCGTAAGGATGGTGCTGATTTAAATCTTGAGGAGATTAAGGATCAGGTTGGGAAATTTGGTGACAAAGGGATGAGGGTGCTTGCTGTTGCTCAAAAAGTTTTATCAGAAGAGGGAACTCAGGATATTTCGCAAGTGGATGTAGAAGATGGATTTGAATTTTTAGGACTTATGGGGATGATTGATCCACCCCGCGATGAAGCTATTGAAGCTATAAAGGCATGTCATGATGCAGGGATAGCAGTGAAAATGATAACAGGCGATCACCATGCAACGGCACGTTCAATAGGACATGATCTGGGTTTGTCGGAGAAGGGTGAAGCAATTACCGGGACTCAACTGGCTAAAATGGATGGGCAACAACTTGAGGAAGCTGTTAAATCTTCTAATATTTTTGCCCGTGTTGCCCCGGAACACAAGCTTAAGTTGGTAAAAGCTTTGCAAAAGGATAACCAGATTGTTGCTATGACCGGCGATGGGGTGAATGATGCTCCATCCCTAAAACAGGCTAATATCGGAGTGGCAATGGGTATAACCGGTACCTCTGTTTCTAAAGAATCATCCGACATCGTACTGGCAGATGATAATTTTGCAAGTATCAGTGCTGCTGTAGAAGAGGGTAGAAGGGTGTATGATAACCTGCTTAAGTCTTTGGCTTTTATCTTGCCAACAAACCTTGGACTTGCATTTATTCTTGTATATGGAATTATTTTCTTTCCTTTTAACCCTGAAACAAATGAACTCCTGCTGCCTATGCTGCCAACGCAACTCTTGTGGATTAACCTGATTGCTGCTGTTGCTCTGGCTCTTCCTCTTGCTTATGAAGTTAAAGAACCGGATGTTATGAAAAGGCCTTCACGAGACCCTAAGGAGCCACTCTTTAACCAATTCGTAACCTTCAGAGTGATCTTTGTTTCACTTCTTATGACAGCCGGTACTATCTTTCTCTTTAATATCCGATATAAAAGTGGTTTGGAAGAAGGGATGAGTGCTCCCGATGCTCAAGCTATGGCACAATCGATTTCTGTTACTTTTGTTATTATGTTTCAGATTTTCTATATGCTGAATTGCAGGTCACTTAAAGATTCACTTTGGAAAATTGGCTGGTTCAGTAATCCTATCGTTTACCTTGGTATTGGCATTGTATTGGTACTGCAGGCAATCTTTCTCTATGTGCCTTTTATGCAAAGTATTTTTGGAACAAAACCTCTTTCTTTTGAAAATATTTTATGGGCACTCGGCTTCGGATTTACAGTATTCCCAATTATTGGACTGGAGAAATGGATTAATTATAAAAGAACTAAAAAGAAATAAATCAAACTGTCTGGCCAATAGTTGGACCTTGGTTTGTTTTTTTACTGACCAATGATTGATGGTTATGTGAGTTTATTTGCTTTTATGGTTAACTGGATGTTCATCCATTCGATTTCTCATTACACTTATATATGGCTGTTCTGAAAGAAGTATAACTTGCAGGAATTTCTATAGATTATTGGTTTCATTATCAACATAAGATGTGGTATTATACCTTTTTGAACTTTTATCTTTTCAAAATGTTCTGAAATCAGTGACGGGAGTTGACTTACCAAATTTCTCATTCTAAGATGAATAATGAAAATTTTACATTAGGATTGGGGAAAAGAGCAGGAATTTTATAAACCACAACAATTAAAAATATACATTTACAATGAGTGAAAAAATAAAAACAGCAGTAATTTATTACAGCTCCACCGGTAATAATTATCAAATGGCTCAATGGGCTGCCGAAGAAGCCGGACGTGAAGGTAATGAAGTCAGAATCCGTAAAGTTAAGGAACTTGCACCGGAATCAGCAATTGAACAAAATCCCGCATGGAAGAAGTATGTCGATGCTTCAAAAGATGTAAAGGAAGCCTCATTAGATGATCTTGATTGGGCTGATGTAATTGTCTTCAGTGTTCCTACACGATATGGTAATATGGCCGCACAAATGAGGCAGTTTATGGATTCTACCGGCCCACTATGGAGTCAGGGAAAACTTGTAAATAAGGTGGTTACTGCAATGTCGAGTGCAATGAATCTGCATGGTGGACAGGAATCTACAATATTGTCCCTTTATAATACGATGTACCATTGGGGTGCTATTGTGGTAACGCCCGGCTATACCGATCAGATTTTATATGCTGCCGGGGGTAATCCATATGGTATGAGTGTAACCGTGGATGGTGAAGGTAATATGAAAGAAGACAGAGATACAGTGAAAAAGGCTGTCGCATGGCAGGTTAAAAGAGCAATGGATATTGGTAGGCGGGTATGCTCAGTTAAAAGTTGATGAATTGAACTAAACCTATGAATGAATCTTTAAATTCGAAGGAACGGGAATATTTCGAAAGACATGCATATTGGCAGAATATAGCTATCTCACACATGTCGTTTTCCATTAATATGTTTTTGACTATAAGTCTCGCTTTTCTGGGCTTTATAGTTAATAGCAGCTCAATAAATAATCACAATTATCGAATTTCCTTTACAAATATTGACTGGAGTGATACATTAATTTTCTATTCAGTTATTTTAGGTGGGTTATCTATAATGTGTGGAATATCTTGTGTCTTATACCGAATAGCAGATTTTAATCTTACAAGAAATACAGTTTATGTGAGAAAAAAATTTTATTCTGAAAATCAAGAAATATTAACCGGCAGGAAAGAAAAAACAGAAGGAAATATGATTTCTGTTATCCTAAATACCCGGAACTTCCTTCTAAGTAGAGATTTTATTAAATCTGAAGATAAAGATTCAATTAACAGAAAATTGGCAAATTTAATATACTGGAAAGAATTATTAGGTGGAAAGACCTGGTTGTTTCATAAAATTCAAATTGTTTTTTTTGCCTTAATGATAATATTTTGGATCATTTCTATCCTGATCAATTAATGAATGATTCATCTGCTATCCTATAAGATGACTGGTTCGGATTTACAACAAATCAACTGGTAGAATCTTTCGGGCAGTAATTAGGGACTAGTGTAGAAACAACTACTTTGTTTTTTATTGAAAGAATATAGAGCAAAGTAGTTATACCCTTAATTCATTGAGCATTATTTATTATTCCTTTGAGTTTTCATTTACGGTATGTGGAGGTTGTTTTAAATTGCTAAATTTAAATATTTTATATAAATAACCCATAGCAGGAAAAATAATAAGGATACCAACCACCAGAGCAATCAGCATGTAAAACTGTACCTGTTCAGGGGCAGCAGCATTTTGCAGTGTAATATCAGGGCCATCCTTTATGTTTACCAATATTGGAAATTGAATGGCAAACCAGCCGGTAACGATCATAGTTGTTTGAAATCCGGCAATAAACCGTAACAGGTTTGGTTTCCGTTTTTTCAGATTAATCCATAAAACCGGTAGTGCAACAGTAGCCAGAGCAATACTGCCTAAACTTACCGGAGAACTTATAAATTCCCGAAGTAAATGGTGTTCGTATACTTCTGCTGCAGCAAAAACCAAACCTCCTGCTACTACCAATGCGGCAATCATATATTTTGCAAGGTTTGCAAAACGGTCAATATTTTTCTGCTCCTTAATCTCTCCCAAAGTGTAAATGTTTGCTAAAAATGCAAATAGTATAATTAAAAATATACCCAGACTGAAAGAGAAGAGATTAAACCAAGGATGGATATATATTGCATAAAAGCCATTGGTATAATCTGTTGATATTTCACCCAGTATTAAACCTCCTAAAGCTACTCCCAGGAAAAATGTGGTGAATACGCTTGAGTACCTGAATATAGCTGAATACAATGCTCTTGGACGTTCTTCGTCAATATCATAATGACGGAAGGTAAATGCCGATCCTCTGAATATAATTCCTATAAGGGCTAGTAAAATAGGAATATGTAAAGCTGTAAGCACGGTGGCATAAACAGGTGGAAATCCTACAAAAAGGATAACGATTACAAGTATCAACCACACATGATTGGCTTCCCATACCGGTGCAATGGCATCTGAAACTATATCCGTTGCTTTTCCTTTTGTAAATAACTCTAATATCCCGGCACCAAAATCAGCTCCTCCCAAAAGCACATACAACAAAAGAGCTATCGACATGATGATAAATATTATTTCAGTCATTGGTACGGTATTTATAGTGTAACATTCTTATCTGACGGCTAAAAAGCCATACAACAATAAAACTCAGCATGATATATATAGCTGTAATCGTATAAAAGGTGTATTGGATACCTGGCATCGGGGTAAGTGAATCTC
>Ga0079223_10001736_pt1 | contig 13188 bp, 13 predicted proteins | sample Stecom2011_FD_75072 | JGI IMG/M metagenome (GOLD analysis project Ga0079223, IMG submission 75072) | Agricultural soil microbial communities from Utah to study Nitrogen management - Steer compost 2011 | ecosystem: Environmental > Terrestrial > Soil > Agricultural land | place: USA: Utah... | reverse complement strand
AGTCTATATATATTGATTTTTAGTTGAATAAGTTATTTTCAATTATTCAACTCCTTAAAAGCTGTTGTGTTTACAACAGCTTTTTAAATATCCATCAATTAATTCTTAACTTTGAAATATAATGAAACCATTATGAAAATATATGTAAAAAACATGGTTTGCGATCGTTGTGTTATCGTGGTTAAACATGTTTTAGAAAATTTACAAATACCGTATCAAAAAGTGTTATTGGGTGAAATTATCACACAAAAGCAAATCACTAAAGATCAAGAACAAAATTTAAAACATCAATTACTTAAATTAGGGTTTGAATGGATAGAAGATAAAAAAGCACAAACAGTAGAAAAAATTAAAACTACAATCATCGAATTGGTTCATCATCAAAAACTACAAAGTAATATTAAATTATCCGAAATTTTAAGCCAATCTTTATCACAGGAGTACAATCAATTATCGGTTATTTTCTCCTCTGTTGAAAAACAAACCATTGAAAAATATTTTATTGCGCAAAAAATAGAAAAGGTAAAAGAGCTTTTGATTTATGATGAGTTATCACTAAAAGAAATTGCTACAAATATGCAATATTCAAGTGTTTCTTATCTTAGTAATCAGTTTAAAAAAGTAACTGGTAAAACTCCAACTCAATTCAAACAAGAAAAAATTAACACTCGAAAATTTATTGACAACATCTAATAAACTTTACAAATTTCAACTGAAATTATATAACCATTCTATCGATTATTATTGTCAACTTTGTATACATAATATCGAAATTTTATCATGACAAAATCGACTTCAGCAATAATTAAAGAAAGTTATCCTGTTTTAGGCATGTCTTGCGCTGCCTGTGCAAGTAGTGCCGAAAATGTTGTTAGAAATCAGACAGGTGTAATCGAAGCTTCTGTCAATTACGCAACTACAAATCTTACTGTAACTTACGATAAATCCATTCTCACAAAGGAAGATATTCAACATGTTTTACAGTCTGCTGGTTATGATCTATTCATATCAGAGGAGGAAAATCAACAAGCTGCCTTAGAAGAAATCCAATCAAAAGAATTTAAAAAGCTAAAAATAAATACTATTTGGGCGTGTATACTTGCTATTCCAGTTGTAATTATAGGAATGTTTTTTATGGATGTCCCTTACGGAAACGAAATTATGTGGCTTTTTACTACTCCTGTATTATTTATTTTTGGAAAAGATTTTTTCATTGGAGCTTGGAAACAAGCCAAACACAGAAAAGCTAATATGGATACTTTGGTAGCTTTAAGTACGGGTATTGCTTACCTTTTTAGTATTTTTAGTATGTTAATGCCTGAGTTTTGGAAACAAAGAAATCTTGAAGCTCATGTATATTTTGAAGCAGCAGCTGTAATAATTGCTTTTATTTTACTAGGAAAATTGCTTGAAGAACAAGCTAAAGGAAATACATCTTTAGCAATACGAAAACTTATGGGGTTACAACCAGACTATGTTAATATAGTTCAGCCCGATGGTTCTATAACAAAAATTTCAATTGAAGAAGTTCAAAAAGACTTTATCATTCAAGTAAAACCTGGAGAAAAAATTGCAGTTGATGGAATTGTCAACTCTGGTCAATCATATGTTGATGAAAGCATGTTGAGTGGCGAACCTTTACCTGTAAATAAACAAGAAGGTGAATATGTTTACGCAGGAACAATTAACCAAAAAGGCAGCTTTACGTTTATAGCTCAAAAAGTTGGAAAAGAAACTCTATTATCGCAAATTATTAGAAAAGTACAAGAAGCTCAAGGTTCTAAAGCTCCTGTACAAAAATTAGTAGATAAAATAGCACAAGTTTTTGTACCAGTAGTTATAGGTATTTCAATTTTGACATTTGTATTATGGAACATTTTTGGAAGTGAGGATGCTTGGGTTCAAGGTTTATTAACTTCTATAACTGTTTTAGTAATTGCATGTCCTTGTGCTTTAGGATTAGCTACTCCAACAGCCATTATGGTTGGTGTAGGTAAAGCTGCTGAAAATGGTATTTTAATAAAAGATGCAGAAAGTTTAGAAAAAGCACAAAAGGTCAACGCTATAGTTTTAGATAAAACAGGTACAATAACTGAAGGTCGACCAAAAGTCGTAGATTCTAAATGGCTATTTGATGAACCAAAATTACAAGATGCTTTATATAGTATAGAAAAGCAATCAGAACATCCTTTAGCTGATGCTGTGGTTGATTACTTAAAAAAAACAATTTTACCTGTAAATGATTTTAAAAGTATTACGGGCCGCGGTGCTCAAGCTGTAATAAACAATCATCAATATTATGTAGGAAATGTACAGTTGTTACAAGAAAATAAAATTCAAATTGCAGAGGAATTACAAAGTCAAGCTTCATTATGGTTAGCTCAATCATATACTGTTATATGGTTTGCTAATGCTCAAGAAGCATTAGCGGTTTTAGCAATTACTGATGAAATAAAAGCTACTTCTAAAAAGGCTATTAGTAATTTAAAAGCTATGGGAATTGAATTATACATGCTAACTGGAGATAATTATTTTACAGCAAAAGCGATAGCTGAGAAAGTTGGCATTTCAGATTTTATTGCAGAAGTTATGCCTCAAGATAAAGCAGATTTTGTTACAAAACTTCAAAAAGAAGGTAAAATTGTAGCTATGGTAGGAGATGGAATTAACGATAGTACTGCTTTAGCTACAGCAGATGTAAGTATTGCAATGGGTAAAGGTTCTGATATTGCAATGGATGTGGCTAAAATGACCATTATTTCTTCGGATTTGTCCAAAATTGCAGATTCTATTCGTATTTCGAAACAAACTGTATCTACTATTAAGCAAAACTTATTTTGGGCTTTTATATATAATTTAATTGGCATACCCATTGCTGCAGGTATATTGTATCCCATTAACGGTTTCTTATTAAACCCTATGATTGCTGGGGCTGCAATGGCACTAAGTAGCGTAAGTGTGGTTAGTAATAGTTTACTACTAAAATGGAGAAAATAATTTTAAAAAAAATTAAATAGTAATAATTATGGAAAATAAAGAATTAAAATTCAAAACATCTTTACAATGTGGTGGCTGTGTTTCTAAAATTAAAGACACCTTTGATAAACATACAGCTATTGAAAATTGGAACGTAGATACAGAACATGCTGATAAAATTTTGTCTGTAACCTCAAAAGGTATTTCAGCTGAAGAGATTATGGAGATTGTAAAAAGTAAAGGATTTACAATTGAAGTTTTAAACTAATTAACAACTGAAAATTAAATATTAAATTAAAATATAAATTATATACTTGAAGATTTAATTAAAGAATAAATAAAAAGAGTCCGATTTAAAAATCGGACTCTTTTTTATAATAATCATTTTAATTATTCTAAACTTTTGAATTCTCTCAAAATTTGATTCTTTATTCAAATTTATTATATTAATTATTCAACATTACAGGCATTACCAACATGGTTACTGTTTCACCTTCATCTAAACCGTCAACAGGTGTTAAAATACCTGCTCGATTTGGTAATGACATTTCTAATTGAATTTCATCTGATTGCAAGTTGTTTAACATTTCAGTTAAGAAACGAGAGTTGAATCCAATTTGCATATCATCTCCATGATAATCACAAGTTAAACGTTCATCAGCTTTGTTAGAATAATCGATATCTTCAGCTGAAATATTTAATTCAGAACCAGCGATTTTTAAACGAATTTGGTGAGTTGTCTTGTTTGCATAAATAGCTACACGACGTACTGAGCTTAAAAATTGTGATCTCGATATAATTAATTTGTTTGGATTCTCTTTTGGTATTACTGCTTCGTAATTTGGATATTTCCCATCAATTAATCTACAAATTAAAGTGTAATTATCGAATGAGAACATTGCATTAGAATCGTTGTACTCAATATTCACTTCCGTATCGGCAGTTATTAAAATACTTTTTAAAATATTTAATGGCTTTTTAGGCATAATAAAGTTTGCTTCTTTATCTGCAGTAACATCTGTACGTGAATATTTCACTAATTTATGCGCATCTGTAGCTACAAAAATCACACCTGTTGGTGAAAACTGAAAATACACTCCAGACATTACCGGGCGTAAATCATCGTTACCAGCAGCGAATATAGTTTTACTTATTGCTGTTGCTAATACTTCTGCTTGTATAATTGTTTTTGAGGGGTCTTCTAATAATTCAGCTTTAGGGAATTCATCACCTGGTAAATAAGCTAAAGTATATTTTCCAAAAGATGAGCTGATTTCGATAGTACTATTTTCTTTAACTGTAAAAGTCAAAGGTTGCTCAGGAAAAGTCTTCAGTGTTTCCAATAGTAACTTTGCAGGAACTGCAATACTTCCTTCGCTAGTAGATTCGATTTCTAAAGTAGCAGTCATCGTAGTCTCTAAATCAGATGCAGAAACTTTTAAAGTATTTTGATCCAACTCAAACAAGAAGTTATCTAAGATATGAAGTGTGTTGTTATTATTGATTACACTTCCTAATACTTGGAGTTGTTTTAATAAATAAGAGCTCGATACTATAAATTTCATCTTTTACGATATTATAATCTTTTTTACAGATTGTTTGTTACAAATATATTTCTTTTATCTTGAATAAAAAACATGAGTTATCAACACTATTTTGTGTATTTCTTTTTGCGGAAGTAAGTAAAAATCACACCAAATAGTAAGATAACAGCAACTGGTAATACAACCAATAACAATTGAATTTTAGAATAGTCTTGAAATACACGCTCTTTATCTAACAATGCCAATTTGATTTCTTTAGAGCGTAAGTTTAATAAACCAGAATCGTCTACTAAATAATTGATACTATTCAATACAAATTCTTTATTACCATACAACTTGTTTGTCCACTTATCATAACCTAATTCAAGAGGTTGATAGTTTTGATCCAATTGATTTCTTACTACATCTCCATCAGCAACTACAATGATTTTATTATCCTTACCTACGTTTTTGAAAGATTTATCTTCGAATGGTAAAACGCGGTTATTATAAACTGAAGTAAAATCACCTTCTAATAATACGGCTAGCGGAATATTACCTTTACCTTCATATTCTTCAGGAGTGGATTGTTCTCCTAAAATATCTAAAGAAATTAAACTAGGTGCTCCTATAGTTCTAGAATAAGGTGATGATTGAAGTAATACAGTTTTCTTTACTCCATTTTTTAAAGTGTCAATACTATTGGCAAATTCGAATTTTACACCTTCAATATTTTTTACAATAGGATGCGTACTGATTGGAAAAGCATAAGGAGAGAATTTCCATACAAATTCTTCATACTGTGTTTGGCTACCTCTACTTCCAACAGCAATTTTGATAGGAATACCAATTTCATCTTTAACAAGCACAGGATTTACGCGAACTCCATACTTAAAAAGCATAGGGCCAAGTGATAAATCTTTTGGATAAGCTAACATTTGTCCATTGCGTTGAAGACTATCCATATCAGCTTGAACTTCATCTATAAAAAATAATGCTTTCCCTCCGTTGATGATGTACTGATCTAAAACTTGTATCTGCTCATCAGTAAAAGGTTTAGATGGTTTATTAATTAAAGCAACGTCAAATTCGTTCAGTTGTTGTAATGTTCCTTTTGGATTATTAGCAACACTATCTAACACAAAAGGTGCTATAAAATACGATTCACGTAAACCTAACAATAAATCAGCTATTTCGATATCAGCAGGCTCCCCTATTCCTTTGATTATAGCTATTTTTTTACTCTTTTCGGTTATTGCTTTTTTAATAGCATCTGTGATTGCATATTCTAAATGCTGTACCGAAACATTTACCATTTCTTCAGTTGTGTAACCCATGGTATTTTTAATCAATGGAACTATTACTTCCTTTTGATTGTGGATAGCTTTTGCCCATGGAAACACCATTTCTTGAGATTGTTTCCCTTTATCGGTTACCGTAACATTTAACGGACGAATACCTTGTACATACAATTCTTCAGCTTTAGATAATTGCGCTTTTTCATTCCCTTCTAAAGGGTTTACAAAATTGAATTTGATATGCGTATTAAGAGCTTGATATTCTTCTAATAATTGACGGGTTTCGGTTTGTAATTTTTTGAAAGAAGGTTGCAAATTTCCTTCGAGATATATCTCAAAAGTAATAGGACTATCTACAGAATCTAAAATGCTTATTGTAGTTTCAGATAGTGTGAATCGTTTGTCTGCTGTTAAATCAAAACGCTTAAAAAAAACGTTACTTAACGCATTGATTGCCAGAAGTACAATAACACCTAATACAAATGTTCGCAGAGCTGTTTTTTTAGATTTATTCATTACTGACGTTGAGATTTAAGTGAATAAATAGTTGCAACAATCATAAGGTATATGATACTAGAAAAATAAATCAAATCGCGAGTATCAATAACTCCTCTACTCAAACTTTCAAAATGATGCTTCATTCCAAAATTTGAAAGTATAGATAATTTGGTTAGTTGCGCCAATTGATCTATTCCAAAATAAGCCAATAAGCAGATTAAAACTGCAACTAAAAAACATACAATTTGGTTTTCAGAAAGTGTAGAGCTAAATATACCAATAGCCGTATAAGATGCAGCTAAAAAAAGTAATCCGACAAAAGAACCTAAAGTACTAGCTCCATCTATAGAATGACCTACTAAACTATAATTATTTAATATCCAAACATATAAAGTTGTTGGTAAAATAGCTACGATGATTAATAGCAGTGCTCCGAAAAATTTTCCCCATACAATTTTTTTATAAGACAAAGGCTTGGTAACTAGGAGTTCTAATGTACCTAATCTTTTCTCGTCAGAAAAGCTCTTCATCGTGATAGCTGGAATCAGTAGAAGTAAGATCCATGGTGAGAATTTAAAAAAAGGAGTTAAATCGTTATACCCTAAGTTGAGGATATTATATTCATTATCAAATACCCATAAAAACAATCCATTGAGTAATAAAAAAACACAAATCACTAAATATCCGATTAGCGATCCAAAGAATGATTTAAATTCTCTAAATATTATTGCTTTCATATCTTATGGTAAAGATGCTAATTTATCAACACTCCATGCTTGAGGTTTATCATTGAATAAAGCTTTGGTAAATGACCAAACACTTTTAAATAATTCTGAATGTCTGTAATTTTCTAAATCAGACTCGTCCTCCCAAATTGAATAGGTAAATATTATCGATGGGTTTTGCTTGTCTTGATATAACTCTAGAAAGGTATTTCCAGGAAAATTTCTAATTTGATCTTTTACTTCATTAAAATTATCAAAAAAAGCAGGTAAGTGCTCCTCGTGAAAACTTAATTTTACTATTCTTATGAACATATTTTACTATTATTTTTCATTAAAAAATTGTAATACTATGGCATCTCTATATCGAAGCCCAAATAAACTTTTTACCGTTCCAGCAGTACTACTTGATTTGTAAACTGCTATTTGTAAAAGATTTACATCATTGAAAATCAACAAGCTCTCCCCTTCGTATTCTTTTAAAGGTTTAATATTGGTATTGAAATCAGCGTACGATTTATGAATACGAGTCATGGTGTATCTACTTGCTCTAAACTCAAAACTTCTACCTTGCCCTACTTCATCAAATAATTGTTTTGAGATATTGGTAACCATATTTCCATAATGGTCATCATAAATGATCGCGCCTTTTATAAGCCCTAATTCAGTATTAACTATTGGTTGCAATTCTGACAACGATTGTGTTTCTTCAATAGATACTCTTTGTGCAATTTGCTCAATAGCAATTCCTTTTTCAATTTGCGCTACAATATCCAAATATAGTGAACTAGTGTTTTGATATGCTTTGTTTTTTTCAAATATAAATATATCATCAAAAGATAAATAAGGTTGTAATAAACTAATCCACCCGTTATCTGCTACATAAATCCACTGTTTATTTATGCGAGCTACTATAAACTTTTCGTAATCATCAACTTCAGAATCAACCAATATAAAATGATGCGTATTTTCAGGGAAATGTACGTAAGCTCCCATCCATACGTAGGAAGATTGAACAAGATTATAAGGTTCTATACAATGTGAGATGTCAACAATATTTGCCCCTGTAAATGCGGATAGCACCTGACCTTTTACAGAAGCTACATAATGATCTTTTATTCCAAAATCGGATGTAAGTGTAATTATCGACATTTATAAGGGTAATTATTTTTCTTTAACTTTTTTTTGTTAGATTTGATAAATACAAAACTAACTAATTTTTAATTAAATCTTATACGCTTTTGAACGAAAGAATCATCGAATTAGAGCATATTACGCCAAAAGATTTTTGGGGCGCTCAAGACATTCACTTGGAAACTATCAAGAAACTTTTTCCAAAAGTTAAGATTGTAGCCCGAGGAAATGTATTAAAAATATACGGAGAGGCTGAAATATTAGATGTTTTTGAATCTCGTTTTCAAAGAGTTGTAAAATACTTCAACAAGTATAACGTACTAAATGAAAACATCATTGAACGCTTAATTATGGATGATGTTGTACAAAAAATGCCAAAATCTGAGGAAATTATTGTACATGGTATTGGAGGAAAATTGATTAAAGCGATGACTCCCAATCAGCAAATGATGGTAGATTCGTTAGAAAAAAACGATATGTTATTTGCTATTGGTCCTGCTGGTACTGGTAAAACATACACTGGCGTTGCATTAGCTGTTAAAGCTTTAAAAGAAAAACAAGTTAAGCGTATTATACTTACTCGCCCTGCAGTAGAAGCTGGTGAAAACTTAGGTTTTTTACCTGGTGATATGAAAGAAAAACTAGATCCGTATATGCAACCACTTTATGATGCTTTACGCGATATGCTGCCACCTTCTACTCTAGAAGATTATTTATTAAAAGGCATCATTCAAATTGCTCCTTTGGCTTTTATGCGTGGACGTACTCTTGACAATGCGTTTGTTATACTTGACGAAGCTCAAAATACCACACACTCTCAGATGAAGATGTTTTTAACTCGTATGGGTAAAAACGCTAAGTTTATCATTACAGGAGATCCTGGTCAGGTAGATTTACCTAGAAAAGTAAGTTCTGGTTTAAAAGAAGCCTTACGTATTTTAAAAGACATCGATGGAATAAAAATTATGTATTTAGACGATAAAGACATTGTACGTCATAGACTTGTAAAACGTATTGTTGATGCATATAAAACCGTAGAAACAGATTATGAATTTGAATCTTTGGCAAAAAATTTAAACGCTTCTGAATAGAAGCGTTTTTATTGCGTAAATATCACCAATAATTCATTGGAGTTATATCCCTTCAATTCATTGTTTTCTACAATTAATTTATTTACTTTTTTTAGATTTTGCATGAACTGCGCCTCAGCGTTCATATCTTCACACCAAGAAAGAGTTGTAGCTAAATATTCGAACTTTGGAAATTCTGAATGATTCACTAATCGTCCTCCTAAACCATTGCAACCTACATTGCCACTTACACGTAATGTTTGTGGTTCTATAGAAATAAACGGAAGGTTTTGAAATACATCGATATCTTGTTGTTTTGAATACTTTAACGTCCATTTTCCAAGAAATTCATCTGAAACTACCCAACGTACACAGCCCGAGGTTTTTTGTTCGCCCATAGTAACACCTGCTTTATAAGAAAACTCATAATCACTCATTCCATCATTACAATACGCTTCCTCTATTTCAATTACAAAAGGAAAATTCTTATCTAAGGAAGATATAGCAATCTTATCGGCTGATTTATGTTGCGAAAATTTAATTTTATTAGTCTTATACTCAGGCGTTTGGTATATCAAATAGGTTTCATATATATCGATATTCCAAAACGGTTCATTTCCCCATACACGCGCTTTTAGATGTTCTACCTCTTTTGTTGATTCTGTTTCTTTGTCGTATAATTTGGTACTACTACATCCGAATATGAATAAAGTAGTTATGATAGGTAAAAAATATTTTTTCATGATGATGTGATTTCAATTGATTTATTTCAATAGGTTAAAAAATTCTTTTAAATTTAGTGAAATCAATTCAAAAAATTATATCCATGATTGAAATATATAAGCAATTGACTCATATTATAGAGAATGAGAGTTATGAAGAGCTACAAAACCTTAAAATCACAAAGCCTGAATATTTTAATTGGGTACACGAAATATTTGAAGGGATTCATGTAAAAGAGCGCCCTAATAAAGCAGCTTTGATTTGGACTGATGGTTCTGAAACAATTTCTTACACTTATCAAAACCTAATGGATAAATGTAATCAGTTGCTTAACTTTTTGCGTGAGAAAGGAGTAAAAAAAGACGATATCATTCTCACTCAATTATTGTTACAGCCAATCAATTGGTATGCGACATTGGCCACAATTAAAGGTGGTTTTTGTATGATTCCTACAGCAACTATAATGGGACCAAACGATTTAGCTTTTCGATTTGGTAAAACGCTACCAAAAGTAGTTATTTCTGATAGTGATAATGCCTACAAAACAGACGAAGCTGAAGAAAAACTAGGCATAAAGATAGCTGTAAAAATCATTTGTGATGGGCATCGTCCGGGTTGGTATTCCTTACAAGACATTGAAAACATGGACACTAACGCTGACTACGAAACCACGAAAGCAGATGATAATTTGTTTATGTTTTTTACATCAGGCACTACAGGCATGCCAAAAATTGTTTGTCATACCCATTTTACACATCCAGTCGGTCATTTAAGTACCACTGCTTGGATTGGAATAAAAAAAGATGATATTCATTACAATATTTCACAACCCGGTTGGGCCAAATTTGCGTGGAGTAGTTTTTTTGCACCTTGGAATGTAGGCGCTACCATTTTTGCTTATCATACAACTCAGCGTTTTCATGCACAAACAACATTAAAATTAATTGAAAAACATAAGGTAACCACTTTATGCGCGCCACCTACTGTGTTGCGCCTATTTATTCAAGAGGAGTTATGTGATTTTCAGTTCACTCTAAGAGAATGTGTAGCTGCAGGTGAACCATTAAATCCTGAAATAATAGAAGAATGGAAAGACTCAACAGGTATTTTGATTCGCGATGGATTTGGACAGACAGAAAGCACATGTATGATTGCTAACTTACCGCAACAATCTGTTAAATTTGGTTCGATGGGTAAACCTACTTTTTTATATGATATTGTAATTGCAAATGATGACGGTTATGAATTAGGAATAGAAGAAGAAGGAAATATTTGCGTGAGAATGCAACAAGGTGCAGCCAACGGAATTTTTAAAGGCTATCTTTTTGATAAAGAAAGAGAAGCTAAAGTTTTTAGAAACGGCTTATATTACACTGGAGATAAAGCATACAAAGATGCTGACGGTTATGTATGGTTTATTGGAAGAGATGATGATGTCATAAAATCATCTGACTATAGAATTGGCCCCTTTGAAGTGGAAAGCGTTTTATTGGAACACGATGCGGTAGTTGAATCAGCAGTTGTAGCGTCTCCGCATCCCATAAAAGGTTACGAAGTTAAAGCCTTTGTAGTATGTAATGACCAAAATTTATATACAGAACGCTTTGCCAACGAACTTTTTGCCTATTGTAAAAGTCAATTAGCGCCGTATAAAATTCCAAGAATAATTGAGTTTGTAACCGAATTACCGAAGACTATTAGTGGAAAAATACGAAGAGTAGAATTACGTGCGGAAGAAGCGATGAATAAACAAAAAGGAATCATTAAAACAAACGAATTTTATTACAGGAAATAAACACAGTAAGCCATACATTCACTTGTAGTCTTTTCTGTTTTTTAGTAACTTGCGAATCTTAAAGCAATTTATATGAAACATTTATTTGGATTTTTTGCAGCTTCTTTTTTTATCATCTCATGCCAAAATGCGCCTGAGCAAACCTTAGAGAGTTTAGATAAAAAATCTGCTCGAGAAGTAACCTTAACCACTGTAACTAAAAATGACACTGTATTTCATATTACCAAACAAAGCATTTGGCTAAATGGTGAACAAATTGCTCAACATTCAGATACAGTTGTTACCACACTAAAACCTAATACGTGGGGTAGCGAATCGAGTGAAACAAAATTAAATGAAATTCCTATTTACGTAACTGTTCAATAGCCATGAAAAAAAGATCATCTAAAGCTGTGCAATTGGTATTAATTACCTCTTTGTTAGCTTCTTGTAATAAACCAGTTGAGGAAAACAAATCTGTTCAACAGAAAGTATTTATGCGAGCTGATTCTACTGCTCAATATACTGAAGTAACAGATCAATATAGAAGTTCAGGAGGTGGTGGTATGGGTAATGCCCTACTTTGGTATATGGCCTTTCGTCATCTTGGAGGCGGTATGGGATATGCGAACAATAATTTACACCCAAATTCTGTAGTAGGTACAAATACTGCTAAAGCTAATGCATATGCAGCTTCAACAAGAGGGGGCTTTGGAAAAACCGCCACAGTATCAAACAAATCCTCGGCATCGTAAAATGAAAATAAAACATTTAACTAAAGATCAAAATTGGGTAGAAAGACTTGAATCTTTAGGGTATGGTTATCATACAGATGGTAATCAACCCTATTGGATTGATCATTATTACTATTCAATTTCCGAAGAAGTTGCTGATCAAATTTTCAAAGCTACCGAAGAATTGTGGCAAATGTGTTTGGAGGCTGTGCAACATGTTATTGATCATAAAAAATACCACTTATTTCAAATTCCACCCTATTTACATCATTATATCGAAAAAACTTGGAATGAAGATGTACCGAGTTTATATGGCCGATTTGACTTTGCTTACGACGCTATAAAAAAACAATTGAAAATGTTAGAATTCAATGCTGATACTCCAACATCATTATTTGAATGTGGTGTGGTGCAATGGTATTGGAAAGAACATTTTTTTGGGAACAAAAAAGATCAATTCAACAGCGTGCATGATCAACTAATTGATACGTGGAAATATCTAAAACCCTACTTGAAAGGAGATAAACTGTATTTCACTTGCGTAAGAGAAAGTCTTGAAGATTTAACCAATGTTGAATATTTACGCGATACGGCTATTCAAGCGGGTATATCTACAGAATTGTTATATATTGATGAGATTGGTTGGAATGGTCAATATTTTACAGACTTAAATGAAGAACCAATAACCTCTATCTTTAAACTTTATCCATGGGAATGGATGGCTCATGAAGAATTT
>Ga0079223_10001735_pt1 | contig 13189 bp, 10 predicted proteins | sample Stecom2011_FD_75072 | JGI IMG/M metagenome (GOLD analysis project Ga0079223, IMG submission 75072) | Agricultural soil microbial communities from Utah to study Nitrogen management - Steer compost 2011 | ecosystem: Environmental > Terrestrial > Soil > Agricultural land | place: USA: Utah... | reverse complement strand
GCTAAATACTTCATTCTTTACCGACCTGTGCAAAGGCCCCCGCCTCCTGCCCTGGGGCAGAAGCGGGGGCCTTCTTTATGCCGCCGCGGGGCGGTCAGGCTGATGCCGCGGCCGAGGCCTTGGCCACCTGACGCCACTTGTGCAGCAGAGGCTCGGTGTAGCCGTTGGGTTGCTCGAGACCCTTGAAGACCAGATCGCACGCGGCCTGGAAGGCGGCCGAGGTGGCGAAATTGCCCGCCATCTTCTGGTAGGCCGGATCGCCCTCGTTCTGGCGGTCGACCACGGCGGCCATGCGCTGCATGGTTTCCATGACCTGTTCACGGGTCACGATGCCGTGACGCAGCCAGTTGGCCATGTGCTGGCTGGAAATGCGCAGCGTGGCGCGGTCTTCCATGAGCCCCACGTCGTGGATGTCGGGCACCTTCGAGCATCCCACGCCCTGGTCGATCCAGCGCACCACATAGCCCAGTATGCCTTGCGCATTGTTGTCGAGTTCCTGCTGGATCTCTTCGGCCGACCAGTTGGTGTCGGTGGCCACGGGCACTTCGAGGATGCCGCCCAGCAGGGGCTCGTTGCGGCCCTCCATCGAGGCCTGGATCGCCTGCACGTCGACCTGATGGTAGTGCAGGGCGTGCAGGGTGGCCGCCGTGGGCGAGGGCACCCATGCGGTGTTGCCGCCGGCCTTGAGATGACCAATTTTCTGTTCGAGCATATCGGCCATGAGGTCGGGCATGGCCCACATGCCCTTGCCGATCTGAGCACGGCCGCGCAGGCCGCAGGCGAGGCCGGTCTGCACGTTGTTGCGTTCGTAGGCGTCGATCCAGGTGGTGCGCTTCATGTCGCCCTTGCGCACCATGGGGCCCGCTTCCATGGAGGTGTGGATCTCGTCGCCGGTGCGGTCGAGGAAGCCCGTGTTGATGAAGGCCACACGCTTGTGCGCGGCGGCGATGCAGGCCTTGAGGTTCACGCTCGTGCGGCGCTCTTCGTCCATGATGCCCATCTTGATGGTGTTGGGCTCGAGGCCGAGCAGCGCTTCGGTGCGGGTGAACAGTTCGTTTGCGAAGGCGACTTCATCGGGGCCGTGCATCTTCGGCTTCACGATGTAGATCGAGCCGGCGCGCGAGTTCTGCTTGCGCTGCAGGTCGTGCATGGCAATGAGCGAGGTGACGACCGCGTCCATGATGCCTTCCTGGATTTCCGAGCCGTCTTCCAGCAGGATCGCCGGGTTCGTCATGAGGTGGCCCACGTTGCGCACCAGCATGAGCGAGCGGCCGGGCAGCACGATTTCCTTGCCGTCGAGCCCCGTGCAGGTGCGATCGGGGTTCAGCTTGCGGGTGAAGGTCGTGCCGCCCTTGGTGACGGGCTCGGCCAGCGTGCCCTGCATGAGGCCGAGCCAGTTGCGGTAGGCGAGCGTCTTGTCTTCGGCATCGACCGTGGCCACCGAGTCTTCGCAATCCATGATGGTGGTGACGGCCGATTCCATGAGCACGTCTTTCACGCCGGCGGCGTCCTGGCTGCCGATGGGGTGATTGCGGTCGATCTGGATTTCGAAGTGCAGGCCGTGGTGGCGCAGCACAATGGCCTCGGGTGCGGCCGCGTCGCCGCGATAGCCCACCAGCGAGGCGGGGTCGGCCAGCGTGGTCTGAGTGCCGTTCTTGAGGCTGACCTGCAGGCGGCCGTCGACGATGGCGTAACCGGTGGCGTCGGCATGGCTGCCCGACTGCAGCGCGGCGCTTTCGTCGAGGAAGCGGCGGGCGTAGGCAATGACCTTGGCGCCGCGCAGCGGGTTGTAGCCGCCCGCGCGCTCGGCGCCGTCGTCTTCGGAAATGGCGTCGGTGCCGTACAGCGCGTCGTACAGGCTGCCCCACCGCGCGTTGGCAGCGTTCAGGGCATAGCGGGCATTGGTGATCGGCACGACCAGCTGCGGGCCGGGCTGCTGCGAGAATTCGGTATCGATCTTGCTGGTTTCAAGCCGCACGTCGCCCGGTTCGGGCTGCAGGTAGCCGATTTCGCGCAGGAAGGCTTCGTATGCGGCGGCGTCGGTAATGGGCCCGGGATTTGCGCGGTGCCATTCGTCGATACGTGCCTGCAGCTGATCACGCTGGGCGAGCAGCTCACGGTTGCGCGGCGTCAGGTCGTGCACCAGCGCGTCGAATCCCGCCCAGAACGCAGCTGGATCCACTCCGGTTCCAGGCAGGGCCTCGGACTCGATGAAGTCGTGCAGTTCGGGCGCAATCTGAAGCCGATGGCGGGTGATGCGTTCTGTCATGGTGAATCCTTATGAACAATGTTGGGAGGTTGGACCTATTATGTCTGGCGGCAGACGCCTGCTCAACGCCTTGCAGGTCAAAAGACTTTATACAAAAAGTATAAGATAACCCCTTTAACAGGCTTGATTACCTACTTGTTGGGGGCGGAATGGAGCCGCGTCACGGGGCGATCCACCCCACCAGCAGCGAGACGGTGAACACCGACAGCACCGTGGAAAGCAGCGTTGCCTCTGAGGTCACGGCTGCTTCACGGTCGTAGAGCTTGGCCACCATGAACGGCCCCGTGCCGACCGGTAGCGCGGCCAGTAGTACGGCCGCGGCGGCCCACATGGGCGGCATCTCGAACACCCAGGTAACCAGCACGAACGCAAGCAGGGGATGCGCCAGCAGCTTGAGCGAGACGATGCGCCAGACGGTATGGCGATGCCCGGTGGTGCTGCCCTGCGAGAGAAACAGGCCGATCGTGACGAGCGCGCATGGGCTGGCGGCGGCCCCGAGCAGATTAGTGAACTGCAGCACCGGGGCGGGCAGCGTGATGCCCACGCCGCTGACCACCAGGCCGGCCAGCGGCGAACACACCAGCGGGTTGCGAAGCACCGAGATGCCCACCTTGCGCAGGGTGCCGCCCAGCGACGCGCCGCGCTTGAGGTCGAGCTCGATCAGCACGATGCTGAATGCGAACAGGATGCAGGCGGTAAGCAGGGTGATGATGATGACGGCGGGCAGGCTGGCTTCCCCAAGTACCATGATGCACAGCGGAATACCCATGTAACCCGCGTTGCCATAGGCGGCTGCCAGGCTCGAGAGGCTGGCGTCGGCCAGCCGCCGCCCCTCGCGGCGATCGGCCAGGAACGATGCCCCGAAAACGGCCGCCATGGCCAGCGCCGACGCGGCGATGAATCCCGGCTGGCGGATCTCGCTCCAGCTGATGAGGGCCATAGCCTGAAACAGCAACGCCGGCAGCGCCATCCACACCACGAAGGTGTTGAGGCTGTCGGTGGCGGCCGCCCCCAGTATGCGGCGACGCCCGGCGACATAGCCGGCGAGGATCAGGGCAAAAAGGGGAAGGACGGCTTCCAGGATCAGGGACATGCTTGGGAACTTCCGGTGGATGCGTTATTCGTGCACAGAAGGCGCGGGGCACCCATGATTGTCACATTACCGGGCCATGTTGCCGCAGATAATGCAGAATGTATGACGAGGAGCTGTCGCCGCACGGCGACGATGAAGAGCTATGGACATGAACGACGATGGCATGGGGCTGGTCAGCCAGCCGCCGCTGATTCCCTTTACGCGCTATACCGACCCGGAAGCCGCGGTGCGCCGGCTCACCGAGATCTACGCGCGCAATACGGCCTTCATTCGCAAGGGCTTTGAGCATTACGCCAGCAACGGCCTGCCGCCCCGGCACCGGGTGCGGGCCTGCTACCCGGCCATACGCATACGCGTCGATACCTGGCAGGAAGTCGACAGCCGGCTGTCGTACGGGCACGTGGTGGAGCCGGGCACCTACATGACCACCATCACGCAGCCGGCGCTGTTTGAGGGCTACCTGAAAGAACAGATTGCCCTGCTGGTGCGCAATCATGGCGTGCCCGTCGAGATCGGCGAATCCGACCTGCCGATTCCCCTGCACTTTTCGTTCACGGGCGGCGATTACGTTGAAGCGGTGTACCACGAAGACACACGCGGCAAGGCGCTGCGCGACCACTTCGACGTGCCCAATCTGGCCGTGACCGACGACGCGATCGTGAACGGCACGTGGCGGGGCCGACCCGGCGAGCCGCAGCCGCTTGCACCCTTCACCGCCCCGCGCATCGACTATTCGCTGCATCGCCTGCAGCATTACACGGCCACGGCGCCCGAACATTTTCAGAGCTTCGTCGTGTTCACGAATTATCAGTTCTACGTCGACGAGTTCTGCCAGTGGGCACGCGACGTACTGGCGCGCGAGGAAGGGGGCTACACCGCCCTGGTGGAGCCCGGCAATGTGATCACCCGGGCCGGTGCACACGCCAAGCCTTCGGGGCTGCCGCCCATGCGCGCGCCGCAGATGCCGTCGTATCACCTGATGCGCGACGGGCACACCGGCATCACCCTCATCAACATCGGCGTGGGGCCTTCCAACGCGAAGACCATTACCGATCACGTGGCGGTGCTGCGCCCTTCGGCGTGGATCATGCTCGGCCACTGCGCTGGGCTGCGCACGACGCAGCGGCTGGGCGATTACGTGCTGGCCCATGGCTACGTCAGGGAAGACCACGTGCTGGATGACGACCTGCCGTTGTGGGTGCCGGTACCGCCGCTTGCCGAGATCCAGGTGGCGCTGGAGCAGGCGGTGGCCGACGTGGCCGGGCTTTCCGACTGGGAACTCAAGCGCATCATGCGCACCGGTACGGTGGCCAGCATCGATAACCGCAACTGGGAACTGCGCGATCACCGCGAGCCGGTGCTGCGTCTTTCGCAATCGCGCGCGATTGCGCTCGATATGGAGTCGGCCACGATCGCCGCCAACGGCTTTCGCTTTCGGGTACCGTACGGCACGCTGCTGTGCGTGTCCGACAAGCCGCTGCACGGTGAACTGAAGCTGCCGGGCATGGCCAGCGATTTTTATCACACGCAGGTGACCCGGCATTTGCGCATCGGCATCCGGGCGCTGGAAAAGCTGCGCGACATGCCGCCCGAGCGTCTGCATTCACGCAAGCTGCGCAGCTTCATCGAAACCGCCTTCAAATAAGGCGGGGCGGGTGCCGCACTGCGCGGCACCCGTGTCGTTTCCGCGTTTACTTCTTGCGGTTTTCGATATCTTTCTGGGCCTGTTCGACCAGGTCTTCACCGATGGTCTTCTTCCATTTTTCGAAGACCTCTTTGGTGGCGTCGACGAAGGCCTGATGTTGCTCGGGGGTGAGCGGCGTGACGGTGACGCCCAGCCCTTCGATTTCCTTGAGCAGCGAGGAATCTTCCGGCGTGACCCCCTTGCGGGCGATCACGATTTCGCGCTCGGCGGCCTCGATGGCGGCCTCACGAACGATCTTGCGGTCTTCCTCTGTCCAGGATTCCCAAACCTGCTTGTTCACCACGAAGATGAGCGGGTCGGCCACGTAGTTCCACAGCGTGAGGTACTTCTGGCCGACATTGTGCAGCTTGGCGCCGGTGTAGATCGAAAGCGGGTTTTCCTGGCCGTCGACGGCACCGCTGGCCAGCGCGGGCTGCGCGTCCGCCCAGCTCATTTGCGTGGGGTTGGCGCCCAGCGCGGTGTAGATGTCGATATACAGCGGCGAGCCGACCACACGCAGTTTCAGGCCCTTGAGGTCGGCCGGTTCCTTGATTTCGTGTTTGGAGTTGCTGAGCTGGCGGTAGCCGTTCTCGCCCCATGCCAGCGGCACGACCCCGGCCTTTTCCAGCCGCTCGAACAGCTGCTTGCCCACTTCGCCGTGAATCAGGGCGTCGATGGCGGCGTAGTCGGGCATCAGGAAGGGCAGCGAGAACAGGTTCAGTTCCTTGATCTGCGGCGACCAGTTAATGGTGGAGCCCACGGCCATGTCGATCACGCCCTGGCGGATCGCATTGAATTCGCGGGTCTGGTCGCCCTGTACCAGAGAGGTGCCCGGGTAGATTTTGATGTTGATGCGGCCATCGGTGCGTTCGCGCACCAGGTCGGACCAGATCTGGGCACCCTGGCCCCACGGGAAGGTGGTGCCGACCACGATGGACAGCTTGTATTCGGATTTGTAATTGGGCGCGGCCTGCGCGGCGGGCGCCATGGCTAGCGCCGCAACGGAGCAGGCAAGGGCACCCAGCAATGCACGAATCTTCATGTTGTCTCCTAGTTGGTTCAGAAGCCCAGGTAGCGTGGCAGCCACAGGGCGAGTTCAGGGAAGGTAATGAGCAGCAGCAGCACGGCAAAAACCGACACCAGCAGCCATGTGACCCAGCGGAAGGTACTTTCGATGGGCACGAGCGCGATGCGGCACGACACCATGAGGTTCACGGCCAGCGGCGGCGTGAACTGACCCAGTGCCACCATGACGGTGAGCAGCACGCCGAACCAGACCGGGTCCCACCCGTAGGCGTTGGCGATCGGCATGAGCAGCGGCACGAAGATCAGGAAAATGGAAATGCCGTCGAGAAACATGCCGACGATCGTGAGCAGAATGATGATCAGTGCCATGACCCCGTATTCGCCGATGCCCAGGCCGACGATGGTGCGCGTGATGGGATCGATGACGCTGAGTGTGGACAGCGCCCAGGCAAAGATGCCGGCAAGCGACACCACCAGCATGATCACGGCCGACAGCTCGGCGGCTTCGCGCAGAATGACGAACAGGTCGCGAAAGCGGATCGTGCGATGCACGGCCATGCCGACGAACAGGCCGTAGAACACGGCCACCACTGCCGCTTCGGTGGGCGTGAAATAGCCCATGCGCATGCCGCCCAGAATGATGACGGGTGCGGAAAGTCCCCAGATCGCCTCGTACAGGCTGCGCCAGAAGGGCGGGCGCGGCAGGTCGCGTTCGGCCGCCCCCATGTTGTGTGCCCGTGCCAGCCATACGGCCGGCACGATGAGTGCAATGCCCACCAGGGCGCCTGGAACCAGCCCCGCGGCAAACAGCGCCGGTACGGATGCCTGTGGCACCAGAACCGAATACACGATGAAGGCGATAGACGGCGGAATGAGGATATCGGTGGCGGCTCCGGCCCCGACGATGGTGGCGGCGTACGGGGCCGGATACCCGGCGCGCTTCATGGCGCCGATCATGACTGCGCCCACGGCCGCCGCGCAGGCGGGGCCGGAGCCGGAAATGCCCCCGAGGAACATCGCCACGGCAATGGTGACCAGCGGCAGCATGCCGGGGCCGCGCCCCACCACGGCCACGGCAAAGTTCACGAGCCGCGCGGCCACGCCCGAGCGGTCGAAGATGGAGCCGACCAGTACGAACATGGGAATGGCGAGCAGCGGATACTTGGCGAGCCCCGCGTAGAAGCTTTGAGGTACCGCCATGAGGCCGAACCATTGGGTGTCGAGGTTCGACAACACGATGGCCAGGGTGCCTGACAGGCCAAGCGCAATGGCGACCGGCACGCCGATCGCCATGAGCACCAGGAAGCTGCCGAACAGCAGTGCCGTGATCATTGCGGGCCTCGCAGCAGGCGGTGCAGCATGCCCGCCAGCCGAAGCGTGATCACGCCGGAAAGAATGGGCACCCAGATGGAATACCACCAGGTGGGCACGCCGATGGCGGGCGAGGTGTCGCCCCATGTGTATTCATCGTAGACCATGCGCGCTGACAGGATGGTGAGCCCCAGGAAGAACAGCACCGAGAACAGCGTGGCAATGATGGCGAGCCGCCGCTGGCGATTTTGTGGCCCGGCATCGGCCAGGAACTCGATGCGGATGTGCTGGCTGCGCACGAAGGCGGTGGAGCCGGCGGTGAGTGTGACCACGATCAGCAGGAAGATCGACAGTTCTTCTGTCCAGGCGAACGAGGTGTTGGTGAGGTAGCGCACCAGCACGTTGGCAAAGGTGATGAGCGCCAGAAGCGCCATGGACAGCACGGAGACCCAGTCTTCGAGCGCGAGCGGCACCTTTACGGCCGGCTGAGGCTGCGCCTGTTCAGGTAACTGCGGGGGAAGCGATTCGGACATGTTCACGGCAAACTCTTAAACCGGCGACCATGCTATCGCTTCCCGTATCATTTCGCATTCCGTGCTTACCCTTCCGCAGGCAAGGGATATTGCCACGCCTACGACCGACGCCGTGTCGTGCGGCCCGGGCGGGCAGCCGGGCGGTATTCGGCTACCCGGATTTTGCTTTCGATTTGCGCTTGGGCAGAGCAAGCATGGTTCCGCGACATTCCGGCGCGCCGCACAGGCAGCGGTATTGCTCGCGCAGTTTCTTGGTGATGCGCCCGTCGATCACCAGGGCGTAGTCGAATACCAGTTCTTCGCCCGCGGCGATATCGCGCAGGCTGTATATGTACAGCCGCGAGCCGGTTTCGTTTTCGCGCGCCTCGCAGTTGGGGCGGCATGAGTGGTTGATCCAGCGCGCTGCATTGCCCTGCTGGCCGCCGTCGATGATCTTGCCGTTGCTGAGCGAGAAAAAGAACGTGTGGTTGGGATCCTCGGGGCTGTACGAGGGCAGCTCGTCGGCCTCTTCCGGTGTAATGCGCTTGCCGCGGTACTCGATGATGCAGGTTTCGGCCGGGATATCGCGTGCGGCGAAGACACCCTTTCCGTGTAGGGAGGACGGACGCACGACGTACCAGCGTGGTGCCTTGCTTCGGGACATGGGGGCTCCGGGCGACAAAAGCACTACACTTTACGCAATTTCCAGCGAACCTGGCCATAGGACAAAGTGTGAATACCATCGCAAGCTCCGAGCCCGATCGGCTCGACGGCGCGCAGCGCATGTTGCAGACACTCATCGATCTGGGTGTCGATACCATCTTCGGTTACCCCGGCGGCGCGGTTTTGCCGCTTTACGATGCACTGTATTCCGAACCCCGCATCCGTCACATCCTCGTACGCCATGAACAGGGGGCCGTGCACGCGGCCGAAGGCTATGCCCGATCCACCGGCAAGCCGGGCGTGGTGCTCGTCACGTCGGGCCCCGGCATGGCCAACACCACGTCGGGGCTGCTCGACGCGCTGTGCGATTCCATACCGGTGTTGTGCATCAGCGGCCAGGTGGCCACCACGGCCATCGGCACCGACGCCTTCCAGGAATGCGACGCCGTGGGCATTTCCCGACCCGTCACGAAATGGAACGCGCAGATCCGCCGCGGCGAGGATGTCGCGGCCATGACGGCCAAGGCCTACCGGCTCACCACGCAAGGGCGTCCCGGCCCCGTGCTGCTCGATTTCCCCAAAGACGTGCAGATCGCCCCTGCACCGCCTCTAGTACCCGACGAAGACGCCGATACCGGCGTGGCGGCCACCGATCTGGCCAGCCCGTCGGTGGAGGCGGCCGTGAAGCGGGCGGCCGGCCTCATTGCGAACGCCAAGCGGCCGGTGTTTTACGGCGGCGGCGGGCTCATCAATTCGGGTGTCGACGCCTGTGAAACCTTCACCAGCCTGGTGCAGGAACTGGGCGCGCCATGCACGCTCACCCTAATGGGGCTGGGCGCGTTTCCGGCCGACGATCCCCAGTTCATCGGCATGCTGGGCATGCACGGCACGCTCGAGGCGAACCTGGCCATGCATCATGCCGATCTCATCATTTGTGTGGGCGCGCGCTTCGACGACCGCATCACCGGCCGGCTGTCCGACTTCTGCCCGCATGCCAGCAAGATCCACATCGATATCGACCCGGCCTCCATCAACAAGGTCGTGCGCGCCGACGTGGCGATGGTGGGCGACTGCTACCCGCTGCTGCGGGCGCTGCGCAAGGAGGTGGCGATGCTCGGGCTGGCGCCCGGCCGGCTGCAGGCCTGGTGGGAGCGCATCGGTGTATGGCGCTCGCGCGATTGCCTGGCGGTGACGCCGTCCACCGAACACATTGTTCCGCAAGACCTCATGCAGCGGCTCGGGGCCCGGCTCGACGGGCGTGATGCGATCGTTTCCACCGATGTGGGGCAGCACCAGATGTGGGCCGCCCAGTATCTGCGGTTCCGGCGCCCGAACCGCTGGCTGACCTCGGGCGGTGCCGGCACCATGGGTTATGGGCTGCCGGCCGCCATTGGCGCCCAGGTGGCGCACCCCAACCGGCTGGTGGTGTGCGTGAGCGGCGACGCGTCGGTGCTCATGAACATACAGGAAATGGCCACGGCCACGCAGCACCGTACACCGGTGAAGGTGGTGCTATGCAACAACCGCCACATGGGCATGGTAAGACAGTGGCAGGAACTGATTCACGACGGGCGCTACAGCCACAGCTACAACGACGCCTTGCCCGACTTCGTGGCGCTGGCGCGAGCCTTTGGCTGGCAGGCCGAGCGGGTGGCCGACCCCGGGCAGCTCGACGACGCGCTCGCCCGCTGCCTGGATTCCGAGGGGCCGTATTTTCTTGATGTAGCCGTGCTGGCTCAGGAGAACTGCTTTCCCATGATGCCGGCCGGGTACGGGCACCAGCAGGTCATGCTTTCGGAAGACACCTGGTACGTGGAAGAATAGCTTTTCGAGAAAACCCGTATACCTGGGCGCGCCCGGCTTTGCCATAATCATAAGGTTACCGTCAAAGTAACCTTGTGTAGCACCTCTTCTTCCAAAGGAATCAAAATGCGTCCCAACTGGCTCTCGAAACTGCTGACCGCCGCGTGCGTGGCGGGCGCCTTCATTGCGGCTCCTGCTGCGGCCAAGAACCTCAAGTTCGCCTATGCCCTGTCCACCAGCTCGCACTATGGCGCCGGGGCCGACGCATTCGTGAAAACGCTCGAGGCCGAACTGCCGGGCAAGTTCACGGTCGAACAGTTCCCCAACAGCGCGCTGGGCGGCGAACGCGAAGTCATCGAAGGTGTGCAGCTGGGCACCATCGACCTGGCCATCGTTTCCACCGGTGCCACCGTGAACTTCGTGCCGGCCACCGGCGTCTTCGACATTCCCTTCCTGTTCCGCGACCTGCAGCATGCCCGCAACGTGCTCGACGGCGAAATCGGTCAGAAGCTGCTGGCCGAATTCAACAAGCGCGGTCTGGTGGCGCTTGCCTGGGGCGAACAGGGCTTCCGTCAGCTCACCAACAACGTGCGCCCGGTTGCCACGCCGGCCGATGCCAAGGGGCTGAAGGTCCGCACCATGGAAAACCCCATCCACATCGCCGCCTTCCGCGAACTCGGCATTCTGGCCACGCCCATGGCCTGGCCCGAAGTGGCCACCGCGCTGCAGCAGGGCACCATCGACGGCCAGGAAAACCCCATGTCGGTCATCGTGTCGGCCAAGCTGCCGCAGCTGCAGAAATATCTGTCGCTCACCTCGCACGTGTACGGGCCCGCAGTGGTGCTGGCCTCGCCATCGGTCATCGGCGGCCTGTCCGACACCGAAAAGGCGGCCTTTGAAAAGGCCGGCAAGGCGGCCGCGGTCGCCATGCGCGCCTATGTCGACAACGTCGAGCAAAGCGGCATCGAAGAAGTGAAGAAAGCCGGCATGCAGGTGAACGAAGTCGATCACGCAGCGTTCTCCAAGGCGCTCGACCCGGTCTATCCGCAGTATTACAAGCAGTTCGGCAAGGAACTCGTCGAGTCCATTCGCAACGCCCAGTAAAGGCTTGCGGGCTCGGTCAGCCGGCATGCGTCTGTCTCGCGGCAGCAGCATGCCGGCTTCGCCTTTTTCTGCTTCATCGTGAAACTCGTCAACCTACTCGATCGCAGCCTGTTCAGGGCCGTGTCCATCGTCTGCCAGCTGCTGCTGTTCTCGGCCGTGGCGGCCGGCTTCTATCAGGTCGTCTCGCGCTTCATTCTGCAGTCTCCGGCCGACTGGAGCGAAGTCTGGACCCGTTCATCACTGATCTGGACAGTGATGCTGGGCCTGTGCCTGGCGTTTCGCCATGGCGCCATGCTCAGTGTCGAGATGCTGCACGGCATGCTCAAAGGCCGTGCGCGGCGCTGGCTCGAGCACGGCATCATGCTGGTGTGCGTCGGCTTCCTGGGCTTCATGGCCTGGGTGGGTGCCCAGATGGCGTGGCGGGTGCGGTTTCAAATGCTGGCAAGCCTCGAATTCTCGATTTCCTGGATCTACATCGCCATTCCCATTGGTACCACGCTGGCCATACTGGGGGTGCTCGTGCGCTGGCTCGAGGCGGCCGAGCCGCCGGCTGTCGACGACACGGTGATCTGACGCCCCGGCCACGGCGCTGAATTAGCCTTTGCGTTTCATCCTTTGCTTTTTTTTCGCCTTAACGTTACACCACCAAGCAGACCTCCATGTCGCACCTGATGATCGTTTCGATGTTGATCTTCTTTGCCCTGTCGGTACCGGTGGCGGTGTCGATCGGGCTGGCAGGCCTGTTGGGGGTGGGCTACGAGGGCATGACCTGGCTGGTGGTGGCGCAGCAGATCTATGCCGCGCTCGACAAGTACTTGCTGGTGGCGGTGCCGTTCTTTATTCTGGCGGGTAATTTAATGGAAGCCAGCGGCATTTCCGACCGCATGGTCGAGTTTGCCAAGAGCCTGGTGGGGGGCGTGCAGGGCGGGCTTGCAATCAGCTGCGTGCTCACCTGCATGATCTTCGCGGCCGTGGCGGGTTCCAGCGTCGCCACCACGTTCGCCGTCGGGGCCATTCTCATTCCCGCAATGCTGCGCCACGGCTACCCGCGGCCTTTTGCGGCCTCGCTGCAGGCCACGGCCGCCGAGCTGGGGGTCATCATTCCGCCGTCGGTGCCCATGATCCTGTTCGCTGTCTCCACCGACACCTCGGTGGGCGAGCTGTTCATTGCCGGGGTCGGGCCGGGCATTCTCATTGCCGGCGCACTCATGCTGTACGTGTGGCTGTATGCAAAGCGACACGGTTATGGCAAGCGCGATGGCGAGGGGCGCATTCCCGTATGGCAATCCTTCCGGCAGGCGTGGCTGGCGCTGCTGATGCCGGTCATCATTCTGGGCGGAATCTACGGTGGTGTGTTCACGCCCACCGAGGCGTCTGCCGTGGCGGTGGTGTACGCGCTGGTGGTCGGCATCTTCATCTACCGGCGCCTCGATCTGAAAACGCTGTCGCACACGTTTCACCGCTCGGTCATTTCCACTTCGGTGATCATGTTCATCATCGCCAACGCGGGCGTGTTCGGCTTCCTGCTGAACCGGGCAGGCGTGCCTCAGGCACTGGGCGACTGGCTGGGCATGCTGTTCACCGACAAGACCATGTTCCTGCTCGGCATGAACGTGGCGCTGTTCTTCATCGGCATGTTCATCGAAACATCGGCCTCGATCGTGGTGCTGGCACCGCTGTTGCTGCCCGTGGCGATGCAGTTTGGTGTCGACCCGGCGCATTTT
>Ga0079223_10001734_pt1 | contig 13194 bp, 10 predicted proteins | sample Stecom2011_FD_75072 | JGI IMG/M metagenome (GOLD analysis project Ga0079223, IMG submission 75072) | Agricultural soil microbial communities from Utah to study Nitrogen management - Steer compost 2011 | ecosystem: Environmental > Terrestrial > Soil > Agricultural land | place: USA: Utah... | reverse complement strand
TTCAACTTTGGTGATACGTATGACGAATACTAAGAGTTTATATTTTTAGAAGTTTAATAGTTTTTGACGAAGGACGGTGAAAAACCCGCCTTCTGAATGATTTTCCTGCAAGGTCTCCAAGACCTTGTAGGTGTTTTAAGAAACCCCTTAATCCCTCAGTTTATGAGTTTAAAAGCTTGTTCAACGAAGACGTTCAGGTAAAAGGCATTTAAACTTATAAACGCTAAACGTTTAAACTCATTAATTATAATGAAAAAACAAAAGATAGAAATCCAATTGGAAATTTTTGAAAGCATTTCAGAGCTTCCAACAAACATTCAGGAATTGATGAAGCGTGCGCAACAAACACGCGACACAGCGTATGCCCCATATTCAAACTTTAGTGTGGGTGCAGCCATTTTATTAGAATCGGGCGAAATTACCGTGGGGAGCAATCAAGAAAATGCTGCATATCCATCTGGTCTATGTGCCGAGCGAGTAGCTGTTTTTCATTGCGGGGCAGTGTATCCTAATCAAACTATAAAAGCCTTGGCAATTACAGCAAGCTCAATACACCATCAGCTAAATCAACCTATTGGTCCTTGTGGCGCCTGCCGTCAGTCACTCAGTGAATACGAACAAAGACAAAATTCACCTATCGCAATCTACTTTATGGGCGAAACGGGCAATATAGTAAAAGTAGCTTCTGTTAAGGATTTACTTCCGTTAGGGTTCGATGCCAAATATTTGTAATTCATCAGAGAAAGCTTTGTAGGGTATTGGGCTCATTGCAAACCGTTCAAATGAAGCTCTCGTTATATTTTCATGGTGGTCATTTTACGCTGTGGTTTTGATGACAGTATATTGTAGTTAAAACAAGATCGGAAAATATTCCCAACATCTGGTGTTCGCATATTTTCTGTAACGTATTGATTTTCAGATTATATTTTTGAAAGTTACAGCACTTCGTTTTTCAATTTTTCGCTTGTATTTTGTTTTTGTCATTTGAAGAGCGGCATTTGGAATTTCTGCTTATAAAGTGGTACTTTTGTTATCCGTTTAATAAATTTCCCCTGTGGGAAGCCTTATAGTCAATAGATGAAGAAAATAACTAAAAAAACGTACCTAGATTGGTATGAAAACATGCTCTTTTGGCGCAAGTTTGAAGATAAATTGGCGCAAGTGTATATCAATCAGAAAGTGCGGGGATTCCTGCATCTTTATAATGGACAAGAAGCAGTCTTGGCTGGTGCGCTTCACGCCATGGATCTTACTAAAGATAGAATGATTACCGCATATAGAAATCACGTGCAACCTATCGGAATGGGCGAAGACCCTAAAAAAGTAATGGCCGAACTTTACGGAAAAGCAACAGGAACCTCTCAAGGTTTGGGAGGATCTATGCACATTTTCTCTAAAGAACATAGGTTTTATGGGGGTCACGGAATTGTTGGTGGCCAAATTCCGCTAGGAGCCGGGTTGGCGTTTGCAGATAAATATTTTGAACGCGATGCCGTAACCTTAACCTATATGGGCGACGGTGCTGTGCGTCAAGGTGCGCTTCACGAAGCGTTTAACCTTGCAATGCTCTGGAAATTGCCAGTGGTGTTCTGTTGCGAAAACAATGGGTACGCTATGGGAACTTCTGTTGCAAGAACCGCCAACCATACCGACATTTGGAAGCTCGGCTTAGGGTACGAAATGCCGTGTAAGCCTGTAGATGCAATGAAACCAGAAGTAGTGGCCAAAGAAATGGACGAAGCTATCAAGCGTGCGCGCAGAGGTGACGGGCCAACATTCTTAGAATTGCGAACCTACCGTTACCGTGGACATTCTATGAGCGATGCTCAGCATTACAGAACAAAAGAAGAAGTTGCTAAAAAGCAGGAAGAAGATCCTATTACATACGTACTTCATCAGATTTACGAAAACAAATGGGCCACAGAAAAGGAAATAGCAGCAATAGATGATAAGGTAAAGGAGATGGTTGCAGAATGCGAAAAGTTTGCAGAAGATTCTCCATATCCAGATATGAATGTTATGTACGATTCAGTGTACGAACAGGAAGATTATCCGTTTTTAAAACATAAATTATAGGCAATGGCAGAAGTAATTAACATGCCGCGCTTGAGCGACACAATGGAAGAAGGTACGGTGGCAACCTGGCTTAAAAAAGTAGGCGATACTGTAAAAGAAGGCGATATTCTAGCTGAGATTGAAACTGACAAAGCTACTATGGATTTTGAATCCTTTTATGAAGGAACATTGCTTTATATTGGAATAGAAGAAGGCGAAACCGCAAAAGTAGATTCGCTTTTGGCAATTATCGGTGATGAAGATGAAGATATTTCAAAATTGATTGATGGGAAGTCTTCGGAAAATGAAAATGAAAATGAAGATGAAGTTGAAGACCAAGCTGAAGACGAAGATGAAGAAGAAAATGATGATAAGAAATCTGAATCAAAAGGCGACGATCAATCATCAAGCGAAGCAGATGTGCCTGAAGGTGTCGAAATTATCACTATGCCTCGGTTAAGTGATACTATGACCGAAGGAACTGTAGCTACTTGGCTTAAAAAAGAAGGCGATAAGGTTGAAGAAGGCGATATTCTTGCCGAAATTGAAACCGATAAGGCTACAATGGAATTCGAATCGTTCTACTCTGGAGTGCTATTGAAAATTGGAATAGGTGAAGGCGAGTCGGCTCCTGTAGATGAAGTTTTAGCAATTATAGGGCCTGAAGGAACAGATGTTTCAAGTATTCTTGACAATCTTAAAGGTGGAAAAAGTGCCGATAAGGCAAAGAAATCTTCGGAAGACTCTTCAAAAGAATCTTCAAAGAAAGAAAAGAAAACTTCGGATAAAAAAGAAACTAAACCTGCAAAACCTGAGAGTTCACAAAATAAATCTACTACCACACAAGATTCTGGAGATAGACGCATATTTGCTTCTCCACTTGCCAGAAAAATGGCAGAAGAAAAAGGTATCGATTTACGTTTGGTTCAAGGAAGTGCCGAGAGCGGTAGAATCGTAAAGGCAGATATCGAAAACTATCAGCCTGCAGCTTCCGCACAAGGATATATTCCAGTTGGAACTGAAAGCTTTGAAGAGGTTAAAAACTCGCAAATGCGTAAAACCATTGCGAAGCGACTAAGTGAATCAAAATTCACTGCACCTGAATATTATCTTACTGTTGAACTCGATATGGATCACGCCATTGCAGCTCGCGAGGCGATTAACTCAGATCCAAATGTCAAGATTTCATTTAACGATATGATTGTAAAAGCGTGTGCAATGGCACTTCGCAAACACCCGCAAGTAAACAGTCAGTGGTCACCAGAAGTAACTAAAATTGCGAACCACATCCATATCGGAGTTGCCGTAGCTGTAGACGAAGGTTTATTAGTTCCTGTTCTTAAATTTGCAGATCAAATGACTTTCTCTCAAATTGGAGCACAAGTAAAAGAACTGGCTGGGAAAGCACGTACTAAAAAAATTACGCCTCAAGAAATGGAAGGAAGTACCTTCACAGTTTCAAACCTTGGAATGTTTGGTATTAAGGAATTCACTTCTATTATAAATCAGCCAAACTCGGCTATCTTATCAGTAGGTGCAATTATCCAAAAACCTGTTGTGAAAAATGGGCAAATAGCTGTTGGAAACACTATGACAGTAACCTTAGCGTGCGATCACAGAACAGTTGATAGAGCTACTGGAGCTAAATTCATGCAAACACTAAGACAATATATCGAGAACCCTGTTACGATGTTTGTATAACTATATCTATACCTAACAGGTCTAATAAACCTGTTAGGTATATAGTTTTTTTTGCAAGCTTGTCCGACCGACATAGACTTCAAGGTACCTTACAAGGACTCCGCGACCTTTCGGGTCTCAAAAATCAAATTCAATGAAAAACATAATTATAACGGGAACTTCACGAGGAATAGGATTTGAAATGGCAAAGCTTTTTTCAGAAGCGGGTCATAATGTTTTGGCACTTTCAAGGAATTCGAAACCTATTTTGGCATTAAAACTGAAAAACGTTTCTGCCCTTGAATTTGATATTGCGGATGAATCTGAAATAGTTAAACTTGGCGGATACCTTCAAACTAAAATGAAGGAAGTAGATGTGCTTATAAACAACGCAGGATTTCTAGTAAATAAGCCGTTTTCTAAAATTACTTCCGAAGAGTTTAAACAATGCTATGACGTAAATATATTTGGCCCTGCAACCTTAATGCGAACAGTGGTGCCATTTATGAAAAAAGACGGTCACGTTGTAAATATTAGTAGTATGGGAGGCGTACAAGGAAGTGTAAAATTTCCTGGACTTAGTGCGTATAGCAGTAGTAAAGGCGCTATTCTTACCTTAACTGAATTGCTGGCTGAAGAATACAAAGAGACTCGTTTATCCTTCAATGCGTTGGCACTTGGTTCCGTTCAGACTGAAATGCTTGAAGAAGCATTCCCAGGTTTGAAAGCACCTTTGTCTGCAACAGAAATGGCAAAGTATATAGTGGATTTTTCTCTAACAGGGAATAAATTCTACAATGGAAAAATACTTCAGGTTTCTAGTACTACGCCTTAATAGATTTCTTTTTAGGCTTTTTCTTCAACTTATTAAGCCAAATAATCACTCCTGTAATGGGAAGACTTGTGGCAATTAAACAAGAAATAAAGTAAATTATTTTGGAGAACCATCCAAAAATGCTTCCTATATGAATTGCTTTTATAGACTGTGCAATTTGAACATTTATTGGTTTTTCCGAAAAAAGTTGTTTCGATATAACAGTTCCATCGAGATCTATTTTTAATTCGTCTGTGGCAGTTTGCAAAAAATCTTTATCGTGAAGCTTTTTAATGCTAAATACTTCGTTTTCATCTGTTGGAATTTGGAAGATTGTAGTGCCTTTAAATGGTAACTCACGCGCTGTAATTTTTAAAACAGTGTTGTAATCAACCTTGTTTGAATTAGCTGAGATTTTGGATTTTATTTTTGGCTCTCCACCGCGACCGCTAAAGACTTCGGTTCCTAAAACTGCGCTACCCGCATCTTTGTACCATTCAAAAGACCAAAATAGTCCTGTAAGTGCCATAATTACTAGAAATATAGCGGTGTAGAATCCCAGCGTTACGTGTAAGTCGTAGTTTATGCGTTTCCATTTTGCGCGCCAGGCTATTTTGAATCCAGGTTTTAGATGCCGCCATTTGAGTTTTTTTAATTTCTTCTTAGGAAACCAAAGCACGATTCCAGAAATTGATAGAATTAAAAATATGATTGTTGAAACTCCAACAATGGGTCTTCCTACTGAAATATCCAGAAGCAACCAACGATGCAGTTTGAACATAGTCATAAAAAAACCATCCAAAACATTAGGTGCTAGTTTAACGTAAGTACCAGTGTATTGATTGGCTAAAAACGTTGTTCCGCGCCGGTCGGTCTTATTTGTTTTTACAGCGAATTTATATGGTTTTGTTTGGTCTGCATCTATGGCAACCCGCATAACTTCTCCTTCAACCGAAAGGGTTTCCGCCATTTCTTCTATTGAAACTACTTCTTGTTTTGGCAAAATAATTGCCTCATCAGCAAAAACACTTTTTATTTCGTTTTCAAAAGTTAGTACGGTACCTGTGAGACAAATTATAAACAAGATAATACCACTTCCTATTCCCATCCAAAGATGGATGTCATTTATAAACTTGCGCAACGTGTATTTTTTCGGTTTCATTAGCTTGTGTTGTTAACACGAAATCGTTTCATTAATTAAATGATGTACGGCTCAATTCACATCAATATAAATTCGCTTTGAGTTAAGAGGCACGACCTCGGTTGTGCCCCTTAACAATTTGCTAATTCAAACAATTAGAAGTTATAGCGTAAAACTCCTGCAAAGTTGCGTGGATCGGTCTGGTTTATATAGCTAGTACGATAAGCGTTATAGCCAATTGTATCAAAGACATTATTAACCAATACTTGCAAACTCCAATGTTGATTAAAGCGATATTCAGCTTGAAGATTTACCATTGTGTAAGAGTCTACATTAAATGGTTTTTGATTTGGAACAATTCCTTGATGCGTTACAGGCCCCGAAGACCAGTCGTTTATAGGGCGTTCACCTGTAAAGTAAGCTCCTGCGCCAATTGAAAGTCCAGGTATGTACTGTCTGAACGTATAGTTGGCGTATGCATTAAAAGTGTGCTTTGGGGTATTTAAAGGGGCCGAGCCATAAACGTATGATGTATGATCTTTATATTGCGCATCGATGTATGCGTACCCTCCAATAAGTTCAAGGTTTTCTAACGGACGTCCGGTAAGTTCAACTTCAATTCCCTGCCGCTGGTCGTTTCCACCTTTAGCATAGTATAGAATGTTCGCCCAATTTTCATCATATACAGGAAGGTTAATATTTTGATTGTTAATTTTGTACAATGTCAAGTTAAACCGCAACCTGTCCTTAAGCCAGGTTGTTTTAAATCCTGTTTCCAATTGGTCGTATCGTTCATTTCCAAGTTCTTCTCCATTTTCACCCAATCTCGAGGCGGTTCGTGGATATGAACTATTGGTATATGACGCAAAAATGTTGATATTTTTAATAGGCGAAACAATAATTCCACCTAAGGGGTTGATGGCATCACTACGTGTATTTTCAACTTCCGAAATGGTTTCAGTTGAACTATATCGCATTCCTATAAAAGTTTTAAGCCAAGTGTTCCACGAAATAACATCTTGGGCTACAAACCCAAGAGAATGGGTTTTACCACCACTGGTGCTTGCTGTTCCCAAAGTAATTTTAGGTAGATTATGGCTGTTGTTTTGGAATACATCAATGGTGTCTACAACACCGGCCGATTGGCTGCTAGTGTTAAAGCTATTGAACCGATAATCAAATCCTATTTGAAACGTGTGTTTAATGGATCCCGTATATACATTATCCCCAATCAAATCGAATTGTAGAACACTGTTTTTATCATCCCTAGTGGAAGTAGAATAACTTCGCTCACGTATATTGTATTGTGAAATGTCGTTTTCTTCAATGGTTTTGCCCAGACTAGCACCTTTGTCGTCGAGGCTTAATGATGAACTATAGAAGGCTCCTTTTAAAGCTAGCTTTTCATTTAGCTCGCGTTCTATTCTCATAGCATACGTTGTATTTTGAGTTATCGAGCGGTCATTCTCAAAGCCTAAAAACTGTGAGTGTGGTAGGTCGTAGATGGCATTTACGTCATTATCATTTAGGTTTACAGTTCCTAAATCGGGAGTTCTGGAGTCGTAATAATGATCCAGCTCTAAAGTGATTTTGGTTTTGTCATCTACACGCCATTGAATCGAAGGATTGAAGTAAAAACTTTCTTTATCTATCATTGCACGATAGCTATCGGCTCTTTCTAAGGCACCATTCAGTCTAAATGCAATATTTTCTTTTTTATTTAAAGGTCCATATACATCAAAAGTTGGACGTATTTCGCCAAAACTCCCGCCACGCAAGCTAATGGAGCCACCTTTGGTGAATTTTGGAGTTTTGGTAACAATGTTTATTACTCCGCCAGGACTTCCTAAATCGGTTGCTACACCTTGGGTAATAGAAGCTGTACCTTTTAAAACCTGAATGTTATCTACACCTTGCATATCGGTTAAAATTCCTACACCCCTAAAATCAGAATGAATTCTAACACCATTTTTCAAAATCGGAATCCCACGAAAACCCCTTGAAGACATACTTTCCCTTTTGTTTCCGTAGGTTGCAAACGTATATACACCTGGAACATTTTTGGTTGCATCGGAAATGCTCAGGGCTCCTTGGTCTTCAATCAATTTGCTAGAAAGAACCGATATGCTTTGTATCTGTTCGTAAGGCTTTAACGGCAATCGAGTAATCGATTCAATTTTATCTGGATGATCATTTCGGTTTCCAAAAACTTCTACTTGATCTAATTCGTTGTCGTGTAATAGCTTAAAATTAACATTGTTCAATGAAGGTTCGTTTGGCAAAATGGTAATTGTCATTGCTTTATAACCAACGGCGCTTGCAGTAAGTTTCCATTCGCCAAAAGGAATATTATCAATTATAAAATTTCCATCTGCATCTGCCGCAGCTCCTTTCGAAAGTTCAGAAATATAAACGCTAGCAAAGGCGATAGGAAGGTTATCTATATCGGTAATTTGACCAGAAATTGTAGATTTTTGTTGGGCGAACAGCAAGTGTGCGCATATCATAAAAAATAGAGAAGTGATGAGTTTCATGTGTTATTCTTATTTAGACTTATTATAAAGAAGGTGCAAATCTATTCTGAAAATTTGAAGTTTCAAAGACATTTTTGCTTCAATTTTGGGGCGCATAGATAAGCTGTTGAGGATAAATAAGATGGGGTTAAAATTTTGAGTAAAAAAATTGTGCAATTAGCTTTTAGACCGAAAAAAAGGTAATTGTTTCAATAACTCTAGGTATTTTTGAGATGTTTAGAAATATCTGATTCCTTTAAAATCACTATGACTGAAATTCTTGAGAAGTACATTCCGCAGGCGGCTACAGCAGCTATTTTTGACCTAATTAAAACGCATAAAGTTCATCTTAAAATTGTGAATGAACGTGTTACGCGTCACGGGGATTATCGAAAAATGGCAAATGGACAGCATCAAATTACCGTAAATGCGTCGTTAAATAAATATCGGTTTTTGATAACGTTGGTTCACGAAATTGCACATTTAGAAGCTTTTATGAAATTTGGAAGCAATATTAAACCACACGGTGTAGAATGGAAACGGACTTTTCAAATATTAATGCTGCCTTTTTTGCGTCCTGAGATATTTCCGAGTCAGCTATTACCCTTATTGGCGCGTCATTTCAAAAACCCCAAAGCTTCGAGCGACACCGATGCAACACTTTCCTTAGCTTTAAAGCAGTTCGACCCTGAGAACGATAAAAATTATATCTTTGAAATACCCTATGGTGCTCATTTTAGACTGTACAACGGAAGGGTGTTTAAACGCGGAAGTCAACGAGTAAAACGGTTTGAATGTGTGGAAATCTCCACAGGAAAGGTTTATCTTTTCAATCCGAATGCTGAGGTTGAGTTTTTGAAGTGAGTTTTTGAAGCGAGTTTATATGTTAAAGGTTCTAAAAGTTTATAAGCGAAACCTTAATTGTGAATTGTACTCAAGGAGAAACTCAAAATTTGAAACTTAATTCAAGATAAAAATATAAAGAAATGATTTATAAGCTTTTAAATCTATAAACTCTTAAATTTTTTTAGGAATGAATAAAAATTATTACGCAGTAATTATGGCAGGAGGAATTGGTTCACGGTTTTGGCCTGTGAGTACTCAGGACTTCCCCAAGCAGTTTCACGATATGTTGGGAACAGGGCAGACGTTACTTCAAAAAACATTCTCTAGACTCAATAAAATCATCCCTTCAGAAAACATATACATTCTTACAAACGAGCGATATTTAGAGGTTACTTTAAAACAATTACCAAAAATAACCGAAAATCAGGTTGTTTTAGAACCTGATATGCGCAACACGGCACCTTGTATTTTGCTTTCGGCTTTAAAAATTCAAAAAGAGAACCCAGAAGCGTTAATGCTTGTTGCACCGAGCGATCACTGGATTGAAGATGAAACATCCTATTCCAATGATGTGCAAACTTGTTTTAACACTGCCCAAAAAGATGGTGTTTTAATGACTTTGGGAATTGCGCCTACTTTTCCAAATACAGGATATGGCTATATTGAAAGTGATAAAAATGAAAATGGTCAAGGTATTGAAAAAGTAAAACAGTTTCGGGAAAAGCCAGAGTATGAAACTGCAAAACAATTCCTTGCAAGTGGAAACTTTATGTGGAATGCTGGAATCTTTATTTGGAGTGCCAAAAGTATTGTGGCTTCTTTTGAGAAGTTTTTGCCAGAGATGTACGCTTTATTCTCGAAAGGAATTCCTGTTTTAAACACTTCCGAAGAAAAAGAATTTATCGATGAAAACTATCATAAAGCAGAAAACATCTCAATAGATTACGGTATCTTGGAACGTTCAGATACTGTGTTTGTAAAAAGAGCTACTTTTGATTGGAACGATCTAGGAACGTGGGGAGCACTATATGATAAACTGCCCAAAGACAGTGATAATAATACTGTAGTGAATGCAGATACAGTACTTAAAAAATCAAAAAATAATATGATATTTACTACGGCGAAGAAGCTGGTAGTTTTAGAGGGTTTGGAGAACTATATAGTCGTAGATAAAAACGATGTTTTGCTTGTGTTTCCTATGGAAAAGGATCAAGAAATCAAAGAACTGCTAAAGGATGTTTCAGATAAATTCGGAAATAAATATGTGTAAATGGAGAATTCAGTAGATAATGAAGAGGTGAAAGCTACTCCTAATAGCGCCGAACATGAGAGTGAGCAGCGCAATGTTTGGGGAGCTATTAAAAACTTTTTATGGGAATTATTCGATATTCAATCTGATTCGGATCGTGAGGCTACGATTGAATCGGTTAAAAAGGATATTCCGTTTAAAGGGCACACCGCTTGGATTTTGATTTTCTCCATATTTGTTGCTTCTATTGGACTCAACGTAAGTAGCACCGCAGTAGTAATTGGAGCGATGCTTATTTCTCCACTTATGGGGCCGATTGTTGGTATTGGCCTTGCTGTTGCCATTAATGACGTATTAATGATACGTCGTTCCCTTATTAACCTTGGAATAATGGTATTTCTGAGTGTAATGACGGCTTTTTTATACTTTAAAATTTCGCCGCTAACTGAGGAAACACCCGAATTATTAGCCAGAACTTACCCAACAATTCTAGACGTTCTTATAGCAATTTTTGGAGGTTTAGGGCTAATTGTAGCAAAAACAAAAAGCGGTACCATAGCAAATGTAATTTTTGGAGTTGCAATTGCCACTGCCTTAATGCCGCCACTATGTACAGTTGGTTACGGTTTGGCTATCGGGAATGCTTCCTACGCCTTTGGTGCGCTCTATCTGTTTTCTATAAACGCTGTGTTTATTGCACTTGCCACTTTTATTGTTTCCAAAATTCTCCGATTTCCATTGGTGCGTTATGCAAATAGTAAAAGACGCAAAAGAACAGCTCAAATAGCATCTTTGATTGCTATTGCAGTAATGGTGCCTAGTGTTTGGTTATTCGTTAAATTATTAGATCAAGAGCTTTTTGAAGCGAAGGCGAAAGAATTTGTTCGTACTGCAATTAAATATGATGGGGCAGAAGTAGTAAAGTCTACTCAAAACCATAAAACCAAGTACATCGATGTGTATTTAATAGGGCGCCCCGTTCCGCAATCAAAAATATCTGAATGGCATTCACAGCTTAAAGAGACCGAAAAAATGGAGAATACCAAACTTCGTATTTATCAAGGAGCCGATCAGAGCGGGGAAATGGCAGCGAGACTTTCAGGCGAAGTTAAAGCAGGTATTTTGGAAGATCTTTATGTGAAAAATGAAAAACTGATTCACGATAAGGACGAACAGATCCGCTTTTTAGAGGATCAAATAGCATTGGTAAAGGTTAAAAATGTCACTTTTAAACAATTAAGCGAAGAGATTAAAATTAATTATGATGATCTTGAAAGTTTTGGATACGCCAATAAAATAACCACAAACTTTAAAAAAATTGACACACTGCCTGTTATAACCTTGCGTTGGAAGCCTAATGTTTCGGCTAAACAACGAAATACAAACACCAAGAAAATTGAACAGTGGATGAAACTTAAAATGAAGTTAGATACACTTTTGGTAGAATCGCCCTAAGCTTCTTTGTTTTGAACTTCTCTAATTTTTTTGAATAAATCTGAAGAGTAAACAAAGTTTGTTACATCTTCATGGTCGGTCTTAAAAATTTCTTGATTGGTACCTTGCCAAACTAGCAGGCCTTCCTTTAAAAAGACTACTTTTTCGCCAATTTCCATTACTGAATTCATATCGTGGGTTACAACGATTGTGGTAATGTTATTTTCGTGGGTTATTTCCTGAATTAAATTATCAATAATAGTTGCAGTCTTTGGGTCCAGTCCTGAGTTTGGTTCGTCACAGAAAAGAAATCGTGGTTCGTTTACTATAGCTCGTGCAATTGCTACACGTTTCTGCATTCCTCCAGATATTTCTGCAGGAAATTTTTTGTTTACATTTTCAAGTTTAACACGCTTTAATACTGCATTTACTCTATCCAGATGGTCTGACTTTTTTCTATTAGTAAACATCCGAAGTGGAAACATTACGTTTTCTTCAATATTCATTGAATCGAACAATGCCCCCCCTTGAAACAACATCCCGATTTTTTCACGAAGTTGCCTTTGCTCTTCATCATCCATATCTTGAATGGCTTTGTCTTCATAATAAATTCGGCCCTGTTCTGGTTTAAAAAGACCTAAAAGACATTTTAAAAAAACAGTTTTACCACTTCCACTTTGCCCGATAATAAGATTGGTTTTACCCTTGTCAAATTCGGTATTAATTCCTTTGAGAATTTTCTCATCCCCAAAACTTTTATGTACATTTTCAACTTTTATCATTAGCTTAGTAAGAGTTGGGTAATTATATAGTTTGCAGCGATAATGAGTACACTAGTCCAAACAAACGAATTGGTGCTTGCTTTACCCACTTCGAGTGCTCCACCTTTCATATAAAACCCCTGCCACGATGGAACAGTTGCTAATATGAATGAGAAGACTAAGGTTTTAAAGAAGGCGTAAAAAAGTTGATACGGAATGAAACCTTCTTGAACTCCAGCTAGAAAATCGGAAGAGCTTACAAAACCACCTTGAACACCAGCAACCCATCCGCCCATAATTCCTAAAAACATGGAAACCACAATTACAAAAGGATAGAACATTAAAGCTACAATTTTTGGAAAAACTAGGTAGTTTAATGAGTTAATTCCCATTACTTCCAACGCATCTATTTGTTCTGTTACACGCATAGAGCCTATGCTGGAAGTAATAAATGATCCTACTTTCCCTGCCATAATAATAGACATAAAAGTAGGTGCAAACTCTAAAATAACCGATTGTCGCGTAGCAAAACCAATCAAAGTTTTAGGAATAATCGGATTATCCATATTTAGTGCGGTCTGTATTGCTACAACCCCACCTACGAAAAAACTGATAAATGCTACAATAGGTAACGAGGTGATAATGAGGTCGTTGATTTCCTTAAGTATTAAATGCCGAAGCACAGATGTTTTGGTAAAACT
>Ga0079223_10001731_pt1 | contig 13198 bp, 14 predicted proteins | sample Stecom2011_FD_75072 | JGI IMG/M metagenome (GOLD analysis project Ga0079223, IMG submission 75072) | Agricultural soil microbial communities from Utah to study Nitrogen management - Steer compost 2011 | ecosystem: Environmental > Terrestrial > Soil > Agricultural land | place: USA: Utah... | reverse complement strand
CTTTCATCAGTCCTATAAATCCTAATTAAATGGGATTGTAGCTCAAATAGTTAGAATACGTCCCTGATAAGGACGGGGTCGCAAGTTCGAGTCTTGCCAGTCCCACCATTTAATTACAGCAAATTTATTCTTTGACAATCACATAACAGGATAAGCAAGCAGACGAGAACCATGTAGTATAATAAAATCCATACTAAAAAACTAAGATAAAGCTACTAAGGGCATGCGGCGGATACCTTGGCAGTAAGAGGCGATGAAGGACGCGGTTAATCTGCGATAAGCTTCGGGGAGGTGATAATCAACCTTTGATCCGGAGATCTCCGAATGGGGCAACCCCGCCAGTGGAAGCACTGGATGATCCATGTGTGAGTAAAGTAGCACATGAGAGGCCAACGTTGGGAACTGAAACATCTAAGTACCAACCGGAAAAGAAATCAAAAGAGATTCTGCAAGTAGCGGCGAGCGAACGCAGAGGAGCCCAAACCAATGTGCGTGCACATTGGGGTTGTAGGACTTGCATCAAGGGGAGTTTGTTAGGAGAAGTGTTTGGGAAGGCACACCATAGAGAGTGAAAGTCTCGTATCCGAAAACGAACAAGCTGGGCGAGTATCCTGAGTAGAACGGGGCACGTGAAACCCTGTTTGAAGCTGGGGGGACCACCCTCCAAGGCTAAATACTCCTTACTGACCGATAGTGTACTAGTACCGTGAGGGAAAGGTGAAAAGAACCCCGATGAGGGGAGTGAAATAGAACTTGAAACCGCATGCTTACAGACAGTCAGAGGACTATTGTAAAGTCTAATGGCGTACCTTTTGCATTATGATTCAGCGAGTTATGGTATGTGGCGAGGTTAAGCCGTTGCAGGTGTAGCCGTAGGGAAACCGAGTCTGAATAGGGCGTTAGTCGCATGCTGTAGACCCGAAACGGGATGAGCTATCCATGGGCAGGTTGAAGCGAGGGTGAAACTTCGTGGAGGACCGAACGCTTGAAGGTTGAAAACTTCTGCGATGACCTGTGGATAGGGGTGAAAGGCCAATCAAATTCCGTGATAGCTGGTTCTCTCCGAAATGCATTTAGGTGCAGCGTTTATTATTACTGCCGGGGGTACAGCACTGAATAGGCTAGGGGTGTTACCGCATTACCAAACCTTATCAAACTCTGAATACCGGCAAGTAGAGATATGCAGTGAGACTGCGGATGCTAAGGTCCGTAGTCGAGAGGGAAAGAGCCCAGACCATCAGCTAAGGTCCCTAAATTGACACTAAGTGGAGAACGTTGTGGAACTACTGTGACATCCAGGAGGTTGGCTTAGAAGCAGCCATCCTTTAAAGAAAGCGTAATAGCTCACTGGACTAGTGGTTCTGCGCGGAAAATGTAACGGGGCTTAAGTGTCGTACCGAAGCTATGGACTTTTTTAAGTGGTAGGAGAGCATTGTGTGTGCTGATGAAGGCGTACCGTAAGGAGCGCTGGAGGTCCCACAAGAGCTGATGCTGAAATGAGTAGCGATAAGGAGGGCGAGAATCCCTCCCACCGTAAACACAAGGGTTCCTGGGCCAGGTGAATCCTCCCAGGGTAAGCCGGAACCTAAGGCGAGGCCGAAAGGCGTAGTCGATGGACAACAGGTTAATATTCCTGTGCTTGGTCAGAATCGTTTGACTGAAGGAGTGACGGAGAAAGGTAGCGCATCCAGAGATTGGTTGTTCTGGTGTAAGGTCGTAGGTGGGACTGGTAGGCAAATCCGCTGGTCTATTTAAACACTGAGAGCTGATGCCGAGCCGCAAGGCGAAGTGCGTGACCCTAAGCTTCCAAGAAAAGCTTCGTAGGGAGATTTTGATTAATCCGTACCGTAAACCGACACAGGTGTGTGAGGAGAAAATCCTAAGGTGTATGGAAGAACTATAGTTAAGGAACTCTGCAAATTGGTACTGTAACTTCGGGATAAAGTACGCCCTTGAGTGTGAAGTCACTTGCTGACGTAGCACATGAGGGTCGCAGTGAAATGGGGGTAGCGACTGTTTACCAAAAACACAGGTCTATGCAAACACGTAAGTGGAAGTATATGGGCTGACGCCTGCCCGGTGCTGGAAGGTTAAGAGATGAGGTTAGGAGCAATCCGAAGCTTTAAATTGAAGCCCCAGTAAACGGCGGCCGTAACTATAACGGTCCTAAGGTAGCGAAATTCCTAGTCGGGTAAGTTCCGACCTGCACGAATGGCGTAACGACTTCCCCACTGTCTCAACTATAGGTCCAGCGAAATTGGTGAGCGCGTGAAGAAACGCGCTACCCGCGGAAGGACGAAAAGACCCCGTGAACCTTTACTGTAACTTGGCATTGGGTTTCGGTTAACAATGCGTAGGATAGGTGGGAGCTTTTGATCCGTGCGTTCTGGCGTACGGGGAGGCAACCTTGAAATACCACCCTTTGTTAACTGGAATCCTAACCTGCGGTCATAATCTGGCCGGGGGACAATGTCTGGTGGGCAGTTTGACTGGGGCGGTCGCCTCCTAAAGAGTAACGGAGGCGCACTAAGGTTCCCTCAGCCTGAATGGAAACCAGGCGTAGAGTGTAAACGCATAAGGGAGCTTGACTGCGAGACAAACACGTCGAGCAGGTGCGAAAGCAGGTGTTAGTGATCCGGTGGTTCCGAGTGGAAGGGCCATCGCTCAACGGATAAAAGGTACTCCGGGGATAACAGGCTGATTTCATCCAAGAGTTCACATCGACGATGAAGTTTGGCACCTCGATGTCGGCTCATCGCATCCTGGGGCTGGAGCAGGTCCCAAGGGTTTGACTGTTCGTCAATTAAAGCGGTACGCGAGCTGGGTTCAGAACGTCGTGAGACAGTTCGGTCTCTATCCTCCGTGGGCGTAAGATATTTGAGAGGAGCTGACCTTAGTACGAGAGGACCGGGTTGGACATACCTCTGGTGTACCGGTTGTGGCGCCAGCTGCATCGCCGGGTAGCTAAGTATGGATCGGATAACCACTGAAAGCATCTAAGTGGGAAGCCGTCCTCAAGATGAGATATCTATTAAGGGTGCTTGTAGACTACGAGCTTGATAGGTTGGGTGTGTAAGCGCTGTAAGGCGTTGAGCTGACCAATACTAATAACCCGTTTTGCTTTATTTTCTTTGCCTGTCACAGCTACGACAGGGGTTTTAAGTGTGGAAACTACATGGTTTTTAAATTTGCTTGCTTATCTTGTTTTGTGATTGTAAGAGTACAGTCAACCTCAAATTGAATTTAACAGTTTGGGTGTGTCGATAGCGGTGAGGAAATACCCAGTAACATCTCGAACCTGGAAGTCAAGCTCACTTGCGGCGAAGGTAGTGCCAGGGTCACTTGGTGTGAGAATAGCAAGATGCACCCTTCATATTTTAAAAAGCCCATCGAAAGATGGGCTTTTTTTTTGCGCTTATCTCAAATTTAAGGGAAGATAAAGAGCACTATGTTTTTAACAAGTTTTCATTGGCGCTTATTGAAGCGACTCTTAATCCTTTTCCCTATTTATTCATTTCTTCGTTTAGGTTTTTACCTAACTCATCTTGAAAATTATTCTATCTATACACCAACTGATGTATTCATTTCTTTTTTCTATGGATTGCGTTTTGACTTAGCAGCTCTTTGCTTAGTTAATGCCCCTCTTCTCATTCTCTCTTTTCTTAATTGTACTCATCGCGCCTTTCTTATTTTTGAAAGAGTGCTTTTTGTTTTCTTAAATGCAGGGGCAATCATCATTTCTCTCAATGATTATGAACTCTTTAATTTTACAGGAAAGCGTTTATCCATTGATTTCTTTTATATTGCTGATGATATCGTGACTCAGTTACCACAAATTATGGTCTTCTACTGGTACTTTACATTAGCTGGGTTTCTTCTTCTTTACTTGGTCTATTATTTGGATTCAAAGTTTTTAAAAGTTTCATCTCACAGATTTAAAATTGTTCCTCACTTGCTTGTTCCTATTGTTCTTCTTGGAGCTTTTTTTATCGGTATTCGAGGTGGGTTACAGAGTAAATCCATTAATGTGCAGTCGGCCTTTGTTCAAGGAAGTAATGAACTCGGTCAACTGGTTTTGAATACTCCTTATCATTTTATTCGCACTCTTAAGAGTTCTCGCGTTGTTACTCCTCGCTTTATTGCTGATAGTAGAATTAGAGAATTTGTTAAAGTTCCTGCTCAGACTTTTGCGCAGGATACTCATAGAAATATCGTTTTAATCATTCTTGAAAGTTTTTCTTCAGAGTATATGGAAGAAGGGTATATGCCCTTTCTTAGTTCTCTTGCTAAGGAATCTCTTTTTTTAGAAAAGCATCTGGCCAATGGAAGAAAATCTATCGAAGCACTTCCATCTCTTCTATGTTCCATTCCATCACTTCTTAATGAGCCTTTTCCTAAGTCTACTTTTCAAGGAAATAAAATAACCTGTTTCCCGGACATTCTAAAAAAACATCATTACACAAATTATTTTTTTCATGCAGGTAATCGCGGAACCATGGGATTTGATGCTTTTACTCGTTCTCATGGTTTTGAAAAATACTTTTCTCGTGAGGATTATCCTTCGAAGGAAGATTTTGATGGTACTTGGGGAATCTTTGATGGCCCTTACTTGAAGTACGTAGTGGATGAGATTTCTAAGATGCCGGAGCCTTTTTTAGCGAGCGTATTTACTCTAAGCTCTCATCAACCATACTCCATACCTGAGGACTTAAAAGGAGTCTTTGCTAAGGGAACACTGGAGATTCACGAAAGTATTGGTTATGCGGATTTTGCTCTTAAAGAGTTTTTTGATTTTGCTAGGAAGCAGAGCTGGTATGAGAAGACACTATTTGTCATTACAGCTGATCACACTTCTAAACTTGGATCCAAAAAATTCTCTAATATGATTGGCCAGTATCGGGTACCACTTTTACTTTTTGCTCCGGAGCTAAAGTTTGAAGGTGACTTTGATTTTGTGACACAACATTCGGATATTCCGCATACAATTCTCGATTTTCTAGGAATTCCTGCGGATGGTATGAGTCTGATGGGGCAGTCAATTCTTTCTCCGAATAAGCGTCTGGCCTTCAATCTAGTGGGGGGTGCTCAATATGTTCTTGTTGAGAATGATGGCTACTCAGTTTTGAAAGAAGATGAGCATGTTGCATATCAATATAACTGGAAAACAGGCGAGATCACCAGAAAAGGTAAAAGTGAGGATTTAACACTAAGCGCCTACCTACAGTATTTTTTTACATCTCTTATCTCAAATAGCTTCGAACTTAAATAGTCCAAGTTGTTTAAATCCCACTACTACGTTAAACTAAATCGTTATTTTCCCTCTTAGAATTGGTGGTTTCATGCATCCTTTATCAAGTCATATTGATCCAAATTCAAACGAATTTAAAAGTAATGTTGAATTTCATAAATCTCTTGCTGAAGACCTTAAAGCTCGACTTGAGCGTGTTTATCAGGGTGGTGGCGAAGAGTCCGTTAATAAGCATAAAAAAAGAAATAAATTCTTAGCACGCGAAAGAATTGAAAAGATTCTTGATCCAGGCTCTCCATTTCTTGAGCTCTCTGCTCTTGCAGCTGATGGAGTCTATGAAGAAGATGTTCCTAGTGCAGGTGTTGTAACAGGAATTGGTCTTGTTCATGGTGTGGAGTGCATGTTTGTGGCAAACGATGCCACTGTAAAAGGTGGAACGTATTTTCCACTAACGGTGAAAAAGCATCTGCGTGCTCAAGAGATTGCTCTAGAGAATCGTCTACCTTGTATCTATATTGTCGACTCTGGTGGTGCTTTTCTTCCAAAGCAAGATGAAGTGTTTCCTGATAAAGAACACTTTGGCCGTATCTTTTATAATCAGGCCAATATGAGTGCTCTAAAGATTCCACAGATTGCTATTGTCTGCGGATCTTGTACTGCTGGAGGCGCTTATGTTCCGGCCATGAGTGATGAAACGATTATCGTTAAAGATAATGGAACGATCTTCTTAGGAGGACCGCCTCTGGTCAAAGCCGCTACAGGTGAAGAGGCGAGTGCAGAAGACCTTGGTGGTGCAGTTGTGCATACTTCAAAGTCCGGAGTTGCTGATCACTTTGCTGAAAGTGAAGAAGAAGGTCTAGAGATGGTTCGTAATGTAGTTGAAACACTAAATTACCAATCAACCCATCCTCATAAATTTATTACAAGAGAAGTTAAACCACCTCTTTATGATGTGAATGAAATCTACGGCATCATTCCACAGGATACGAGAAAGCCATTTGATGTTCGTGAGATCATTGCACGTATTGTAGACGGTAGTGAGTTTCAAGAGTTTAAAGAAAAATACGGTTCAACTCTTGTTTGTGGGTTTGCTCGCATTCACGGTTACATGGTGGGAATTGTTGCGAACAACGGAATTCTTTTTTCTGAATCATCATTAAAAGGTGCTCACTTTGTTGAACTTTGTGGACAAAGAAAAATTCCTCTAGTTTTCCTTCAAAACATTACAGGCTTCATGGTTGGTAAACAGTATGAGAATGAAGGGATTGCCAAGCATGGAGCAAAGTTTGTAACTGCTGTTTCTACGGTGAAAGTTCCTAAGTTTACTATCATTATTGGTGGGTCCTTTGGGGCCGGGAACTATGGAATGTGTGGTAGAGCTTTTTCTCCAAGATATCTTTTCATGTGACCGAATGCCCGTATCTCAGTGATGGGAGGAGAGCAAGCTGCTAATGTTCTGGCCACAGTTCGACAGGATGGTTTAGCAGCAAGAGGTAAGCCTCTTATGACAGAAGAGGAAGTCGCAAAATTCAAACAACCTATTCTCGATAAATATGAAAAAGAAGGATCTCCTTATTATTCTTCAGCAAGACTGTGGGATGATGGAGTCATTGATCCAGCAAAAACCAGAGACATTCTAGGATTGTGTTTAAGCACAACTCATAATGAAGAATTTAAGGACCCTTCTTGGGGTGTATTTAGGATGTAATGATGAAATACATTGAACTGAATAAAAAAGAAAATGGAGTATTAGAAGTTTGGTTGAATCGACCAGAACTTCATAATGCATTTAATGCTGAACTGATTGATGAGTTGATTACTGTATTTAATGGTATCAAAGATGAGCGACTAGTTATTCTTTCGGGACGTGGAAGTAGTTTTTGTGCCGGTGCTGATCTTAACTGGATGCGTGCCATGAAGGACTTCTCCGAAGAAGAGAACTTCGAAGATTCAAAACAACTTGCCTCTATGTTCAGAGTTATCAATGCATGTCCCGTTCCGGTTATTGGAAGAGTTAATGGACATGCCCTTGGTGGAGGAGTGGGACTGGTGAGCGTGTGTGACTATGTCATCTCTGTTCCTGAAGCTCTTTATGGATTCACTGAAGTTCGTCTAGGACTTATTCCTGCTGTTATTTCTCCTTACTGTATTTCAAAAATTGGTGAGTCTCATGCTCGTGCCTGGATGCTTTCAGGTGAGCGCTTCAAAGCAGATAAAGCTTTGAAGATGAATCTTGTTCATGAAGTGGTTGAAGCGAGTGAACTTGATAAGAGAGTTGCTGAACTTGAAAAATCTTTTCTCATGGCAGGTCCTATTGCCAGTCGTGAAGCGAAAGCTCTTATTTCTACAGTGACTTCGAACCTAAGGGACTCGGAGGACTATACTTGTCGCATGATTGCTTCTCGTCGTGTGAGCAGTGAAGGACAAGAGGGAATGAGAGCGTTACTTGAAAAAGATAAAGCAAATTGGATAAAGAAATGAAAATAAAAAAGATACTCGTTGCTAACCGTGGAGAGATTGCCCTTAGAGTGTTAAAAACAGCAAAGGAAATGGGCATTAAAGTTGTCAGTATTTATGCTGAGGACGATAAGACTCTTCCACATGCTATGCTGGCCGATGAATCCTATTCTTTAGGGAGTGGTCCTTTAAGTGAAACTTATCTTAATCAACAAAAAATTGTAGATATTGCTAAAAAATCAGGTGCGGATGCTATTCATCCTGGTTATGGATTTCTCTCTGAAAATGCTAACTTTGCTAATCTCGTGGAAAGTTCTGGGATTATCTTTATTGGACCTACAGCTGAATCAATAACCCTTATGGGTGATAAGAGTGGTTCTAAGAAAGCCTTAGAGCATCTGAGTATTCCGATGATTCCTGGTTACCATGGAGATAATCAGGATGAGGAGTTTCTGGCCAATGAAGCTAGAAAGATTGGCTTCCCGGTTCTTATCAAGGCTTCTGCAGGAGGTGGTGGTAAGGGAATGCGAATTGTACATAAAGAAGAAGAGCTTCTTGAAGCCATTCGTGGGGCCAAGTCAGAAGGTTTAAATTCCTTTTCCAATGATCGAGTTCTTGTTGAGAAGTATATTGTCAATCCTCGCCATATTGAGGTGCAACTCATGAGTGATACTCATGGAAATCACCTTCATTTCTGGGAACGAGAGTGCTCGATTCAACGTCGTTATCAAAAAATTGTTGAAGAAACTCCGGCCCCCAATATGAGTCAGGAGCTGAGAGAAAAAATTTGTCAGACTGCTGTGCAGATTTCTTCAGGAATTAACTATCGTGGAGCTGGTACAGTTGAGTTTATTTTAACTCCTAATAATGAATTCTATTTTCTAGAAATGAATACTCGTTTGCAGGTGGAGCACCCGGTGACGGAAATGGTAACCGGTTATGATCTTGTTCGTTTTCAGATCATGGTTGCTGCTGGAGAAAAATTACCTGTTAAGCAAAGTGATATCAAACAGAAAGGGCATGCTATTGAGTGCCGTATCTATGCTGAAGACCCTGATCAAAATTTTATGCCTTCCATTGGTAAAATTGAAAAAATTGGTTCACCGACCTTAAGAGATACTCGTCTTGATTGTGGCTTTAATGATGGCGCAGAAGTGGGTGTGAATTATGACCCTATGTTAGCAAAACTTATTGTATGGGGAGAGGATCGAAAAACCTCTACGCAAAAAACAATTCAATCTCTTGATGAGGTATTGTTTTTAGGAGTGAAAACCAATCGTGACTACCTAAAGCGCATTCTGGCTCATCCGGCCTATGTTGAAGGGAAAACCCATACTCATTTCATTCCTCAGTATGAAGCAGATTTAAAACCTAAGAGTTTTACTGATGAGAATATTGCTGACCTGATTGCGGCTTTCTCTCTTCAAGGAATAAGTAGACCAACTGCCACCGGAGTTGCAGTAGAAAGATCTACTCCATGGACCACTCTTACAGGATTTAGGAATTAATGATGGAAAAGATATTTTTTATTAATGGGCAAGATTACAAGGTAACAGATTATTCTCTGAAAAATGGAGTTGTTTCATTTACCTATAATGGAAAAAAATATGAGTACCAGAACTTAGGCTTTAGAGATGGTCTTCTCATTGAAGGAAACAATCACCGTTTCTCTGCTCATATAGGAAGTGTGAAGGACGGGGAACAAGTTGTTATGGCCCATGGGCTTGAGGCCCGTATGAGTTCAGGTAAAAAAATAAAGAAACAATCGATTTCCGGAAGTCTTAATTCTCCTATGCCTGGAAAAATCTTTAAGGTGGTTAAAAATGTGGGAGATGAAGTTAAGAAGGGAGATACGATTCTTATTTTAGAGGCCATGAAAATGGAACATTCTATTCGTGCTGACAAGGATGGAGTGGTTAAAAAAATTCACTTTCAAGTTGGAGAATTGGTTCAAGGCGGAGCAGTTCTTGCAAGTGTGGAGTAAGTCATGATTAAAATTGTGGAAGTAGGACCTCGAGATGGGTTACAAAACGAAAAACGAATCCTTCCTACCGATGATAAGTTTATGTTCATTAGTAAACTGGTAGAAGCGGGACTAAAAACGGTAGAGGTCACAAGTTTTGTTAAACCTCCTGCTATTCCACAAATGAGTGACTCCAGTGAATTATTCTCTAAAGTAGCTGCTCACTTAAAAAATAAGGCGAACTTTCCTTGTCTTGTTCCAAATCTTAAAGGCTATGAAACAGCTAAAAGTCTTGGGGTAAAAGAGATTGCTCTCTTCAGTGCCACCTCTGATTCTTTTACTAAAAAAAATATTAATGCCACTGTGGATGAGAGCTTTGTGCGTATGAAAGAAGTGGCACAAGCGGCTCAGAAAGATGGAATTAAAGTTCGAGGTTATATTTCTACGGCCTTTGGTTGTCCTTATGAAGGGGAAATGAGTGTTGATAAACTCATCTCAGTGGCGAAGCGTTTTCTAGATCTTGGTGTTTATGAAATTTCAGTAGGGGACACTATTGGTGTGGCAACTCCTAAGCAGGTTAAGTCTTATTTAGATACTCTGATTTCAGAAGTAGGTCTTGATAAGCTTGCCATGCATTTTCATGATACGAGAGGTATGGCCCTTTCGAATATTCTGGTTTCCCTAGAGAAAGGGATCACGACTTTTGACTCGTCCGCTGGAGGTATTGGTGGTTGCCCTTATGCGAAAGGCGCAACAGGTAATGTGGCCACTGAGGATGTTTGGTATCTTTTAAATTCACAAGGTTTAGAGACCGGAATTGATTTTCCTAAATTAGTTGAAGCATCTACTTTTATTTTAAATAAATTAGAGAAAACTACTGAATCAAAATTTTTACGTGCTTATTTAAATACAGGAAAAGTATGAACTATCTAGAACAGTCATGGAAAGATTTAACAGTCGAACTTGATGGACAACTTCTTTGGGTGACATTGAACCGTCCGCAAGCTTCTAATGCTTATTCAAGCGAACTGGTGGAATCTCTCATCACTGTTTTAAGACTGGCCGATGAAGACCGTAATGTGCGGGTGATGATCCTTACAAGAGCAGGGAAAAATTTCTGCGCCGGGGGAGACATTAAGGCCATGAAGAATAAATCGGGGATGTTTTCCGGTGAGCCTAATGAACTTCGTGAGGCTTACCAAAACGGTATCCAAAAAATTCCTAGAACCATCAATCATCTTAAAACTCCTATCATTGCTATGATCAATGGAGCAGCTGTAGGGGCAGGTTGTGATCTGGCGGCCATGTGCGATTTGCGTATCGCTAGTGAAGAGGCCAGTTTTGCCGAAACTTTTGCCAAGGTTGGTCTAGTGCCAGGTGATGGGGGAGCTTACTTTCTTATCCGCGCTATAGGCTTTGCTAAGGCCATGGAGATGTTTTTAACAGGAAAGACTTATTCCGCCCTAGAGGCTAAAGAACTAGGGCTTGTTACTCAGGTCATTCCTCATACAAAGCTTCGAGAAGAAACGAGAAATATCGCCCTTAAAATGAGCGAAATTCCGCCGATCGCTCTGCAGATGACGAAGAAGTCACTCCTCAATGCTTACCATTCAAACCTTGATTCACATCTGGAACTGGTTTCCGCCATGCAGGGAATTGCTCAGAGAACAGAGGATCATTTCATTGCGCTGGGAGGGATGATGGAGAAAAAAAAGAAAACATTCAAACATTTTTAAAAATTAATTTTGACAACTCGTGCCCTGCCCTAAAGAATTGAAGTATATGAAATTGTTTTCACTTTCTTTACTTCTATTCCTTGTGAGTTGTACGACAATTCATTTTCGTTCAGATAACACTATTCCTGTTACATTCGAAGGTAATCCCAAACATCAAAAGGCCGTAGAAGTAACTGGTACACGAGATTTCTATTTTTGGGGACTCAATCCTGAACACCATGAAGTCTTTATCGATAAAGAACTTCGCAAAGCTGGAATCAAGTCATTATCAAAAGCAATCATTTATGAGCAGAAAGATCCGCAGGATATGCTGATCTCTTTTTTAACATTTGGCCTTTATCTTCCTCGTAGCTGGACCATTATGGGATTTACAGAGGGGAAAAAGCAGTTGAATGATATTGACTTAGATACGATCAATTTAGACTAGTTTGACCGTCAGGAAGGGGTCTTCCAAGGATGGAATTCTTAGGCCAGGGATGGCCTTCTTTCTTTCTCAAAAAATTATTTCTTTTAAATAGTTCCTTCTCTCTATAAAGTGTTGTTCACGGGTGTGCAGTTATTTTTTTAATCTCTTGGCACGATAGTTCCAAAGCGGTTTAGTAATCAGGCCAAACCATAGAAAAAAACCAGCAATACTTCCAATAAAGTTAACGATGAGGAATTCGAAGTTAAATCCCATCTGCATGGTGTAGTAGACAGAAATGAAGGCCCAAATGAGAATGCCGAAGCAGAGGGACATTTTCATTACTTTGTTCCAGGTGATCAATTGGTGAGGAAGTGGTTTGAGGATAGAGAAAGGCCACCAGAAAAAATCAAAATCAAGAAACCAATTGTGAATAAGGGCTATATATTTCATTTTAAGCTGCTCGCAAGGTTTGAGAAGAAACTTTTTTTAAAGTCTTGAATCTCTTCTTCACTCATATCACCGAAGTTCGTTCGATCTAGCTCTCTGTAGTATTGATCCAATTCTATGACAAATCGAGACTTAAAACGAGGAATCATTTTGTTATAAATCTTTCTTTCCTTTGCATAGGTCATAATCAGTTTCTTTCGAGCACGCGTAATTCCTACGTAGCAAAGACGTCTTTCTTCATTGATATCAGAGTTATCAAGAATGGTTTTTTTATGAGGAAGAAGTTCTTCTTCCATCCCCACTAAGAACACATTATCAAACTCAAGCCCTTTAGAAGCATGGAGAGTCATTAAGGTGACTTCATTATTCTTGAACTCTTCACTAGAGGATGAGTCTTGAGAGTCAGCAAGTAATAGTCTTTCAACGAAATTTTTAAGAGTAGCGTCCTCTTTAAAGCGATCCTGGAAGCGATCAGCAGTTAAAAGGAAATTTTTCACATCTTCTTTTTTTCGATTCATGAGTTTAGCACTGTCATAGCTTTTCTCTATGAAATCATAATACTGAATCTCTTCAATTAACTGATTAATTGTTTCAAGCAATGGCTGATCTTCAAATAAGATACGATATTTTTTTAGAAGTCCTATAAACTCTCGCGCTCTCGGGTGATCTTCTTGATCATCAAGAACAGAGAATAAGGATCTTTTCTGTTGAATGGAGATCTCTAGAAATTTATTCAGAGTGACAGAACCAATTCCTCTATTGGGAACGTTAAGGATTCTCCTCAAAGCGAGTTCATCGCGGGGGTTTTGAATAACAGATAAGTAAGCAATGATATCCTTAATTTCTTTTTTTTCGTAAAACTTTTGTCCGCCAATGATGTTGTAAGGAATCTGAGCGAGTCTTAACTGATCTTCGATAGGGGGAACTTGAGTATTAGAGCG
>Ga0079223_10001729_pt1 | contig 13204 bp, 13 predicted proteins | sample Stecom2011_FD_75072 | JGI IMG/M metagenome (GOLD analysis project Ga0079223, IMG submission 75072) | Agricultural soil microbial communities from Utah to study Nitrogen management - Steer compost 2011 | ecosystem: Environmental > Terrestrial > Soil > Agricultural land | place: USA: Utah... | reverse complement strand
TCCGTCGACTGGGCGGACGACAGCTCGATCTTTGCCTTCTCTGCGGCTTCCTTGAGGCGCTGCAGCGCGAGCTTGTCCTGGCGCAGGTCGATACCCTGCTCCTTTTTGAACTCCTCGGCGAGGTACTCGATGATCTCGTTGTCGAAGTCTTCACCACCCAGGAAAGTATCACCATTGGTGGACTTTACTTCGAAGACCCCGTCACCGATCTCCAGGATCGAGATGTCGAAGGTACCGCCGCCCAGGTCATAGACAGCAACAGTCCCCGTCTTCTTCTTTTCAAGCCCGTAAGCGAGCGCAGCAGCCGTGGGTTCGTTGATAATCCGCAGAACCTCGAGACCGGCAATGCGGCCCGCATCCTTGGTTGCCTGGCGCTGGGCATCGTTGAAGTAGGCGGGAACCGTGATGACGGCCTTTTCAACCTTCTCACCCAGGAAAGCTTCAGCCGTTTCCTTCATCTTCTGAAGGATGTAGGCCGAAACCTGGCTCGGGCTGTAGGGCTTGCCCTTCACCTCCACCCAGGCGTCGCCGTTGGTGCCCTCTACGATCTTGTAGGGCACGAGATCCTTGTCTTTTGCGACGGTCGGATCGGAGTAGCGCCGGCCAATAAGGCGCTTGATGGCGAAGAGAGTGTTCTCCGGATTAGTAACGCTCTGCCGCTTGGCAGGCTGACCCACGACGATACCGTCGTCGGTAAAGCCGACCATGGACGGCGTGGTGCGCGTACCCTCTGCGTTCTCGATGACACGGGCATTCTTGCCGTCCATTACAGCGACGCAGGAGTTGGTCGTGCCAAGGTCAATACCGATAACTTTGCTCATGTGCTTCCTCTTTGTTCGGCAGAACCGCTCGGACGGCCTCTCTAAAGCACCGTACCGCGGTCCCCATTCGTCACACTTCGTCTCAAAAGTTCGGCGCGGCACGCCGCGCGCGGGAGCTTTCTGATCGGGTAGCCGAAACCGGCATTCAAGGCCAAGGGTCGGCTCGCAAGGGTATATAAGAAGCGAGATAGAACCTACAACCCGAGAGGTCTTGTCTTCCTTGCGCCCCAGGCTGGAGGAGGACAGACTCGCTGCATGTTCTATCGTCGCAAGGCACACCCCCTTCCTCAGGAAGGCCCTTACCTGATCATACCCCTGCTGCTCCTCGCGAATGTCAGCATCGGCGTTATTCTGATGCTGTTGGGCGGCGAAGTGTGGGACAACCCTCTCGTCAGCCGTGGTGGCTTCTGGCTGGCGATCGTGAGTGCCGTGCTCTACCTCTTTTTTCGCTGGATCGCGCGCCGTGAAGCGCGGCGCCATGAGCAGCGCGCCAGATGATCATTTCCGCGAGCTACCGAACTGACGTCCCTGCCTTCTATGGTGAGTGGTTCCTAAACAGACTGAAGGCAGGCCGCGTAAGCTGGCGCAACCCCTATGGCGGCGGCTTGCACCATCTGGAACTCACCCCTGAGAGTGTCGATGGCTTCGTTTTCTGGAGCCGAAATCCAACGCCATTCCAATTTGCCCTTGAGCAGGTGGCCGCGCGTGGGTGGCCCTTCGTCATGCAGGTGACGATCACTGGCTATCCACGAGCGCTGGAGACGTCAGTGCCCGTACCAGAGAAGGTCATCGACACTCTGAAATCAATTCGTGCCGCGTACGGGCCACGCTGTCTGGTGTGGCGCTACGATCCGGTTTTTCTCAGCGACCTCACGCCACCTGCCTTCCACCGCGATCAGGTGGCCCGCTTGGCGGATTTGCTTTCCGGAGTCGTTGACGAGGCCGTGCTGTCCTTCGCTCAGATCTACGCCAAGACCCGGCGGAACAGCGACCGCGCGGCCGTGCGTCACGGCTTTGGCTGGCGCGATCCAGAAGCACCGGAAAAGCGCGCGCTATTGACAGAGCTGAGCGCCATCCTGGGCGCTCGTGGCCTCAAGGCAAGTCTATGCAGCCAGCCAGACCTTTTAACACCTGGTCTGATCCCAGCGCGCTGTGTTGATGCAGAACGCCTGGCCGATCAGGCGGGCCATCCGATTGCCGCGCGCATGAAAGGCAATAGAAAAGGCTGTCTTTGCGCGGAAAGCCGAGACATTGGTCGTTACGACACCTGCCCCCACGGCTGTGTCTACTGCTATGCCGTCAATACGGCCTCGCTCGCCAAGCAGCGGCATCAGGCGCACGACCCTCTCGCGGAAGCTTTGTGATTCCGCGTCTTACCTCTGGACCGTTGGCCTTCTATATGATCGGCACATGTGGCGCGGCTTCCATCGCAGCCTTGCCAAGCAGCCGCGGATCGTCTGCAACTTCGACTTCGCGGCGATAGGGGCGAAAGCCGGAACGCTGATAAAAGCCCAGAGCCTGTGGGTGATCCAGGGTGCAGGTGTGGAGCCAGAGGCGTTTGATAGGGCGAGACCAGGCAAGCTCTAGTGCCTGGTTCATTAACCACCGCCCGGCGCCGCGTCCCAGCAAGGATGGGCCGATGCCGAAGAAGGCCAGTTCGCACTCCTCTCCCTGCCTGAAATCGAGTTCGATAATGCCTTCATCGCGCCCTGCTGCTTGAAAAGCGTAGAACGCGATATTCGGGTCCTGAAGAATTGACCCAAGCGATTCATCGGAGAGCAGCAGGCGCGAGAACCAAAGCCAGTCTTCTCCCACCCGTCGATAGAGGGAGCGATACCACTCGATATTAGGGCTAGGGATAGCTTTTACTTCCCAATCCGGTTCTGGTCGAGCGGGGCGCAGGGGCGGTTTCTCGTGCATCTCGAGATAAGTCACGATAGTGGCAATCTTGCCCTGCGGAATATCGTAAAAGCCGTTGTCCAGGCTCATATACTACTCGTGTTCAGCTGCTGCAGGCGGCCCGAAGGCCGGGTGGTCCCGCGGAAGCTAGCAGGACGCCATCCTTTGCGGCAACGGCACCGGCGTTGCGCCAATGGGCGGCTTACGGCAGAGTGCCGCGCATCCCACAGCAGGCTTCAGACGTGATGACCAAGACCCTCAATACATTTCGCTCCGGCCCCGATGAGAGTGGCCACTTTGGCAACTTCGGCGGACGCTTCGTGGCTGAAACGCTGATGCCTCTGATCCTGGAGGTCGAGCAGGCGTACAACGAGGCCAAGGTTTCTCCCGACTTCAAGCGGGACTTCGACTATTTCGCGCGGCACTATGTGGGCCGTCCTAGCCCCCTCTATTTCGCTGAGCGGCTGACCGAGGAGCTGGGCGGCGCCAAGATCTACTTTAAGCGCGACGAGCTCAATCACACCGGCGCGCACAAGATCAACAACACTTTGGGCCAGATCCTCCTGGCGCGGCGGATGGGCAAGACCCGCATCATTGCGGAGACGGGGGCAGGGCAGCATGGGGTGGCGACCGCCACCGTCTGCGCCCGCTTCGGGCTGCCGTGCGTGGTCTACATGGGCGCCACCGATATCGAGCGTCAGAAGCCCAATGTCTTTCGTATGAAGCTGCTGGGCGCCGAAGTGGTGCCAGTGACCAGCGGGACGGGGACGCTCAAGGACGCCATGAACGACGCGCTTCGCGACTGGGTCGCGAACGTGGAGGATACCTTTTACATCATTGGCACCGCAGCCGGTCCGCATCCCTACCCCGCGATGGTGCGCGATTTTCAGTGCGTGATCGGTGAAGAAGCGCGTGAACAGCTGCAGGCGGCTGAAGGGCGACTGCCGGATACGCTCGTCGCAGCGATCGGCGGCGGTTCCAATGCCATCGGCCTCTTCCATCCCTTCCTGGACGAACCCACCGTGCAGATGATCGGCGTTGAAGCTGCGGGTCACGGAGTCTCAAGCGGAGAGCATGCGGCTTCGCTCAGCGGTGGCCGCCCCGGTGTACTGCATGGCAACCGCACTTATCTGCTTCAGGATGACGACGGACAGATCAAGGATGCCTACTCTATATCCGCCGGCCTCGACTATCCCGGGATTGGGCCCGAACACTCCTGGCTGCATGAGACCGGTCGCGTGAACTATGTCGCGGTGACGGATGATGAAGCGCTTGAGGCCTTCAAGCTCTGCACGCGGCTTGAGGGCATTATTCCCGCGCTCGAACCGGCGCATGCTCTCGCGCACGTAATCAAGATCGCCCCGGATTTACCCAAGGATCATCTACTGGTGATGAATCTTTGTGGGAGGGGCGACAAGGACGTCTTTGCTGTTGCCGAGCGTTTGGGAGTTTCGCTGTGAGTGCCGGATCCACAACTAGAAGCAGCCGGGTGGATGCCCGCTTCGCCGCTCTGAAGCGAGAGGGGCGGGCAGGCCTCGTCACCTTTATCACCGCCGGTGATCCGGATCTGGAGACGAGCTGGGAAATCATTCGGGGACTGCCGGATGCCGGCGCCGACATCATTGAAATCGGGATGCCTTTCAGCGATCCGATGGCGGATGGACCGGCCATCCAGGCCGCCTCCCAAAGAGCGCTCAATAACGGGATGACGCTAGCGAAGACTCTCGATCTCGTGCGGCGCTTCCGTCAGCAGGATCAGGAAACGCCGCTCATCCTGATGGGGTACTACAATCCCATCTACTCCATGGGGCCGCAGCGGTTTATCCAGCAGGCTGTGGCAGCGGGAGTGGATGGCTTGATCATTGTCGATTTGCCGCCCGAAGAAGATGAAGAGCTTTGCGAACCGGCGGTGGACGCGGGTTTGCACTGGATCCGCCTGGCCACCCCGACGACCGATGGGGAACGCTTGCCCAGAGTTCTCGAGAACACGAGTGGCTTTCTCTACTACGTCTCTGTGCTCGGCATCACGGGGACTCGCTCCGCCCTGACTGAGCAGGTGGCGGAGGCGGTTCAACGGTTCCGCCAGCACACCACCATCCCAATCGCTGTGGGCTTTGGCATCAAGACCCCCGAACAGGCCGCCGCGATCGGCAAGGTCGCGGACGCGGCCGTCGTGGGTTCCGCGATCGTTGGCCGCATCGCCGACTCCCTGGATGAAGCTGACAAGGCGACGGGAGAGACCGTGCCGGCCGCGCTTGATCTGGTTCGAGCGCTTTCAGCAGGGATGCGAGGAAGGGTTCCCGCATGAACTGGATTACCAACTATGTGCGCCCGAAGATTCGGGCGCTGGTTTCGCGCGACGATATTCCGGATAACCTTTGGGACAAGTGCGCCTCTTGCGGCCATATGATCTTTCATCGGGAGCTCGAGGAGCTGCTTCGTGTCTGCCCGAACTGTGGCCATCACATGCGCATCGGGCCCGAACGTCGGATGGAGATACTTTTCGACGAAGGGAAGTACCAGACGGTAGAACTGCCCCAGGTGACGCCCGATCCGCTCCGGTTTCGCGACCGAGAGCGTTACAGCGATCGTCTGAAACGGGCGCGCTCAAAAACCGGCCAGCAGGACGCCATTCGTGTCGCGCATGGCACTATAAAAGGCCAGCCAGCGGTCGTTGCCGCCTTTGACTTCTCCTTCATGGGCGGCTCCATGGGCGTTGCCGTGGGGGAGGGCTTCGTCACGGCAGCGCGCGAAGCCGTGGAGCGGCGCGCGGCCTTGATAGCCGTTCCCGCCTCCGGCGGAGCCCGCATGCAGGAGGGCATTCTCTCTCTCATGCAGATGCCGCGCACGGTCATCGGACTGCAGATGGTGCGGGAAGCGGGGTTGCCGTACATAGTGCTTCTGACCGATCCCACCACCGGCGGCGTATCTGCCTCCTTTGCCATGCTAGGCGACATCCAGATCGCTGAACCAGGCGCCGTTATCGGTTTTGCCGGCGCGCGAGTGATCGAAGAGACGATCCGGGAAACGCTGCCGGCCGGCTTTCAGCGGGCCGAATATCTGCTCGAACACGGTATGCTGGATATGGTCGTTCCACGTTCGGAGTTGCACGAGACGATGGGGCGGATCCTCAATCTCCTGATGGTGACACCTGCTGCGCGCGGCCATGGAATGGCCGACGAAGCGTTTGGCGAGGCGGGAGAAGAGACAGAGGCCGCAGGCGAGACCGTCGAGGAGAAAGAGGTCGAGCGTGCCTCCGACGCCTGATACTTCAGCCAGCGATCGCGTTCTCGAGAGCCTCAATAGGCTTCATCCCAAGATCATCGACCTATCCCTGGGGCGGGTGGAAAGGCTGCTTGAACGCCTGGGTCATCCGGAGCGGCAGCTTCCTCCGGTGGTCCATGTGGCAGGAACCAATGGGAAAGGATCCGTCGTAGCCTACCTGCGGGCGATGCTAGAAGCGGACGGGAAGCGTGTGCAAGTCTATACCTCGCCCCATCTGGTTCGCTTTCACGAGCGAATCCGCCTATCTAATGGGCCGATTGAAGAAGCGGACCTGCTCGACTTGCTGGAGCATTGCAAGAGGGCGAACGGCGGCGATTCCATTACCTTCTTTGAAATAACAACCGCAGCGGCCTTCCTGGCCTTTTCGCGCGATCCGGCAGACGTACTTCTGCTCGAAGTGGGCCTGGGGGGACGCCTTGATGCAACCAATGTGATCGACAAGCCAGCGCTGAGCGTCATTACGCCCATTACCATGGACCACACGCAGTACTTGGGCGACAGCATCGAGTCGATCGCGGTCGAGAAGGCGGGTATTCTCAAGCCCGGGGTGCCTGCGGTTATTGGCCTTCAATCGACTCCGGTGTTGGAGGTCATAGAGCGCCGAGCGGCGGAGATCGGCGCACCGATCTCGGTTCAGGGGCGTGACTTTGTCGGAACGACCATCGACGACGGCATCCTTGTCGAGGACGAAGGGGAGGTCATGATGCCGCTGCCAGGATTGGCCGGCGCGCATCAGCGGGATAACGCCGTTCTGGCCTTGGCAGCAGCAGCGCGATTGGGCTCCTTGGCACCCAGTATGGAGGCCAGACGTCGCGGGCTGAAGGAGGCTCGCTGGCCGGCCCGCTTGCAGCAGCTTCGTAGAGGGCCTCTTGTAGGCCTGTTGCCGCCCACCTGGACGTTTTGGCTGGATGGTGGTCATAACGCGGCAGCGGGACAGGCCCTGGCAGCTTGGGCCCAAGCCGCTGGCGAGCCGCTGCACCTGATCTACGGCATGATGAACACCAAAGCGGCGGAAGATTTCCTGCAGCCTTTGGCTCCGCTTGTGCACTCGCTGCAGGCCGTAGCAATTCCAGGCGAGCCCAATTCTCTCGACCCCGTAGCTGCGGCAACTCACGCACGGGCCTGCGGAATAGAAGCCACCCCCCGGGAGAGCCTGCTCGAGGCGATACAAGCGACTATAGCGGAGCCTGCCAAGGAACCCACTCGCGTCCTTATCTGCGGATCGCTCTATCTCGCCGGTCGTGTGCTCGCAGACAACGGCTAGAGAATGATGCCAAGGCACGCTGGGAGCTTTCTGGATAGTCTCTATGCGCGTCTGCTGGCGGGCGCGGTGCTGGCGCTGGTTGTCGCGGCGTTGCTGACATTTCACTGGGAAGACATCGTTTCATCTGACGAGGCTGCGGTTGCAGGCGATGATCCGGTTACCGCCTGTATCGCGCAGCGCTCGCACGAGATCGACGAGATGATCCGTGAGAACCCGCAAATGAGCAGCAGGCGCGATACGATGATCGCGCGGGTCGCGCCCATGTGCGAGGACCTGCTGGGGGAGGGAGCGAGCCCTCCGCCGGCCCTACCGAGCCCCTAGCGAAGCGTTGCCTCCTGCTCGTGCAGGAGATCGCGTGTCTGCTGGCTCTTCGCCGGAACACCGAAGTGATTTCCGATCGTCCGGGAGCCAAACGCTGGTTTCGACATTTGCAAAGTAGGTTCGCCTGCTTAGTCCATGAGGCGAAATTGGAAACCGGAGGAGGATTTTGATGAGCGACACGTCCGGGCGACACGACGAGACTGGCAAGAATAAGGAAAAGAAGAAGGACGACGCACTGGACGAGGCGATTGACGAAAGCTTTCCTGCAAGCGATCCGCCGTCCCAGACCGTTCCGCCGAAGCATCGGCAGGAAAAGGACAAGCCGTAAGCAGTTGTTTTCACCCAGCGAGCGATGATCAAAGCGCAGCGAGGCAGCCGGCCTCCTGCGCTTTTTTCTCTTACCAGCCGTTGATGCGCTCCCACCGGGCTAGTGGCTGGTTGCCTTGCAACACCTCATAGTGGGTGTAGGCGGCAGCGGTGATGCAGGCGTGGTTCGGCAGGATGCGGAGCTTGCTGCCGATCGGGAAAGCCTCATAGGGCGGCTCGCCCTCTGCCGCTGCGATCAGGCCATGTTCCTGGTGCGCGGACTCGACATACAGGCCGTTCACGACCTTTCCGGAGAGGTCACAGACGCGGCCATAGCCAACATGCTCGAAGAACTCGTGCGCGCTGACATCTTTCGATAGGGCGAGCGCGCCTGCGTCTATCAAGATTCTTTCGCTGCGGCGGTTATGACCGATGACCGTCGCGAGAACTGAGAGCGCCAGATCATCGGGCGTGCAGGACCCGATACCCATCTGGTCCAGGTCATTGAAGACATAGACGCCAGGCCGCATTTCGGTCAGGCCCTCAAAGCTGACCGCATGGACGGCTGTCGGCGTCGAGCCGGCGCTGACGATAGGGCAGGGGTAACCCGCCTGGCGGAGGCGATCAGCCGCCTGTACCAGTGCGCAGCGCTCTGCTTCTGCCACCTCGGCGATCTCTGCGGGTCCGCGGCAGTGGTAGGAGTGGCCGGCGTGGGTCATCACCCCAGCCAGCTCGAGCGTCGACTGTGCATGGATTGCCGACGCGATATCAAGCAACTGCTGCGAGCCGGCTGCAACCCCCGCCCGTCCGCCGCCACTGTCGATCTCGATTAGGATCGGAAAGCGCGTTTCCAGTTCCGCGGCAGCCTTGCCCAGTTCCTGTGCGGTCCGAGGGTCGTCCAAAATCAACGTCAGCTTTGCACCCGCCCGTTGCAGCTCGGCTGCGGCCTTGGCCTTGGACGGCACCATCCCCACGGCATAGAGAATGTCCGTGAAGCCTCCCTCTAGGAAGAAGCGCGCTTCAGCCAGTGTCGACACTGTGATGGCGCCGCTATGGCCGTGGGTCGCCAATCGCGCGACCTCGCGCGCCTTTGCGGTCTTGAGATGAGGGCGCAGCGCTATGCCCGCTTGCTGCATCCGCTGGCTCATGCGGCTGCAGTTGCGCTCCAGAATGTCCTTGTCGAGCAACAGCGCGGGCGTCTCCAACTGATCCAGGGCCTGAACCATTGCCTTGCTCCTATAGAGGCATGTTGTCGTGCTTGCGCCAGGGGTCTTCGAGCTTCTTGCTTTCGAGCAGCTTGAGGGCGCCGCAAATACGCCGACGCGTGCCGTGCGGCATGATCACGTCGTCGATGAAACCGCGGCTCGCGGCGACGAAGGGATTGGCGAATCGCTGACGATACTCCTCGGTCCTCGCCTCGACCTTCTCGGGATCGTTGGCGTCCTGGCGGAAGATGATCTCCACCGCTCCCTTGGGGCCCATGACGGCAATTTCGGCAGTAGGCCAGGCATAATTGGCATCTCCCCGCAGATGCTTTGAGCTCATTACGTCATAGGCGCCGCCGTAGGCTTTGCGGGTAATGACGGTTACCTTGGGCACGGTTGCCTGGGCATAGGCGAAAAGCAACTTTGCGCCGTGCTTGATGATGCCGTTGTATTCCTGGGCGGTCCCGGGGAGGAAGCCGGGAACGTCCACGAAGGTTACGATGGGAATATTGAAGCAGTCACAGAAGCGGACAAAGCGGGCGCCTTTTATGGCACTGGCGATGTCAAGGCAACCTGCCAGCACCATCGGCTGGTTCGCGACGATCCCTACCGGACGGCCGTTCATGCGACCAAAGCCGGTTATGATGTTGCCGGCGTAGTTCGGCTGCAACTCAAAGAATTCGCCCTCATCCACGACCTTGTGGATCAGTTCCTTCATGTCATAGGGCTTGTTCGGGTTCGACGGCACCAGGGTATCGAGCGAGAAATCATCCCGCTCGGCCGGATCGCGCGTCGCGCGCAGGGGAGGTTGCTCGCGATTGTTCAGCGGCAAGAACGAGAGAAACCGCCGAAGCTCCAGCAGCGCTTCCACGTCATTTTCAAAGGCCAGGTCGGCGACACCTGATGTGGTGGTGTGGGTGATGGCCCCGCCGAGTTCTTCCTGAGTCACCGTCTCGTGCGTCACGGTCTTCACCACGTCGGGCCCGGTGACGAACATGTAGGAACTGTCCTGCACCATGAAGATGAAGTCGGTCATTGCCGGGGAATATACGGCGCCGCCCGCACAGGGCCCCATGATCATGGAGATCTGCGGGATGACACCGGAGGCCTGCACATTGCGCAGGAAGACATCGGCATAGCCACCGAGGGACGCCACGCCTTCCTGAATGCGCGCGCCACCGGAATCGTTCAGGCCGATGACCGGCACCCCCAGCTTCATGGCCTGGTCCATAACCTTGCAGATCTTTTCCGCATGGGTCTCCGACAAGGAGCCGCCGAAAACGGTAAAATCCTGGCTAAAGACCATTACCGGCCGCCCGTCGATCGTGCCGTGTCCGGTCACCACGCCGTCGCCCGCGACGCGTTGTTCATCCATGTTGAAATCGACGCAGCGATGCTCGACGAACATGTCCCACTCTTCGAAAGAGCCTTCGTCGAGCAGAACGGTCAGCCGCTCTCGAGCAGTAAGCTTGCCCTTGGCATGTTGCGCATCAATGCGCCTCTGGCCGCCTCCAAGGCGCGCCTGCTCGCGGCGGAGCTCGAGTTCGCGGAGGATCTCCTGCATGCTTGGTCCCCTGTGACTGTCCCCGATCGCGCGGGCTCACGCTGATAACACGCATCATTGGGTGCGCCAAGCAAGGGAAGGAGGGAGAAAGTGCCAGAATCGGCAGCTAATGAGCGCGTTCAGCGGGTTGGGACAAGGCAGTGCGGGTGACGATCTGAAGGTCTCTGGCGCGATCTGCTGTAAGCTTCATGAAATTAACTTCAATCCGGTCGCGTGATCTGCCACATGACCACGGACTGACGGAGGATGAGAATGCAGGCGCGCAACAGCGCGAGCCTCCTGCGCTGGCCACTCGTGCTTCTCGGCGCGGTTCTGGTGGTATTCACTCTACAGTGGACGCGGCCAGTCTCGCTGCCCTTGGCTCTCGCCATCTTCATTATCGCGCTCGCGTGGCCGGTCCAGCTTTGGCTTGAGCGTCGATTGCCACGCTGGGCGGCCTACATCGGAACCTGCCTATGTGTCTTGGCCTTCCTGGCCGCCTTTGTTGCGCTGCTGTGGTCGGGAGTGAACCTGGTGGGGCAGGGCGTGGCGCAGTACCGGGACTCGCTTGATCGGAGCTGGTTCGATCTTTTGCGTTGGGCCCGACGAAACGGAGTTGCGTTGCCCAATGCGCAGATCGAGGAGATCGATGTCGCACCGCTGCTGAGTGTGCTGCGGGTAACGCTGGAGGAGCTCTATAGCGCGGTTGGCGTTCTGGGGCTGACGTTGGTCTTCTTGCTGCTTGGGCTCGTAGAGGCGCGTAGTTTCGCTACAAAGCTCCGCCGTCTGCCGAATGGAGCTAAACTGCGCCTGGCGGCAGACGAGATCGGTCAGAAGTTTCGCCGCTATATGGCGGTGCGCACCTTCGTCAGTATCGTTACCGGGGTTTTGACCTGGGCGTTTGCCCTGATCATCGGGCTGGAATTGGCACTCACCTGGGGAATGATCGCCTTCGTCCTGAACTACATTCCCTTTGTCGGATCCATTCTTGCGATCGTGCCGCCTGTCCTCTTTGCCGCAGTGCAGAGTGGCGATTGGTCTTTCCCGATCCTGACGTTCGTGGGGATGACGGCGATTCAGGTGACCATGGGAAACTACGTGGATCCGCGCCTGGAAGGCCGCGCCTTGGCTTTGTCCCCGCTGGTGGTGGTCGTTTCGATCTTCTTCTGGGGGTTGGTCTGGGGAGTGCCTGGCGCATTTATCGGCGTGCCGCTCACAATTGGGCTGGCAACGGCCTGCTCTCGATTCGAATCCACCGAATGGCTGGCCCTGCTTCTCGGCAATTCGCCCGCCTTTGGCGGCGCAGAGGATCTTCGGCGCCTAGTAGAAAAGAAAGCCGCCGAATAGGAGATCTTCCCCCTTAGCCTCAGCAAGCACCATCATGCAGCCAGGCCTGGATCAGGCGGTAGGAAATGGAATCGCGTCGGGGCAGGTGGAAAGTCTCGTCCTCTGGCGATTCGAGGATTTCCTTTCGGCTGAACCAGCGCGCGCTTTCCAATTCTTCCGGCTGCACCCGCAGGGGCCTGAACTCCGCTCGTGCATGAAAGCCGAGCATCAAAGAAGAAGGGAAGGGCCAAGGCTGGGAGGAGAAGTAGGTCGCTTCCTGGATTTCCAGACCCACTTCTTCTGCTACTTCCCGCGCAACCGCCTCCTCTAGTGCCTCACCGGGCTCCACGAAGCCGGCGAGGGTCGAGTGCATCCCGGCGCGCCATACCTTTTGGCGCCCAAGCACACAGCGGTCTCCTCCGTCGTGGACCAGCATGATGACGGCGGGATCCATGCGCGGAAATTGCGGAACCTGACATTTCTCATCGCTGCACTGTCGTTGGTTGCCGCCCCGCCGCATGACCGTTGGCGCGCCACACACACCACAGAAGCGGTGGCGCAGATTCCAGAAGGTCAGGGCACGGGCGTGCGCCAGCAGCGCCCCTTCTGCTGGCGGCAGAAGCATCCCGACCGCCCGCAGGTCCGCAAAGGTCCCTCGTGATGCCAGCTCCGGCTCTTGTTCCGGATCCTGTAGGTTAACGAGGTCGACCGCGAAACAGGCGCAGCCTTCTTGCAATCCGAGAAAAATCGGCTCGCCCCCGAGGCGCCTTAGGAGATCTAGGCTATCGGCCTCAAGAGGCACCGCGCGCGGCTGGTGACCGTCAACGCCGGTAAAAAGAGAACGGCTTTGCCAGAGAGGATAGATCCGCGTCTCCGAGTGCTGGAGCTGCTGGTCAAGCCAGGCGGCGTCATCGCGGAGGTGATCTGCGCGATCCAGACCAGACCAACCATAGGGAATAATTCGCTGCTGCATCGGCAAATAAGTGCCATGCACCTGATGCTCCGGCAAGCGGCTAAAACTCCCCATTTCCGGCGGGAAGAAGACGGGCCTTGCCCAAAGGCCCCCCGATGCTGATATAACCGGCCTGGGAGGTTGGCCGCGGACGGACCGCTCGCCAACCCGGTCAGGTCCGGAAGGAAGCAGCCGTAACGAGGCTGGTCCGGGTCGCTGGTTCAGCCTCCCGCCTACTCCTGGCTTTAACGGAGGGGGCATGGGTTCGAGGGGAACTTGGGT
>Ga0079223_10001728_pt1 | contig 13210 bp, 7 predicted proteins | sample Stecom2011_FD_75072 | JGI IMG/M metagenome (GOLD analysis project Ga0079223, IMG submission 75072) | Agricultural soil microbial communities from Utah to study Nitrogen management - Steer compost 2011 | ecosystem: Environmental > Terrestrial > Soil > Agricultural land | place: USA: Utah... | reverse complement strand
TTTGAAGGAATTACAAAGGTAGAAACAATTGAAGTAACATTTACTTTAGTTGAAGGAGTCAAATTAGGGGCAACTCCTCTTCCAGAAGAGGGTACAAAAGCTTATATTGTTCTTGCTGATTCAACATGGGAAGTTCAATACTGGGCAATAGATGGTGAAGATAACCATGAAGATATTATTATGGATATGCCAGAAATAACAGGATATGGTCAATATACTGTTAAGATAGATCTTACTGAAGTAGGAGCAATTGATGGATTAGAATTCTTTGGTTTTGAAATCTTAGGTGGAGAAATGTATTTCCCAGCTAACTATACACATGTTGATGAAATCAAAATTAATGGTGATATTGTAGAACTTGCTGGAAAAGCATATACATCAAGTGAAAATGGTGTTGATACAAGAGTTAACTTAATTAATAATTGGGTTACTGCAATTGAATCAGGACGAGTTGATGAAGGTTTAACATTAGAAGATGTTTCAGCAAAACCACTTGATATTGAAGGTATTACAGAAATTTTAACTGTAGAGATTACTTTTACAATTCATGAACGTGCATTAGAAGTTGAAGAAGAATACGAACTTCCAGAAAATCCTGAGTTTAATGCATTTATGATGTTCCAAGATATTTCAGAAGCATGGTCAATTTTTGAACCAGGTATTGACGGTAATACAACCGTAACAGGAGATGGAACATATACTGTTTATCTAAAAGGTGTTGATATTGAAGCAACCGGAAAAGCAACAGAAGCTCAAGTATTTTTAATTGACATTGAAGAATTAGGAAAAGCAATGGTTCACTTAGGAACTTTAAGAGAAGACTCACAAGAAAAATTAGTTGATACAGATTTGGTTGTTACTGTAAAAATTTGGGTTGATGATGTTGAAGTTGAAGTAAATCACTCAAGAATTAAAGTTGGTGATTTAGAAGGAAATGGTAGATTAAGAATTGAATTTTATAATGAATGGGGTTCAACAGCAGACTTACCAGCTGTTGATGTAACAAAAATTAATCCTGAAAATGAAATTAAAATTGAATTCACTTTAACAGGAACAGGTATTGAGGGAGAAGCACCAGTCAATCCAGATCCAACCGATCCAGATCCAACTGACCCAGATCCAACCGAACCTGAGCCAACTGATCCAGAAACAGATGATGAAGAATCATCATCATTAACATGGTTATGGATTACATTAGGAGCGATCGTTGTTCTTGGAGCAGGAGCAGGAGTCTTTGTAGTATTGAAAAGAAGACCATAATTAACAAATAAGGGATAATATGAGAAAGATTTAATCTTTCTCATATTATCTATCAATGGTAATTAAATTATCGCTAGAATAGGGAGTTAGTAATGAAAAATCAAACAAAAATAATAAATCCTATTGAAATAACAATTATAATTGCAGCTGCAGCATCAGCATTATTAATGTTTGTTCCCAGTTTAAATCCAGCTAGGATAACATCACTAATTGATAGAACAATGTCATTTTTTACCTCAGGAGTATCATGGGGAAGACTTTCAGTTTTTCTAGAAAGACCATTTCGACTTGGTTGGGTAGAACAAATTGATTTTATCATTGTTTTTATTGGTAGTTTGATATCGTGTTTAGGGATATTAATTTCAGTAGTAACAGTAAGTTTTTTAATAGGAAACGTTAAGTTTAAAAATCTATCAAACAAATTTACAATTATTGGTAGTGTAATTCAAATAATAGGATTAGCATTAATTTTTATTATGGCACTTAAAATACAAAACACAGATTTTCCAGATCGTGTAAATCCTGTAATACCAACAGGTATATTTGTCTTTTTTGCACTAGCTATGATTGTTTTAATAGGATCAATAATATTGGTGTTTAAAACACCAAAGGCAGCCAAAGATGATAGGTTTGAAATGGCTCGACCATACCAATTATTATTGATGTACTTACCTTTTGCTGCATTAATATTTGTCTTTTCTTATCTACCTTTATGGGGTTGGAGATATGCATTTTTTGATTATAGAGCTGGTGGTGTATTAAGTAAAGATAACTTCGTTGGATTCAAATGGTTTGTTTTCTTATTTCAAAATGCAGCAACAAGAAATGACATGATTAGAGTTATTAGAAACACTTTAATTATGAGTGGTTTAGGTATTGCGACAAGCTGGTTGCCAATGGTATTTGCCATTTTTCTAGCAGAGATAACAAGTACAAGATTTAAAAGATTTGTTCAAATCTTTTCAACTATCCCAAACTTTATTAGTTGGGTAATTGTATATTCATTAGCGTTAGCAATGTTTGCAACAGATGGGTTTGTTAATGGGTTTTTAAACCAAGTTTTAAATATTCCAAGTGATACTAATTATTTAATGGGTGATTCACTAATATGGATTAAAATGTGGGCTTGGGGTACTTGGAAAGGTTTAGGCTGGAGTGCGATTATTTATATATCAGCAATTTCAAGTATTGATCCTGTTATGTATGAGTCAGCTGAAATTGATGGCGCATCAAGATTCCAAAAAATGCGATATATAACACTGCCATCATTAATGCCAACATACTTTGTGTTGTTGGTATTATCGGTCGCTTCAATTTTAAGTAATGGAATGGATCAGTATTTAGTATTTAGTAATCCAACTAACACTGATAGTATTACAGTACTTGATTTATATGTATATCAATTAGGTCTTGGTGATAATGGAAATATTCCACTTTCTACTTTAATTGGTATGTTTAAATCAATTATTAGTATTACATTATTGTTTGCTGTTAATAGATTATCAAAAAGAGTTCGTGGAGAAAGTGTCTTTTAGGAGGGGATGAAATGAAGAAAAAATTCAAATTAAGTATAAAAGATATAGTATTTAACATTTTTAATTATACTGGCTTCTTTCTATTTACTTTTGCTTGTATATTCCCTTTCTATTATTTATTTATTAATACAATTTCAGATAATGAATTAGTGGCACGTGGTGTTATTAATTTTATACCAAGAGGGTTACATTTTAAAAATTATACGGCACTAGAACAGTAGATGACTTATTAGTTTCTTTTATAGTAACTACAGCTAGAACAGTAATTGGAACAGCTTTAATGGTGCTTGCATCTGCATTTGTTGGTTACTTAGTAACTAAAAAAGAAATGAAGAACCGCAAATTTATGTATCGTTTTTTAGTTATAACAATGTATTTTAACGCTGGTATTATTCCTTGGTTTTTAAATATATCTATGTTAGGGTTAACAAATAACTTTTTAGGATATATTATACCGGCAATAATATCACCATTTAATATAATTTTGGTAAAGACATATATTGAGTCAATACCTAGTGAATTAGAAGAGAGTGCTTTTATTGATGGAGCAGGTTATTTTAAAGTATTTAGGAGCATTATTTGGCCATTAAGTAAACCAATATTAGCGACAATTGCTATTTTTGGTGCAGTTGGTCATTGGAATTCTTTTATTGATTCCATTATCTTAATGCAGAATAACCCTAGACTTTATACTATTCAACATCGTTTATATGTTTATTTAACAACTGCAAGTAATTTAGAGGCGATTATTCAATCCTCACCATCATCAGCACTACAGCACGCTTTAAATAGTAAAGTATTAAAATATACTATATCAATGGTTACTGTTATTCCGATTTTAGCTGTATATCCGTTTATGCAAAGATATTTTGAAAAAGGGATAATGCTCGGAGCAGTAAAAGGATAGAAAGGGGTTACCAAATGAGAAAAAAATTATTATTAACATTTATGTTAATGTTTGCATCCTTAACGATACTTATTGGATGTAACGGTAAAGAAGAAAGAAAACCAGTAACATTAACCGTTTATAGCCAACTAGCAAACTATTCAGGTAAAATGACAGGTTGGTTTGCTCAAGAGGTTAAAGAAAGGTTCAATGTTGAAATGATAATTGTTCCAGAAGCAGAAGGTGTTTATGATACTAGAATGGAATCTGGAAATTTAGGAGATATTGTTATATGGGGTGATTCAGGTGAGAAATACTTAAATGCCGTTGAACAAGGTATGTTATTTGATTGGGAAGAAGATAACTTACTTGATGATTATGGTCCATATATAAAAGAACATATGCCGCTAGCTTTAGAGAAAAACCGTGATATTTCAGGTACAGGAAAAATATATGGGTTTGGTCATGATGTTGCTCCAACAAGTGATGATCATGCTTCATTCTTTTACACATGGGATATAAGATGGGATTTATATGATCGATTAGGTAGACCTGAAATAAATGATCTTGATGATTACTTTAATTTAATGGTTCAAATGAAAGAATTAGAACCAACTGATGATCAAGGAAATCCAACATACGCTATATCACTTTGGCCAGATTGGGATGGCGATATGGTTATGTATGTTAAAGCTTTTGCATCAGCATATTATGGATATGACGAGTTAGGTTTTGGTCTATATAACCCGGATACTGGTGATTATTATGGAGCATTAGATCCAAATGGTCCATATTTAGAAATGTTAAAATTCTTTAATAGATTATATCGTGCCAATTTATTAGATCCAGATTCAATGACAAATACATTTGATAATATGGTTTCAAAAGTTGTTAATGGTGGAACATTCTTTTCAATATTCAATTACGCTGGATCAATTGCTTATAATACACCAACAAATATTGAAAACAATAAAATTATGTTACCACTTGCACCAAATGATGCAAGAACAATTGTTTATGGAATGAATGTAATGGGTGGAGAACGTATTTGGTCGATTGGATCAAAAACACAATATCCAGAATTAGCTTTAGAAATTATTAATTGGTTATCAACACCTGAAGGAAAAATGATTTCACAATATGGTCCAAAAGGTGTTACTTGGGAATATGATGAAGAAGGATATACTACATTTACTGAATTAGGTAAAGTTATGTATAATGACCAAGATACAATGTTTCCTGAAGACTCAGGATATAATGGTTCATTTAGAGATGGATCATTCCAACTTAATAATACAACATGGTCTCTTGATGCGATTAACCCAGATTCAAATGGTGAAAAATATCATTGGGAACATTGGAAGAGTAATCAAACAGAACCAAGAAATGATGTTGAAGAAGAATGGCGTGAAACTACAAAAGCAAACTCTGCTCAAGAGTATATGGAATTAACAAATTACCGTGTTGCACTTGGAACATCATTTACACTACAACCTAAGAGTCCAGAATTAAGATTAAAATGGAGTCAAGTTACAAAAGAAATTGTTGATAAATCATGGACAGCAATTTATGCCAAAAGTGAAGGCGAATTTAATGCAATTGTTCGTCAAATGACAAACAATGCAAATGCATATGGTTATCAAGATTGTTTAGAGTGGATTTTAGAACAAGCTGCAATTCGTCATCAATTAGAAGAAGAGGTTAGAAGTACACTAGGTGATTAATATTAAAAGACTTAATTTATAAAGGAGGGTAAATATGAAATTTTTAGCAATCGATGGAAAGCTTTATAAATTTATGTCAACCTTATTAGATGTTTTGAAACTTAACTTTTTTTGGATTATATTTAGTTTACCAATTGTAACAATAGGTACATCAACAATCGCAGCTTATAGTGTAAGTTTAAAAATAGCTGAAGGGACAGAAGGTAAAATTTTTGAAGATTTTTGGGGATCATATAAGAAAAATTTTAAGCAAGGTTTAATTTTAGGAATAGGTACACTTGCGGTACTTTATGCTATCTATTTAAACATTGAGTTCTTCAATAAAATTGAAAACAATCCAATTATGTTTTTAATTGCAGCAATCTTTATTGCGGTTGTTGCACTTGCTCATTTAACTTATGCATACCCTTTACTAGCAAGATATGATAATACATTAAAACAAACCTTGTCTAATTCAAGAGAAATAGTATACAAATATATTTTTAAAACAATTCTATTATGGATAATAGTTGCATTTTTATGTGTGTTTTTCATTTTTAACTATGTATTAATGTTTATTGGTCTTTTAATTGGGCCTTCAACAATTTTTATAACAATTAGTAGTTTTGCAATAAGAATATTTCGTACTATCGAAAAAGAAAATATGTCTTAATATAAAGGTAGTATTTTATGCTACCTTTTTCTAAAGGAGAATATGAAATGAAAAAAATTATTTATTTCTTTTTATTAATTTTTAGCGCATCAGTATTAGTTAGCTGTAATAAAACTGACTCTTTTGAGAACCAAATAAAGAATATGACTTCACTTGAGGTTGTTGATATTATGGGTCATGGTACCAACTTAGGAAATACATTAGAGTCTTATGGCAAAGATAGTTTAGGTGTTGATGCAGAAATTGAACTTTATGAAACACATTGGGGAGCACCAATAACAACCAAAGAGATGATTGAAGGAATGAAGGAAGCAGGATTTGATACTTTAAGAATTCCAGTTGCTTGGACTAATACAATGGATTATGAAAATGATGATTATACAATTAGCAAAGATTATTTAGACCGAGTTGGTGAAATTGCTACATGGGCTATTGAAGCTGAGATGTTTGTTATTATTAATGAGCATTGGTCAGGAGGCTGGTGGGGTATGTTTGGTTCACCTGATTTAGAAATACGTACTAAAGGTAATAAAATTTTTAATGAAATTTGGACTCAAGTTGGAAACTACTTTAAAGATTATTCATACCGTTTAATTTTAGAAGCGGGTAATGAAGAATTAGGTAATAGGTTAAATGATGAAATTGATGGCGTAGTTGGTGTATTAAATCAAGAAGAATTATATGCTGAAACAAACCGTTTAAATCAAGAGTTCGTAAATATCATTAGAAGTCAAGGTAGTAAAAATAAAGAGCGCTTTTTACTAATACCTGGATACAATACAGATATTAAATTGACTTTAGATAATCGTTTTGAAATGCCTGAAGATGAAGATAATAAACTGTTATTATCAGTTCACTATTACGATCCTTCACCATATACAATAGGTGGATCAATGGTTTGGGAAACTAAAGAAGAATATGAGGCTCAAAATGAATTATTAAAAAGCCTTACTAAATTTACAGATTTAGGATATGGCATTGTCATTGGTGAATATGGTGTTTTACCAAATGAAGATGGTACACTAAAAAATAATCGTGAGGAATATTTTAAAAATTTCTTTAATAATATGGACTTATATGGTTATGTTCCCGTTCTTTGGGATCGCGGAGACTTTTTTGACCGTCGTGAATTAAAAGTAACAGAGGAATTTTTAGAAGAACTATTCATTAATAGAAGTTATGAAGCGCAGTTAAACATACCACGGGAAGAAATCATTGAGCAAGCAGAACTTGCAATAGTTAATGCATTAGAAAATGCGCTAGATGATTTATTTGCAGACGTTCCACAAGCTTGGCTAATGTTTGTAGGAAATAACTGGGGTATAACATATAGTTTAGGTGATAAATATACACCCGGATCAGCACCTTCAGGATTAGTTGCTAAAGATGTTGAAGTAAAGGGTGAAGGTAGTTATACTGTTGGTCTTGATTTTACAGATACATACGTAGATTCAATAAATCAAATTGATTTTTTAGCTTTAGCTATTTATAACGGCGAAAGATTTTATCCTAATAGTCTAGTAGAAATAACAAGTTTTAAAATTAATGGTGAAGAATATTCATTAGGTTCAGCAGTTTACTATACATCCAGTGATGATGATAATACAACAAGAATTAATATTTATAACCCTTGGGTTCAAAATAGTAATATTGAACGTGATGAAATAAGAGTAATAAATGAGAAATTAAAACCATATGCAACTGCCCAAGTTATTAATCCTGAAGATGAAGGTTTAAAAGATATTTTAACAATTGAAATCACCTTTAAATTAATTTTACCAAGTTAGGAATGTTTACATGAAGTTTAATCATTTTTGGCAATTTATTAAGTTATCAATCGAATCAAATTTAGATGATTTTCTTAATAAAAAAGAGTCCTTAAGAAATATTACTCTCCCTCATGATTTTCTAATTGAAGATAGTAATAATTTATATGAAACATGTAAGGGTTGGTATTATAAAGAATTTAACATAGATCCATCAAAAGACAAGGAATATTTCTTGTATTTTGAAGGTGTTTATATGGATTCTAAAATTTATGTTAATAATAAATTAGCATATGAATGGAAGAACGGATATACAAGTTTTAAAGTTAATATAAGCAAACATTTAATTAAAGGCAATAATAATATTATAGTTGAAGTATTACATCAACATCCTAACTCAAGATGGTATTCAGGAGCTGGTATTTATCGGGATGTATATTTAATTGAAAAAAACTATAGTTATTTTGAAGATGTATATATTAAAACCCTTGCTAATAAAGAGGAAATAATCGTTCATACGAATATAATTAATAATGATAATTATAAAATTAGATTTCAAGTATTTGAAAAGGATAATATAATTTATGATGAAATTGATTCATCGTTAAATAAAAATATAACTATCAACAAACCAAAATTATGGTCAATAAAAACACCCAACTTATATTTATTAAAACTTACATTACTTAATGATAATGAACAGTTAGATACTTATGCTCATAAAATAGGTTTTAAGGATTTAATAATGGATCCTAAATTAGGATTAATTTTAAATAAAGAAAAACTAAAACTTAATGGTGTATGTGAACATCATGATTTAGGAAGTTTAGGAGCAGCATTTTCTCCTAAAATATTAAAATCACGACTAATAAAATTAAAAAAGATGGGCGTTAATGCAATTAGAACAGCGCATTATGTCCCAGCTAAGGGATTAATGGAAATAGCAGATGAAATGGGCTTTTTAATTGTTTCAGAGGCTTTTGATATGTGGCAGCGTCCTAAAACAACCTATGATTATGCAAGATTTTTTAAAGAGTGGAAAGCAAAAGATGTTGAAAGTTGGATTAAGCGTGATCGGAATCATGTTTCATTATTAATGTGGAGTATTGGTAATGAAATATATGACACTCATGTTGATGAAAATGGCCTTATAATCGCAAAAGAACTTACTAAACTAGTAAGAGAACATGATTATATGAACAATGCAGAAATTACAATTGGCTCAAACTTTTTAATGGGTGAAAATGCCATAAAAGTTACAGATTATTTAAAGTATGCGGGATATAATTATGCAGAAAATCTTTATGATGAACATCATAAAAAGTATCCAGATTGGATTATTTATGGTAGCGAAACCGCATCAATTGTCCAAAGTAGAGGAATATATCATTTCCCACTTGAAGCAGATATTTTATTTGATGAAGACAAACAATGCTCAAGTTTAGGTAATAGTACAACATCATGGGGTGCTAGATCATATGAAGATGTTATTACAATTGATCGTAGTAAAAAATATTCATTAGGACAATTTATTTGGACAGGATATGATTATATTGGAGAACCAACTCCATATGAAACTAAAAATTCATATTTTGGTCAACTAGATACTGCAGGCTTTGAAAAAGATAGTTACTATGTTTATAAAGCGGCATGGAATCAAGAAGAACCATTAATTCATATATTTCCTTATTGGCAGTTTAATGAAGGGGAAATTATTGATGTGAGAGTTGTTAGTAATACATCAAGAATCGAACTTTACTTAAATGAACGTCTAATAGCCAATGAAAATGTAAATATAAATGATGATATTGATATTATTAAAACATTTAAAATACCATATAAAAAAGGTGTTTTAAAAGCTATTGGATATGATGAAAATGGTAATGAAGTTGCTGTTTCAAAAAGAGTGTCATTTGGTGATCCGGTAAAAATTAAAACTAATGTTTCTAACAAAACTATTAAAGCCGATGGTGAGGATTTAACAGAAATTGAAGTATATGTAGTTGATAAAGATAATAATATTGTAGAAAATGCCAATTTGCCAGTTAATATAGAAATTAAAGGGAATGCTAAACTCTTAGGAACAGATAATGGAGATAGTACTGACTACACTTCATATAAATCATATAATAAACGCTTATTTTCAGGAAAATTAAAGGTCATAATAGGCTCTACTTTAATCCCTGATAATAATATTGAAGTTTCATTTAAAAATAAGTATTTAGAAGAAAGTGTAGTTAATTTAAATTCAATTGAAACAGATTTATCAATTGAACAAGCATTAGCAAAAAGGAAAAACAATTTTGTTAGAAGTTTTCAATCAGAAGAAGAAATAACTAAAGATGATTTTATCCCAATTAGTAGAATTGAACTAATAGCTAACAATAAATTATTAAATTTAGAAACACCTTCAACAATTGTAAATTATAAAATTGAACCAAGTTATGCTACTAAACAACCAATTAATTTTAAAATAGTTAACGAAAAAGGTATTAAAGTTAATAATGCAAAAATAATTGAAACAAAAGATGGGGTATTAGTTGAAGCACTTGGAGATGGTGAATTTATTTTAAGAGCAACCACCAATAATAAGAAAAACCATCCTGATATTATTTCAGAACTTAGCTTTAAAGTTGAAGGAATGGGGATTTCAAATAAAAGTGCATACGAACTAGTTACCGCGGGATTATATGATGAACATACAGGAGATATTAAAGCTGGAAATGAACATGGTATAGCAACCTCAAATGAAAATTTAACTTCTGTTATTTATAATAATAATGATTTTGGTTCAATTGGTTCTAATGTTCTTAACTTATCAATTTTCTCTTTTGAAAGTTCAGAATTATTAGTTGATTTAGAAGTAAACGAGTTAAATGGTAATAGTTATTATCGTGATAAACTTAAATATTGCAAAGAAACAATTTGGAATGTTTATCAACAAGAAAAGTATGAACTTAAAAAAAGAATATATGGTATAAAAAACATTAAACTAACATTTAGTAGAAGTGTTCATTTTAAAGGATTTAAATTTGATAAGACTAATAAAGCATATGAAAAACTAAGTAGTAGTGATTGTGATGAATACTATGGTGATGATTTTATTAAAGAAGATTGGGGTTTTAAAAATATAGGTAATAATACATCATTTAAGTTTAATAAGTTAAATTTTGATAAAGAAATTCGTTATATTGATATTAACGGTAAAAGCAATACCGATAATAACACTATTAGAGTTCAATTTACTTTAGAAAATGGCACAAAAACAATAAATAATTTAGAGTTTAAATATTCAGATAATTTTGAAATACAAACATTTGAAATAAAACCAATTATAGGGATAGCCCAAGTCGAATTCATCTTTTTACCAGGTAGTAATTTTGACTTTAAGTGGTTTAAATTTATCCCGAAGAAAGGAAATAATAGTTTATGAAAATTACAAATGGGCAGTGGCTTTTTAAAGAGGGGTTTGAATTATTTAGTCCCCAAGAAATTTATTTTGAAAAAGTTGTTGGGGATAAATTAGTTTTAACTTTGCCAACTAAAAAAATAGCTCACAGAGGAGATACATTAGGAGGAGTAGTTTTAACAATGGAAATTACTGCTCCAGCAAAAGATGTTATTAGAGTTAAAACTTATCATTTTAAAGGCATAAAAAATAAGGGTCCTGAATTTGAATTAGAATATGAAAATGAAAAGTTAAACTATGCAAGTACAGATGATGATATTACAGTTATTAGTGGTAATTTAAAATTAGTCATTAGTAAAAATGATTGGAAAATGACATATTATAACAAAGATCAAGAATTAACTAATTCAGCATTTCGCGACTTAGGCTATATTAAAAAAGATTGGCGCGGACTAGCTTATGATATTCCTACATACGAAAATAGTTTTGTGCAACAAAGATTAAGTTTATCGGTAGGCGAGTTAGTTTATGGTATGGGTGAGCGTTTTACACCGTTTGTAAAAAATGGTCAAACAGTTGAAATTTGGAATGAAGATGGTGGAACATCAACAGAACAGTCATATAAAAATATTCCGTTTTATTTAACCAATAAAGGTTATGGAGTATTTGTTAATCATCCAGAAAAAGTATCTTATGAAGTTGGAAGTGAAAATGTTAAAAAGGTAGCATTTTCTGTTCACGGTGAAGAGTTAGACTATTTCTTTTTCAATGGTCCGTCAATGAAGGATGTTATTGAAAGATATACAAATTTAACAGGAAAACCAGCCCTTCCTAAACCATGGACATATGGGTTATGGCTTTCAACATCGTTTACTACAAACTATGATGAAGATACGGTTATGAGTTTTATTAATGGAATGTTTGAACGTGATATTCCATTAAAGGTATTTCATTTTGATTGTTTTTGGATGAAAGATTTCCATTGGAGTAACTTCTTATGGGATACAAGAGTATTTAAAGATCCAGAAGCATTGCTTAAACGAATTAAAGCAATAGGATTAAAAATTTGTGTTTGGATTAATCCTTATATAGCTCAAGAATCACACCTTTTTGATGAAGGAATGGAAAAAGGTTATTTAATAAAAAAACCAAATGGTGATGTTTGGCAATGGGATATGTGGCAACCAGGTATGGGGATAGTCGATTTTACAAATCCTGATGCAGTAAAGTGGTATCAAAGTAAATTAAAAGTTTTAACTGATATGGGCGTAGATACTTTTAAAACTGATTTTGGTGAAAGAATACCAACTGATGTTATTTATTTTGATGGCTCTGATCCATATAAAATGCATAACTATTATTCTTATCTTTTTAATAAAACAGTTTTTGAATTATTAGAAAAAGAAAAAGGCAAAAATGAAGCATTTGTTTTTGCAAGATCAGGTACAGCTGGTAGTCAAAAGTTTCCGGTTCATTGGGGTGGTGACTGCTGGAGTGATTATGAGTCAATGGCTGAAAGTTTAAGAGGTGGATTATCACTTGCAATGTCAGGATTTGGATATTGGAGTCATGATATTGGTGGTTTTGAACATAATTCAACAGCCGATGTTTATAAACGATGGGCAGCATTTGGATTATTATCATCACATTCAAGATTGCATGGTAGCACAAATTACCGTGTTCCTTGGGTATATGATGATGAAGCAGTTGATGTTGTAAGATATTTTACCAAACTAAAAGCGACTCTTATGCCATATATTTATGCCATTTCAAATGAAGCAAGCACTAAAGGTATTCCAACAATGCGAAGTATGGTGTTAGAATTTATGGATGATAAAAACACTCACTATTTAGATAAACAATATATGTTAGGAGATGCTCTTTTAGTATCCCCAATATTTAATGATGAAAGTATTGGAGAATTTTATTTACCAAAAGGTAATTGGACTAATTACTTTACAAAAGAAGTTTATGAAGG
>Ga0079223_10001726_pt1 | contig 13219 bp, 9 predicted proteins | sample Stecom2011_FD_75072 | JGI IMG/M metagenome (GOLD analysis project Ga0079223, IMG submission 75072) | Agricultural soil microbial communities from Utah to study Nitrogen management - Steer compost 2011 | ecosystem: Environmental > Terrestrial > Soil > Agricultural land | place: USA: Utah... | reverse complement strand
TTGCATAACCCAATCCAAGTGTTCTGAATTCATAACTTAATCTTGCTATTTCTTTGCTTGGAAACTGAGCCATAAGGACGCTTATTTCCAGAACAATTGTCCATATTCTTGCAGCATGTCTGTAAGCATCAATATTAAATTTCTGTGTAGAAGTGTCATAAAATTTTACAAGATTTAAAGAAGCAAGATTACATGCAGTATCATCAAGAAACATATATTCACTGCATGGGTTTGATGCCTTAATAGGTCCGTCATTCGGGCAAGTGTGCCATTCGTTTATAGTTGTATGATATTGAATACCCGGGTCTGCACAAGACCATGCTGCATAAGCAATCTGTTCAAATAATTCTCTTGCAGGAATAGTTTTGCAGGGTTTAGGAGCACGTCCTTCTTTTTCTGCTTTTTTCTTCTCAACTCTCCAGTATAAATTCCAGTCCCTGTCATTTATAACTGCTTCCATAAATTCGTTTGTAACACGGACGGAATTATTTGAATTCTGTCCGCTTACAGTTGCATAAGCTTCAGAATTCCAATCAACATTATAAACAGGGAATTCAATTGATCTGAAACCAAGTTTTGCTAACTGGATAACTCTTTCAATATAATTGTTAGGAATATTTGCTTTCCTTGCTTCAATTACAGCCTGCTTTAATTTCTTGTTCAGCTTTTTATTGAACCTGTCATTTTCAGGATGTTCATCATAGCAGGCTTTCATTATAGCATTTAAATGATAATTACATAACTTTGATCCTGTAACAAGTGCGGCAACTTTTTGCTCTTCAACTACTTTCCAGTTTATGTATTCTTCAATATCAGGATGATCCATATCGAGAGTAACCATTTTGGCAGCTCTTCTTGTAGTACCGCCTGATTTTATTGCACCTGCTGAACGGTCACCAATTTTAAGGAAAGACATTAATCCCGATGACTTTCCGCCTCCGCTCAAAGGTTCATTTGCACCTCTGATATCTGAAAAGTTTGAACCTGTTCCTGAACCATATTTAAACAACCTTGCTTCTCTGACCCACAAATCCATAATGCCCCCTTCATTAACCAGGTCATCTTTTACTGATTGAATAAAGCAAGCATGCGGCTGCGGATGTGTATATGCATCTGTAGAAGCTACCAATTCACCTGTTTCATGATCAACATAATAATGTCCCTGTGAAGGACCTGTTATGCCATAAGCCCAGTTCAAACCTGTATTAAACCATTGAGGACTGTTAGGTGCTGCCATCTGGTTTGCGAGCATAAATACAAGTTCATCATAAAAAGCTTTTGCATCTTCTTCTGTGCTGAAATATTTTGCCTTCCATCCCCAGTATGTCCAGCATCCTGCTAAACGGTGGAACACCTGTCTTGAGTCAGTTTCAGAAGTATATCTCTCTTTTTCAGGAAGCTGTTCTAATTTTTCTGTATCAGCTTTTGAAGGCTGAAGCCATGAAGGAACACCCTTTTCTCTTACTTTCTTTAAGAGCTTTGGAACACCGGCTTTTCTGAAATATTTTTGTGCAATTATATCAGTTGCAACCTGGGACCATGTACTTGGGACATAAACATCCTCCATTCTGAATACAGTTGATCCATCAGGGTTTTTTATTTCAGAAGTTCTCTTAACAAATTCGAAAGAAGATAATGGATCTTTACCGGCTTGTGTAAAAAATCTTTTTACTTCCATAATTGACTCCGTGTCCTCGTTATTTTTATTAATTTATTTATTGCAAGGTAAGTTTTCTCTGGCAGGCAATTGACAATTTTTTGATTCATTAAATAACTGATTTATTAATTTTTAGATTTGTTGAACTCGAACGCAAACTAATAAAAAAAAGAATTAAAAAAAATTTGCTGTTCGGTTTTGGAAAAATTTTTTTTGATTGAAGAAAAAAGTGCTGCAAAATTGAAAATAATTTTTGAATTATTCAACCGGCAATTTTTAATTTTTCTTTTCGACAAAAAATTCAGAGATTTGTTCAGTCCTAAAAAATGAATATTAATTTTCTATTCCTTAATTGCTCTGCTGAAAATCAAGATATCAAAAAAAATTAAATTAGCAACTGAATATTTTATCAGTGAAAGAAACGTTCCTTGTCTGAAAAAATTTTAGAAGTAAAAAACCTTTCCAAAAAATTCCGGCAGTTAAAAGCTGTTAACAATCTTAATTTAAATGTTTACAGAGGTGATGTATTTGGCTTTTTAGGTCCTAATGGTGCGGGCAAGAGCACAACTATAAGAATGCTTCTCTCTTTAATTACTCCTACCGAAGGTGAGATAAAAATTTTCAATAAACCATTAAAAGAAAACAGGAATGAAATTCTTCGGAACATAGGTGCAATTGTTGAAAAACCCGATTTCTATGGGTATCTCTCAGCATATAAAAACCTTGAAATTCTTGCAAAATTATCAGGAATTACATTTTCCCATAAAACAATAATGGAAGTTCTTGAACTTGTTGGATTGGAAAAAAGATTCAACAGCAAAGTAAAAACTTTTTCACATGGAATGAAACAAAGACTTGGAATTGCCCAGGCTTTAATTCATGATCCTGAATTGATTATTCTTGATGAACCTACTACAGGACTCGACCCGCAGGGAATGAAAGAGATAAGAGAATTAATTTTAACTCTAAGCAAAGAAAAGAATAAAACTATTTTTCTTTCTTCTCATATTCTTTATGAAGTTGAACTTGTTGCTAACAGGATGATAATTCTTAATAACGGAACTACCCAGGTTGAAGGATATGTCCAGGAGCTTTTAAATTCAAATGAACTTAAGGTAACATTTAAAATTAGTGAGAAAGAAAAAGCACTTAATATTTTAAAAGAAACGAGATGGATGGAGAAAATTAATTCTGTAAATGATGATAATATAATATTTCTTCTTTCACCTGAAGAGATACCTGAATTAAATAAGTTTATTGTTGAAAATGATATTAAAGTTAATGCTATTATTCCTTTAAGATCTCTCGAAGAATATTTCCTGAAATTAATCAACAAAGAAACCTGATGATAAAAATTATAAACATTGAACTATATAAAATCTTCAGGAAATGGAGAACATACATAGGCTTTATTGCAATAGCTGTGCTTGTTACTCTTATCCAGGTTGCAATATTAATAGAAGGGGAGAGTTCGATTAATTTTGTAACCAGAAATCTCAGGCAGTCATTTATTTTTGTAGGAAATATTCTTAACGGATACTTAATATCTTACATTGTCTTAAATGCAATTACACTTCACATTCCTTTTTTAATTACACTTGTTGCAGGAGATTTGCTTGCCGGTGAAGCAACTGCCGGAACATACAGGCTCTTAATTACCCGTCCAGTTTCCAGAATGAAGCTTGTTACATCTAAATTTATTGCAGGAGCAATTTATACTGCTCTCCTTATTTTGTGGCTTTCAATTTTAAGCCTGGGATTAGGTTTGTTAATCTTCGATACAGGTGAATTGATTGTAGTTAAACCGGAAAACATAATAATCTTTGCAAGAGATGATATCCTTTGGAGATTTTTATTAGCCTATAGTTATGCAATTCTCTGTATGGTAGTTGTTGCATCGCTGGCATTTCTTTTTTCTTCTCTTGTTGAAAATGCTATTGGTCCGATTATTTCAACTATGGCTGTAATAATAGTATTTGTAATCATTACAGCAATTGATATTGACTTCTTTCAGAATATAAAACCTTACCTTTTTACGCATTATATACTTTCTTGGAAATTATTTTTTGATGATCCGATTAATGTTAATGATATTATAAAATCTATTGCAATTTTAGCCGGACACATTATAGTATTTTTCACCGCTGCGGCAATTATCTTTAAGAGGAAAGATATTTTATCATAACCCGGAACTAAAAAATTTATTTATCGTATTACCTGAAATTTTTTACAGGAAGATAAAATGAAGAGAATAATTTTATTTCTTTTAATATTGACAGGGCTTACTTCTGCACAAAAAAAAGACCCTGAAAAGATTATTGAACAGGTTAAAGAGAAATTCGCAAAAGTTGAAGATTATGTTGTTGATGTGAATATTAAAATTGATGTTGAGCGGTTAAAAGCTCCTGATACCAAAGCAAAAATTTATTATAAACAACCCGATAAAATTCATATCGAATCTGAAAGTTTTGCCTTGCTGCCTAAAAATGGTTTAAACTTTTCTCCTTCAGCCTTGCTTGATGCTGATGAGTTTACTTCAATATACGAAAGGACAGATACAATAAACGGGCATAAGACAGATGTTATAAAAGTAATTCCCCTGAATAAAATATTATGGATTGATGAAAAAGAATTTATAATCAGGAAAGTTGAATCATCAATGAAAATTGGTGCAACTTATACGCTTGATTTGAAATATGAAAATAATTTCGATTACCCCTTGCCTTCAGAAATGATTTTTACATTTAATTCTGATGAAATGAATATGCGAAATAAAGTAATGGATGACACGGAAAGTAAAAGCAGAGAGAAGCAACGCAGAGATACTAAAGGAAAAGTATATATCACTTATAAAAATTATAAAGTGAATAAAGGAATTCCTGATTCAGTATTTGAAGAGAAAGAGAAATAAAACTTATCTAAGTTTTAGTCTGAAAATCATATTCCCCGATGAAGCAATAACAACATCTGCATGAGGCATATCGAGAATATTATTCACAACATGATCCTCAAGTCCGTATTTTTTCCATGTGCTGCCATTATTATTTGAATAATAAATTCCCTTTTCATTTGTAGATGCAAAAATATGAGTCTTATGTGATACAGCAAGAGAATTAATCCTTCCATTCAATCCTGATTTAACCCATGTATTTCCCATATCTTCAGATTTATAAACACCATTAAATGTTCCGGCAAATAAATCACTTGCATAACTATAAGAGAAGATGGTGCATATTTCATTAAATCCCGTATATATCCAGCTTTCCCCATTATCTTCAGATTTGTACAAACCTTTTTCAGTTCCTGCAAGGATTGATTCATCGTTTAGAAGTATTAAAGAAAAAACTCTTGAATTGGTTTCAATGCCATTATTAATTTTTCTCCAGGTCTCTCCATAATCATTTGAAATAAATAAACCTGATGCTGTACCCGCCAGAACAGAATTATCAGTAGCAGTTATTACTGAATAAACATCAGTCTTTAAATGTGAAGTTAAATCCCAGGTTCTTCCATTAGTTTCGGAAACATAAAATTCTCCTGAAGAAGATGCCCCATATATTTTACCATCTGCCCTGTGTAAAATAGTTATTGGATTTTCTACAATATCATATATTGTCCATCCGTATCCTTCAATTTTCTGCCTTAACATATTTCCGGCTGTTGTGGCTGCAATTGTATAACTATTTAAACTTGGTGAAATAGCAGTTACGGTATAATTGTCAACAGCTTCACCTTCACTCCATTTAGGAGAAAAAATTAATTCATCAACAGGTGGAGTAGATTCGTCGCTCCCCGTAATTTCTCGTGGTTCGCAGGCAAAAAAGATTAAGGAAAAAAACAGGGGGTAAAATATTTTATTCATATAACCCTCTTTGAGAAGTCAATGATTAAAATTGCTTTTTTAATTTGGAAAAATCCCCCACTAAATTCAATACATATAAATATTGTATGATTAAGAAGATAATTCTATTTTAGAATTTTTAATTGATGAAAAAAGAGTTAATAGTAAGTGAAGTCCGGTTTATTCGATAATCTTTCCCAAAAAATTTCTCAAAAAACCTACAAGCTTGTAGAGGCAATAAGATTAAGTGAACATACACAGATGATTATTGTTTCTACCATAATAGGAATTCTTGCCGGTTTTGCTTCAATAATTATCCGTGTTCTTATAGATGAAATAAAAGACTTTGCATTTCCCGGTGAATTGAATTTCCTCGGCAATGTTATGAATTCTCCATGGTACCTGGTAATAATTATTCCTGTTATTGGAGGGTTAATAGTAGGACCGCTGATTAATTATTTTGCTCCTGAAGCTAAAGGTCATGGTGTGCCTGAAGTTATGCAGGCAATTCTTTTAAGAGGAGGAATAATAAGACCAAGAGTAGCTTTTATAAAAACAATTGCCTCGGCAATAACAATCGGAACCGGAGGCTCAGTAGGAAGGGAAGGACCTATTATTCAGATTGGTTCGAGTCTTGGTTCAATGGTGAGACAGCTTTTAAAAGTTCCTGTTAACAGATTAAAGACCCTTGTTGGCTGTGGTGCTGCTGCAGGGATTGCTGCTGCTTTTAATGCACCAATTGCAGGTGCACTTTTCGCAGTAGAAATTATTCTAATGGATTTTACCGTTGCACAATTCTCACCGATTGTTATTGCAAGCGTGGTAGCAACTGTAATCTCTCATACATTTGAAGGAAATTATCCTGCTTTTATTGTACCGGGATATCAATTAATCTCTTCATATGAATTTATATTTTATTTTATTCTTGGTATTGTAAGTGGTTTAATTTCCTACCTGTTTATAAAAATTCTTTATTCCCTTGAAGATTTTTTTGAATATAAAATTAATTTTCCCGAAAATCTTAAACCTGCATTAGGCGGGTTAATAATCGGAATTATTGCCTTATACCTTCCTCATATTATGGGAACCGGATATGATACAATAAGTGCCGCACTTTACGGAAGATTAGCCTGGGAGATAGCATTAATTCTTATCTTCATAAAAATGTTTGCAACCTCTGTTACACTTGGCTCGGGAGGTTCAGGTGGAATATTTGCACCTTCGCTTTTTATAGGCGCAGTGCTTGGTTCATTTTTGGGTACGGTTATAAATACTTATTTTCCGGATGTTTCAGCAGGACCGGGTGCGTACGCATTAGTGGCTATGGGAGGAATACTTGCAGGAACTACAAGAGCACCGCTTACAGCAATTATTATGGTTTTTGAATTAACAAAAGACTACAACATTATTCTGCCTTTGATGATTACCTGCGTTATAAGCACAATGCTTTCAAGCTGGCTTTCAAGTGAATCCATCTACACTTTAAAACTTCTTAAAAGAAATATAGGGATTAAAGAAGGTGTAGAGATAAATGTAATGGAATCTATCTTTGTAAAAGAAGTTTTTACAAAAGAATATGAAGCAATAAAACTTCATGATAATTTTTCACAAATTGTTAATCATCTTATAAAAGGAAAATCATCTGAATATCCTGTAATTGATGATGACGGAAGAGTCAAAGGAATAATATCACTCCATAATGTTAAAGATTATCTGCTTGAAAAAGATTCGCTTCAGAATGTTCTTATTGCCAATGATATTATGGAAACAAGATTTGAAACTCTAAAACCAACAGATAATTGCAATATCGCACTCGATAAAATGAAAAAATATAATTTTGAAGGATTGCCTGTTAATGATGGAGTTAATGAAGATAAAATTATTGGATTCATCTGGAGGAAAGATATTCATGATGCTTATCAGAAAGAGATTGAAAGAAGAGAAATAACTTCAAGCTTTGCAAGCAGGATATCAATGAAAAAGGAACAGCCGCAAATTAGTTTTATGGAAGGTTATTCTATCGCGGAAGTTTCACCTCCAAAATCATTTGTCGGAAAATCATTAAGGCAACTAGATATTCGCGCAAAGTATGGAATTGAAGTTCTTTCTGTTAAAACAAATGAAAAAGGAGTTGAAAAAATAAAAGCTATTCCCGGCTCGGATTATATTATTAAAGAAACTGATACTCTTGTAATAGCAGGTGAGATTAAGAATATTAATTTTATAAGAAACATTTCATAAATAAAAAACCCCTCCCGGTTTGAGAGGGGTTAAAGTAAGGGGCTTATTTTATAAGAAGCATTTTCTTTGAAGCTGTATAGTTACCCGCCTGCAATTTATAAATATATAAACCGCTGGCTAAATCAACAGGAGAATTAAACGAAACAGAGTAACTTCCTGCAGGTTTTTCTTCGTTAAGAAGGGTTGCTATTTCATTTCCTAATATATCATAAACTTTTAATGATACTTTTGATGTTGTCCCGATTGTAAATGAAATATTTGTAGATGGATTAAAAGGATTAGGATAATTTTGTTCGAGTGTAAAATTATCAGCAGTTGAATAATCAAATTTATCCTTTACATCAACAGTTGTTTCACCTTCCAAACCGGCAATGTAAACATTAAATGCAGCACCATCAGGCATTGGATTTAAATTTTCATTAAAGATTGCCCATTTATTGTTAATGTACATAACACCAACTACATTATCATTATAAACTCCGTTAACCTGATAATTTTGTGTAACAATTATATTAGCATCTGGATTATTATTGAGTGCAGGATGGTCTATTACAGTATAATGCAGAGTTGTATTTGAATTGTCGGCAACATGAATCAGGGAATTTTCATCATTTAATACAAGTACAAAGAAATCTTTTCCTTCTTCAAATATGGATAAATCCTGGTTGAATATCAGCCATTTATTTGAATTATACCAAACACCAATTACCTTATTATGTCTTGAAGAAATGTAAACAGGCATAACAATAATTCTGGCATCGGGATTATTATTAGTTAGCGGGTTATCTATAAATGTAGAATTAAAGTAAACATTTCCCGCAGTTGATGTATGAAGAAAAGCAGAATCAACATTCACTGAAACTGCAATATTAAAAGATACATCTTCAGGTATTCCGGTATCATCCTGATTAAAAACTCCCCATGAAGTTCCGGCATAATATACTCCTAATGTTTTATTGTACGGCGTACTTCCAACTCCTCCCGGATTCAGATTATGTGTAGCAAATACTTTTGCATTGGGATTATTATTAATTAATGGATTATTAAATGTTGTCAAATCACCTGATATATTTCCTGGTTTTGTAGTATGAACAAAATACCCGGGACCAATATAAACATTATAAGAAGTTCCCGGCTGAGCATCGGATAAATCCTGGTTTTTAATTGCCCACCAGTTCCCGGTATACCATGCACCTATAGGGCTGGTGTTATAAGTTCCTTTATGATTCTTTGTTATATAAATCATAGCGTAAGGATTATTATTTAATAAGGGATGATTAATTATTGTCATATCATCAAAAATATTTCCTACATCTGCATTATGTACAAAAGTGGCTGCCTTATTATTTATAACATATACGTTAAAAGCTGCACCTTCAGGCATTGGTGATAAATCTTCATTAAATACCACCCAGTTGCTTCCATCATACATAACTCCTGTTGGATGATTGTTATAAACTGCATTTTCATGCCAGTTATATGTTATTAAAATTTTTGCATCAGGATTTCCATCAAGAAGAGGATGGGATAGCACTGTTTTATTATCAGTTATATTATCAGAAGTTGCATTATGAATGAAAGCATTTGTATCTCCTTCTTCCGGAATAAATATATTAAAGGAAATATTTACAGACATTGTAGCTAAATCCTGATTGTATATTAACCACCTGTTGACTGAATACCAAACACCAATGTGATGATTATTTAAAGAACCATCAACTCCGTTTGGTTTATTATTCTGTTCGATAAAAAATATTGCATCCGGGTTATCGTTGAGTTCTGAATGATTAAGTTGAGTTGAATTACTTACAATATTTCCGGCTTCGGTTGTATGAATATAATGAAATCCTTTTGTAACACTTGGTGCATCACCTCCCGGTATTTGTCCCTTTAAGGGAGAAATAAAAAATAAAAGTAAAAAGAATTGACACACAGTACGAATTGACATTTCTGACTCCTTTGTAATGGTTAGAATTTGATTTTGGATTGAGACATCAAACATTAACAATTATTATTCCACAATATTTGATAGTCTGATTGCAAACTATTTAAGTTCAAATGAAGATAAATTTTCCCGGGAAGGTAAATTTTGCGTGAATTATTAGAATTAATATTTGACAGAAAAAATAATCGACAAAAAAATAAATTATTGATTCAATTCCCCTGTGCTATGTGTTTTTCTTCTATCGCCAATTACCAAAAAATATATATTTTTTAGGTTATGAAATTAAACTTAAAAGAAATCTGGAAGTTTATAGTTGCTGTATTCGATAAATGGATTACAGATAAAGCTCCTAAATTAGGTGCCTCACTTGCTTTCTATACAATGTTTTCTTTAGCACCTTTACTTGTAATTGTTATATCAATTGCAGGATTTATTTTCGGGCCTGATGCTGCAAGAGGCGAGCTGGTAGGACAGATAGAAGGACTTATCGGCAGGGAAGGTGCACAGGTTGTTCAAACCGCATTAAAGAATACAGACGATACTGAATCAGGTACTATAGCCATCATTATAAGTTTTGTTACTCTTATTATAGGGTCAACTGTTGTTTTTGCAGAACTTCAGGAATCATTAAATATGATTTGGAGAGTTAAACCAAAGCCTGAACGCAATGTGATTAAAGGTCTTATAAAAGACCGGCTTCAATCATTTGCACTTGTTCTTACAACCGGTTTTCTTCTGCTTGTATCGTTAATAGTAAGTACACTGTTAGCTGCTTTAAGCAATTTTATTGAAAAGTATATTGATATTCCTGTTACAGTTCTTGATATAATTAATCTCGTTATATCACTTGGTGTAATTTATCTTCTCTTTGCTATGATATATAGAATCCTTCCCGATGTACATATAAGATGGAAAGATGTTTGGGTTGGTGCTTTTGTTACTGCTTTACTTTTTGTTCTGGGTAAGTATTTAATTGGCTTGTATCTCGGAACCAGCACATTAGGCTCTACTTATGGTGCTGCAGGTTCTCTGGTAATTTTACTGCTGTGGATTTATTACTCAGCACAAATATTGTTTTTAGGTGCCGAGTTTACTTATGTGTATGCAACAAGATTAGGTCCCGGTTATAAACCGAAGGACAAGTTTTTAATTTATGAAATAAATCCTGTTACTCATGAAAAAGATAACGTTAAACAGTAATTCTTTTAGGCTTCAGTTTTTTTCTTCTCTGAAGATACCATGTTATACACCAGCATAAAGATGCCCAGGCAAGACCAATTGTCCATCCTCCAATTACATCAGTAGGGTAATGAACACCAAGATAAACACGGCTTAACCCTATAACAAGTGTAAGGAATAATGCGACGCAGATTATATAAATTCTTATTTTCCATGATTTTTGAAAGCGTGCAATAATTGCAGCCTGCGTAAGATACATTACTGCAGACATCATTGAATGCCCGCTTGGAAAACTTAGAGATGTAACAGCAACAAGTCTGAAAATATCATCAGGTCTTTCTCTGCCGTAGATTTCTTTTAAACCAAAACTTAACAATGCCCCTCCTGCAGTTGCTAGCAGTAAAAGCAGTAATGCATCATAACGTTTGTTAAGAATAAGAAATATTGAAACAAAAACTGTAATTAAACCAAGGACTGTTCCCCCGCCGAGTGCTGTAATATCCCGCATAAATTCGGTAACCCATTGAGCTCCTGAAGGTGCGGCAGGATTATTCTCTTCTCTGAAAAACTCTAAAATAGACCTGTCAAATTTTTCTGTTTCACCCTCTGAAATTTCATCTGCAATTCCAAAAAAAATTAATATGCATACAAATAAAAGAAATAAAACAATCAGAACTTTTATCTCTTTGGTTATAAGTTCATGAAGGAAATTTTTTACTTCACTAATTCTGTTTGCAGTCTGGAGTTTATTCATCAGATAAAAAATCTTTTAAGAATTATAGATAATATTTCATTTAATTAAAACTATTAAGTAATAAAAATAAAGTATAAGATTAGTTTTTTTATATGAAAAGTCTGTTTGAATTCACAAAATGATAAAAAATTATTGAACAGGAATTGAAAAAATAAATGAAACAGATTCTGCCCCGGGGTTACTTTTTCCAAGATTTCCATTGGAAATATGATAAAAAGAAATTCCTATTTTATAATTGTTGCTGAAAAGATAGGATAGCTCAAGCTGAGTTCTGAATTCCAGATTAGATGCAAGATCTATCCCCATACCCCTGTTATAATAACCCGCAGCAAAACCGAGAGTTAAACAAAAATCCTTTCCCAGTATAATGTCAGTATAAATACCTCCCATAGTATAAAAACCGCCGTCGCTGTTAAAAGTAATACCTGTAAAAGGTTTAATTCCAAAAAAATTAATTGATGACCTGTATTCAATTCTTACTTCAACCGCATTATTGTTTTCTCTGAATGCGTTAAAGTATGAAACTCCGAATAAAAAACTGCCTGCAGATTCGGAAGTAATAATTTTTTCTTTCTGGTGGTTTTCAGCCTTTGCGGGAATATTAGTAAATAATAAAATCATCAAATAAAAAAGTAATAAACTTTTCTCTGAATGAATTTTCTCAAGCATATATGAGGTATCAATTAATTTCTCTGTAATTGAAGAAACAAAATTAACATAAGTGATTTTTAATTTCTATTTTGGGGTAACAAAATTTGTTTAAATTTAAAGGAACATAATCTGCTTCACATGGTTTAATTCCCTGTGATTTTTAATAACATTACCGGAGTGTTGATATGAAAAAAATATTTTTATTAGCAGCCGCTTACCTGCTTTACCCCGGATTGGTTTTTAGTCAGAATCCCGATCAGAAATCGGTTTCTGTTACGGTTTATAATGCAAATCTTGGGGTGATTAAAGATGTAAGAACAATGGATATAAAAAGCGGTACATCTCAAATTGCATTAACAGATGTCGCACGTCTTATTGATCCTACCAGCGTTCATATAAAATTAAATGGTGAAGTAATTGAGCAGAATTATCAATATGATCTGGTAAGTCTTGAAAAAATTCTTCAGAAATATATTGATAAAGAAATTCAGCTTATAGGTGAAAATAATGAATTTATAGAAGGCAGGCTCCTTTCAATTTACGGCGGGCAACTGGTGCTTGAAAAAGATGAGGGAGGGCTTGTAATGCTTCCCAATTTATCAAAATACAGGATGTCTGTTGGGGAACTTCCCGAAGGCTTAATAACAAAACCCACTCTGGTATGGACAATAAATTCAAATTCATCAGGTAAGCAGGATGTTGAGGTTTCATATCAAACAGCAGGTATGAACTGGCATGCAGAATATGTTGCTGTGTTAAATGAAGATGATACCAAGCTTGATCTTAATTCATGGGTCAGCGTTGAAAATACTTCCGGTACAACTTATAAAAATGCAAAGCTGAAACTTATTGCGGGAGATTTAAATCTTATAAAAGATATTTATCCTCCTCAAACCGGAAGAGAAATGGATATGATGTATATGGAAAAAACTTCTCAGCCACAGTTCCAGG
>Ga0079223_10001725_pt1 | contig 13223 bp, 13 predicted proteins | sample Stecom2011_FD_75072 | JGI IMG/M metagenome (GOLD analysis project Ga0079223, IMG submission 75072) | Agricultural soil microbial communities from Utah to study Nitrogen management - Steer compost 2011 | ecosystem: Environmental > Terrestrial > Soil > Agricultural land | place: USA: Utah... | reverse complement strand
TTGTGCAGCGGAACCTGTCAGGTTCGACTTCCAGTATGCGCCCGTAGCTCAGCTGGATAGAGCATCCGCCTTCTAAGCGGATGGTCGCAGGTTCGAATCCTGCCGGGTGCACCATAAACTTTGATCTAAAATGTGCGTTTGCACTGCTACGGTGGCTGTAGCTCAGTTGGTAGAGCCCTGGATTGTGATTCCAGTGGTCGTGGGTTCGAGCCCCATCAGCCACCCCATTTCCCTTAGTTCCTCTTTTCAATTTCCCGCCCTTCTTTTCGTATTGCCTCTTTTTATTAATTTTTAGATTTCCCAAAGGTCACGCCTCCACCTCCCTTTCTAATTTGCATGTTTAGTTGCGCAAAACCCTCTAATACCCCCGATATAACTCAAGCTCAACAAGCCGTTTTACTTCCTGGCTTAAAATACCTCAACTGCTCGTGAATTTATAATCGCTTAACGGTCGAATCCCTTGGCTGCTATTTACGCCTGTGGGACAATGCGGCCCCGACTTCATCATCAGGCGCGATCATATATCGGCCTGCAAATTAAGGTAATTCAACCATGTCAGTATTGGTACTCGATGGCAAAGCACTTGCCGCAAAAACCGAACAAGAACTTTCACAACGAGTAGCTGCTCTTAAAGAGCGCAGTGGTCAGACACCGATTCTGGCGACGATACTTGTGGGCGATGACCCTGCTTCGGCAACTTACGTGAAGATGAAAGGTAATGCCTGCCAGCGCGTAGGAATGGATTCGTTGAAAGTTGAAATGCCGAGCCATACAACAACCGACGAATTACTAGCAAAAATTGAAGAATTGAATCAAAACCCCAATGTGCACGGCATTTTATTGCAACACCCGGTTCCCGAGCAGATTGATGAGCGTTTGTGTTTCGACGCCATCAGCGCAGAAAAAGATGTTGATGGAGTAACCTGCCTTGGTTTTGGTCGCATGAGTATGGGCGAAGAAGCTTATGGCTGTGCCACGCCAAAAGGCATTATGCGTCTGCTCGAGGCCTACGAGATTCCGCTTTCAGGGAAACACGCCGTCGTTGTTGGTCGCAGCCCTATTCTTGGAAAACCCATGGCAATGATGCTGCTCAACGCTAATGCCACGGTAACGATTTGTCACTCACGCACAAAAGACTTGCCATCTTTGATCAAACAAGCCGACATTGTAGTGGGCGCGGTTGGCAAGCCAGAGTTTATTCAGGCAGAGTGGATCAAAGACGGCGCGGTTGTTGTAGATGCGGGATATCATCCCGGTGGAGTCGGCGATATTCAACTGCAGCCCCTGCTTAATCGCGTCGCAGCTTATACACCTGTCCCTGGTGGTGTGGGCCCTATGACCATTAACACCTTGATCTATCAAACTGTCGATTCGGGTGAGAAAAAAATTAATAAAAAATAATCCGTTTCAAAAGTCTTCACGGCAAAAATAAAAATCAGGCAGCAATGCCTGATTTTTTTCGTAGCGCCATCAAAGCAAAGATCAGCAAATGTCCCTCGATATTCTTTACCGTGATGATTCTCTCATAGCAATTAATAAACCCAGCGGCCTCCTGGTTCACCGCAGCACAGTCGATCGCCACGAAACGCGATTTGCCATGCAAATGTTACGTGACCAAATTGGGCAGCATGTGTATCCGGTACATCGTCTCGATAAACCTACCTCCGGCGTTTTACTTTTCGCATTATCCTCCGCCTGCGCGCAATTAGCCGGCGAATTGTTTGCACAAAAGCGTGTACAGAAAACCTATCTTGCTGTGGTACGCGGATATGCTCCGACAGAAGGCAGCATCGATCACCCGCTTACCGAAATCCACGATAAGATTTCCGACAAAAAAGCGCAAAAGAATAAACCGGCGCAAGATGCACTCACACATTTTAAATGTCTAGCGCAGATAGAATTACCGATCGCCGTGGATAAATACCCGCAAAGCCGTTATTCGTTAGTTCGCTGTCAGCCACAAACCGGTCGTAAGCACCAAATACGCCGACACTTGAAGCACCTGAATCACCCGATCATTGGCGATGCGAAACACGGGAAAGGCAATCACAACCGCTTTTTTCAACAGCACTTTAACCTGCGCCGCCTTTTGTTGGCAGCCACTGAATTACACTTGCCCCACCCCTATACTGGCAAGCCGCTTCACATTTGTGCTCCACTGGATACAGGCTTCACCGACCTGCTCTATCAATTCGACTGGCATCATCGGGTGCCGGCATCCTGGCTAGGAACCCTTGACGCATGCGATTAGATAAATTCATTGGTCATGCCCGCGACCTTTCTCGCGTGCAGATTCATGTGCTGATCAAGCGAGGCGCCGTTAGCGTCAACTCGATCATCGCTCAAAAAGGAGCGCAACAGGTCAGCGAATCTGATGTGATTACACTTAATGGCGAACCTGTTTTGCTGGCGAAAAATCGTTATCTCATGCTGCACAAACCCATAGGCTATGTGTGCGCCAATAGCGACAGCGAGCATCCCACCGTGCTTGATCTGATCGATGAACCCAATAAACAAAACCTGCAGATCGCGGGTCGGCTGGACGTGGATACGACCGGATTAGTGCTGATTACCGATGACGGACAATGGAATCATCGAGTCACCGCGCCTAAGAGCCAGTGCAAAAAAACCTATCGCGTAACCACGGTAGCGCCAATAGCTGCCGATACCCTTGCGTTATTTGCGGCAGGCATTCAACTGCACGGAGAAAAAAAGCCCACAGAACCCGCGCAACTGGTTTTGATAGATGAACACACAGCACAGGTGACCATCAGCGAAGGCAAATATCACCAAGTTAAACGCATGTTCGCCGCATCCGGTAATCGCGTTGTTGCCCTGCACCGCGAAAGCATTGGAGAAATATTACTGGATCCTGCCCTCCCCCAAGGCAAATATCGCGCACTGACTCAAACCGAGATCGAGGCTATTTAATGACGAATGACTCCACCACCGACCTGGCATTGAATTGGTTGATACAACAAATTGTGCAAGAAGGCACCGAAAGCTCGCTCTGGTGCAGCGATGAAAACGTTGTCGGGCTGATACCCGACAGCACAGGCTGGAGATGCAAACCCCAACTCATCACTAACCGCGTGGATGTTGCGAAATACGCGGAGCAGCAAGGTCTTTCCAGCCACTTTAACGATTTCGATTTTTCTGTCTTTGGAGATAACAGCTTCAACCAGGTGTTCTACCGCGTCTCTAAAGAAAAACCGGTCGTTCACCACATTATCAACGAAGCCTTCCGAGTTCTGCAGCCAGACGGCAAATTATTTATTTGCGGACAAAAAAAAGAAGGTATAAAGACCTACATCGAAAAAGCCAGCCTGGCGTTTAGCTGCAGTAAATCGATTCAGAAAAACGGTGCCGTTTATTCCGCTATTTTGGAAAAGAAAGCCGCCAGCATTGAGCAACCGTTAGACGATAGCGAATATTCCGATTTGCGCCCCATCGAAACCCTGAAGGGAATTACGCTTCACAGTAAACCGGGGATATTTGGCTGGAATAAAATCGACAAAGGAAGCGAATTTTTAATTCAATACCTGCCTGATTTGCTCGCGAGCCTAACCCCTGCGCCACGAACACTTCTGGACCTCGGCTGCGGCTACGGTTACCTGGGCTTGATGACCGCGGATCTCGCACTGGAGAAACGCCTGCTCACCGATAATAATGCCGCTGCACTGATTGCCGCCGCGTATAACTGCGAGAAAAACCAGGTGGCCGCCGAGATAATTGCCGCCGACTGCGGTGACCAGATTAACGAATCTTTCGACCTGATTTTATGTAACCCACCTTTTCACCAAGGATTCAATTTGGAAGGCGACCTGACCAATAAATTTGTTTCAGCCTGTAAACGTCTGCTTGCCAAAAACGGAACCGCACTTTTTGTGGTTAATCAATTTATTCCGCTCGAACGCAAGGCCAGCAAGCATTTCTCCAAGGTGAAAGTTCTTGCAGACAATGGCAGCTTTAAATTGATCACGCTCGCTCACTGATAATATTCTTGATGAATTTATTCTATGAACGCACAACTAATCATAGGCAGGTGCTAATACCGCGTAACCAGGCGACTGCCGCATTTGAACAGGGTTAATACAGCTTGAGGATTATTTGAACAACTCTTCTAACACAAGAGCGTTTTGCATCTAGCTTACTGATTTTTTTACAAAAAAGAGTTGACCGAATACATCTTCGACTATAGGATACGCACCACTTCCACAGAGGAAGTCACCAATTCCGCCTTAGCTCAGTCGGTAGAGCAAATGACTGTTAATCATTGGGTCGCTGGTTCGAGTCCAGCAGGCGGAGCCAAATTAAAGACAAAAGAGGTCGCATTTATGCGGCCTTTTTTGTGCCTGTTCGAATGACATTTTTATTGTTTTCAGGTATCCAATTTCGACGGTTTTTATCTTGGTGGCCTTGCCCTTCCACAGCTACCTGAACAGTCCTGGCGCTAACCTGCCTTTTTCGGCAACGCGCATCGCATCGGAGAATACCCATGTTTACTGTTAATGAATATTTCAATGGCGCCGTAAAATCTATCGCTTTCAAAACAGAAACCCTGCCCGCCACCGTCGGTGTTATGGCAAAAGGTGATTATGAATTCGGCACCAGCCAAAAAGAATACATGACCGTCACCAGCGGTAGTTTGACCGTAGTGCTTCCCGGCAGCGACCAGGCGCAAACGTTCAAGCAAGGTGAAACCTTTACTGTTGAGGCAAATCAGCGCTTTAAAGTAACGGCTGATGTTGAGTCTGCGTATCTGTGTTTGTACGAGTAACCCGAGCACTTACCTATTTAATGCGTGAACTAGCTTCTGCAGGTATTTGAAGGTTTTGCCAATAAATACGACCCAGGCAGCTATAGTTTCATTGCCTATAGAAAAATTTTCTCGTCCCTCGGCCGATGTCGGATGACGTGACTCTCCAAGCTCACCTTTGATCTGACCTACGTGGATGCGTTTGAAGTTTACCCACCGATTCTTTGAAGTCCTGTAGGTCGGATTAGCCGCGAGTTCACGAGCGGCGTAATCCGACAGCGGCGCCTCCGAAAAGCAGATTTCTCAATCTCCCACAGCATTACCGGATTACGGTTTTCGCGTCGGCTCATGCACACCACCCACGTGGACACGTTTGACGCTTCTTATCCGCCTTCTAGTTAATCCCTCGAAGATTCCCTGATAGAACTCTTGCAGCTCGCTACCGGCTCTTGTGGATTATCAAGAAACTCGCGCAGCAATTGAGTCGCGCAGTCGTCGCTATTAATAATCGCATGCCCGGTATTCCTGAATATTTGCAGTTGTGCCTCAGGCCATCCTCGCGCCAATTCCTCCGCCCATTCCACGGGAGTGATAGGATCAAGGTCGCCCGCTAGAATCAGCGCAGGTACCCGAGGCAGCTCAGTTTTGGGGACGCGAGCAGATACGTCCTTGCCAAGAAAATGACAAGCTTGATATCGCCAAAGATCGCGCGTGTACTCCGCCAGAAGAGGATAATCTTTCAGCGCTTGCTGGTAATCCGATTCGAGAGAAACTGGGTGGTCACTGCAATCCACCGCCAGGAACGCAAGAACGCTGAAGTCTTCAGCAAAAGCATTGTTGATAAAAGGAGTCACCATCGGCAGTAAACTTTGAGCATCTCTGGCTATCACCGAATCAATGGCGAGAGGAATTTTTTCCCACTGATGCTTACTGTATAGCGCAGCAAAAATGACGGAGACAAAACGGTGATCGTTCAATAAAAACTCAACCGGTAATTCACCGTTATAGCGCGGCACTGTCAGACTGATAGGTCGCTTTTTTAATTCATCCAACGCGTAAAACAATTTTTTCTGTATTGGCTCACCCATCGCACATTCAGGTGCCGCAGAACACCAATTGAAAAAATTGATAAATGCGTTATCAAGAACTACCGGAAATGATTGAACACCGCCTTGCCAGGCTGGATAAACCGAGTCCAGTATGACACTTCGTACCTTGTCAAAATGATTGGCGACTTCGAGAGCAACACGCGTTCCATAGGAAACCCCCAGCAAATTCCATTGCGAGTAATCCAGCTGTGTCATTAATGCCTGCAGATCCTGCGCATGCAGTGACGTACCATAGTGATCGATGCTGAACGCATGTGGCGCAACAGACAGATTATTGAAACATTCCGATAAAATTTTATAGCCTTGAGCCAACTCGTCTGCCAATTTGGTATCAAGCGCGGCAACTGAAAGGCTGAATTTATCAAATGCCGCACACGCCAATGCAGGCTTGCTCCGCCCTACTCCACGTGGCTCCAGCAGAATAAGGTCCCGCTTTAATCCTGTATAACCTCGCCAGCTAAGCCAGTATTCAAGGCCGTCGGCATCTAACTCCATACTTGCGCCAGGGCCACCGCGTAGATAAACCAGCGGATCTGGCCGACGATCAACAGACGCGTCATGAATAATGACAAAAGGTAGGGTGAACGCACCAGAAGACGCCGGGGTGCGCAACTCACCGCAATCGATACTTTCACCTGAGGGAATATCGAACCAGCAAGATCTTGAGATGATTTGATAATCATCCGACGCTGTCACGGCAGGCTCTGGAGAAAAGCGGGAGCGATAGTGATCGACAATAAAAACAGCTGAGACCACAGTGAGAGTGCCGAACATTAATAAAAGATAATGCGTTTTAGCTAATTTCATTTCTCTCACAATAAAAGCCTGGATGTTGTATAAAAGAAAACAATTTTTACTTTGTCGAAAATAGTTCCTGTTTATCTTCTTATAATTTATAAGCTATAAACGCCATTCTGGTTGCGCCTCAACAAACTAAACAGCGCATGGTAATAACATCTGGAAAGAATATACTGGAGTTCAGGTGTCCGACAGTGACTGCATAACAACGGGAACACCCTCTAGCCCCTATGAGCGCCTATTGCGGCGCCCCTGATTCGTATTCAATTTGTACGTTAAGGATGAACGAAGATACCACACAGATGAGCGAATCAGCCTAGTAACCGGCAGTCACTCAGACACCTTCTTTCCCTCTATTCTCTTCGTTTAACTCTTCTGTCTTTCGTGACTCTATCCATCCGCTCAATAGGTCCGCTAAGGATCCGCTAATTTTCCGTTGCATTTCGCGTATACTTGCCCACGCTTTTTTTGCACTTTCTAAAAATTCTCTACCTGTGGGACCCATGGAAAAATATCGTCAACAACACAAACTGCGATTGAGCTATATGCCCTGGTTATACGCACGCCTGAAAGCCGAGCATCGCGAGTGGGCGCAGGCCTGGCAAGAGCAATGGCAGGCTTATTTGCAAGATATGGAAACCATTGTAATCGGTAAAAATTGTTTCATTGCACCCGAAGCACGATTATTCGCGGAGCCGGGACGAACCATTACTATTGGCGATAATTCATTTATTGCTGCCGACTGCGTTATTCATGGGCCCGTCACTTTGGGCCAACAGGTATCTATCAACCACCACACCACCCTCGATGGCGGCAGCAAAGGTATAGAGATTGGAGACAACTCGCGCCTCGCCGCTTACTGCCAGGCCTATGCGTTCAATCACGGCATGGCCGCTGACTGCCCTATCAACGCACAACCCACCACATCTAAAGGAATCCGTTTGGGGCGAGACGTTTGGCTCGGTGCGAATGTCGGTGTTGTAGATGGTGTTCACATCGACGATCACGCCGTGGTCGGCATGGGCAGCGTGGTAACCAAAAACGCAGAAGCTTATGCAATCCTGGCAGGGAATCCCGCGCGCGTTATTGGTGATCGGCGAAATAAGCCTCTACGCAATTCCCATAATTCGGAAAAATAAAAAGATCATAAAAAAACCCGCGAGAGCATTTCCCGCGGGTTTAAAAAATTGATCGAGTAGGAATGAAATATTAAATCTATTTCAAATTCAGCGGCATCATTTATCAAGCCAGGATTTTAATGAATTTAATTTTTCCTTATCTTCATCTGACAGCTTTTCTTCCAACGAATCTTTCAGTTTCTCCTTCGCTAAATTTTCAATTTCTCTGCTGGCTCGCTTGCGCGCGGCGTCGATAACCGGTGTCATCAAGGCGTTAGTTAATTGTTCTGCCGACAAGCCTTCTTGTTTGTTGCCCAGATTGGTTAAATAAATATCTTTCATGGCGTAATCGCGCTGCCCGTATTTTTCCGAAACCAGGTCAAGGGACATATTGGTAAAACTTACCTTTTCCAGCATAAAACGGATATCCGGGCGGGCGGTAGTCGGCGCCGACGATTTGGCAGTTTGGCTGCCGCCGCTAATATTCTTGTACAGTTCCTGCAAGTTGATATCGATCAGATCTTTGTGCTCTGCGATTAATTGAGCCTTATCGATAGAAAGCTCCTTCACCACAATCACATCATTGGTCAAGGAAGCAGGATCAATATGTAACGTGATATTGCCAAAGCTGGCGGCATTTTCGGTACGGTAGCCTGCGGGGTTTTTAACATGAATCCCCTCGATCTCACCGCGCCCTTCCATCAGTTCGATATTAACCTTATCGACTTTTACTGCTGTTTTTATAACGTCAGAGCCAACGCTTTCAATCGCAGACTTCACGAGTGAATCCAGATTTTTCAAACCGATAAATACAACAACGGCCAGCACCGCAATCAATGCCAGCACTATACCTCCGATAATTTTTATAGCTTTCATAGGCTTCCCTTTTGAACGTGAGTAGATGCGTTGAACGTGAGTAATGCGTAAGCACCGATATTCCAGTGAACATTGATCGTGATCAGCTGGTTGTAAACATGCTTCACAGGGCATGAATGACGCTAGCACGGGCGCATGCCACATACCCTGTTCACATAGGCAACGAAGTGCAAAAAGCATATCATAGCGCCACGTTTTTATAACCTTTTGATAATGTTGTGGAGCCAATCGCACAATGATCGAAAACACTTTTGCGTTGCAGACGCTCAATATCCTAGCTCTTGGCTTCGTGGCATTGATTGTACTGCTGATAATCGCCGTGTTGACCCTGTACGTCATTGATGTCACACAAAAAACCCACACGCTGCGAAGAAACTATCCGGTTATTGGCCGCTTTCGCTATCTGTTTGAACACCTGGGTGAGTTCTTTCGACAGTATTTCTTTGCTATGGATCGCGAAGAAATGCCTTTTAATCGCGCGGATCGCGCCTGGGTCTATCGGGCGAGCAAAAACGTCGATTTGAATATTGGCTTTGGCTCTACCCGCGAACTCAACAATACCGGAACCATTATGTTCCTGAATTCAGCGTTTCCGGTTCTCGAGAAGGATGCATCGCTACCCTCGCCTGTCACCATCGGCCCTTTTTGTCGAACGCCCTATACAACCAGCTCTATTTTTAATATCTCCGCAATGAGTTATGGCGCACTCTCTCGCCCCGCAGTTATTGCGCTTTCACGTGGCGCTGCCAAAGCTGGCTGCTGGTTAAATACCGGGGAAGGCGGGCTTTCGCCTTATCATCTTGAAGGTGGCTGCGATCTGGTGTTCCAGATCGGCACAGCAAAGTATGGCGTACGCGATCATCAGGGCAATCTTAATGATGCGCGTCTGCAAGAGCTGGCAGCCAAACCACAGATCAAGATGTTTGAGATCAAACTTAGCCAGGGCGCTAAACCGGGTAAAGGCGGAATCCTGCCCGGTGAAAAGGTTTCCGCAGAAGTTGCGAATATTCGTGGCATTCCAGAAGGACATGCCTCAATTAGCCCTAATGGTCATCTGGACATCCGTTCGGTCGATGATCTGCTTGACATGATCTCCCATATCCGCTCAGTGACCGGCAAGCCCGTGGGCTTCAAAGCGGTGATTGGTGAGCGAGGCTGGTTAATTGATTTGGTCAAAGAAATTCGCGCGCGGGGCATCGAACAAGCGCCCGACTTCATCACCCTGGACAGCGCTGACGGTGGCAGCGGTGCAGCGCCTCAGCCATTAATGGATTACGTGGGCTTAACCATCAAGGAAACCCTCCCTTGGGTGGTGGACCTGTTAAACGAAGCCGGACTGAAGGATCGGATTAAACTCGTCGTTGCGGGCAAGTTGATAACGCCATCCACAGTCGCCTGGGCGTTAGCCTGCGGAGCGGATTTCGTGAATAGTGCGCGCGGATTCATGTTCGCACTCGGCTGTATTCAAGCGATGCAGTGCCACCAGAATAGCTGTCCTACAGGCATTACCACCCATAATCCTAAACTTCAAAAAGGGCTGCATCCAACCAACAAAGCCGAACGCGTGGCTTTTTATCATCAAAATCTCACCTACGGTGTAGGTCTTGTCGCTCACGCCTGCGGCGTTAACGAGCCGCGCCAGTTACGACGTAAGCATGTACATATCGTTCTGGCCAGTGGTTTGTCGGCTCCTCTAAGTGAACTCTACCCGGAGCCGATAGTCATTCTGGGAGACGGCGATGCCAGTCATGCCGAAAAAAATGTTGCTAATTCTGCTGTAGAGGTCAATCCGAATGTATAAATCTTTCATCGTTGGTTGGATTTTCGTTTTATTTTCTGGCGCCGCACTGGCAAGCCCTTTTGCGGATTCCGCAGAAGATCCAATCAGAATTAACGATTTCGGCTGGTCAGATCATAACTATCTCGAAAAGCAAATTGCCTCTATCGACGAAATTGCACGCAAGCAACTGGGTACTCAGGTGCGAAAAAATCTGGACGATCTCGCATTGCTGCAACGCATCGTAGACAACAATCTCATTTCGCGTAACGACACCCTGGCGCTACAGGCAATGGGGGCAGTCCTCGGTAACGTCATGAGCGTTGATATCCCCGCCCTGCAGTGGAAGATCTACGAAGACGCCGTAGGTCGCAGCAGAGCCTTATGTGTGCAGGATACGCGCGAATGTCTGTTTCCCATGACCATGCTGTCGCGCCGCATGGAGAAAGGTTTAAAACCTGACGTCGAGAAAGTCTACGAGGATGCTATTGAGCTGGTGAGTGCGTTTTTGCCCCACTACCCCTATGGCGGTGGCGTTATGCGTAAACTGCACAAATAACGCACGAACTCGTGGATTGTTTTGCCGGATAAGCTTACCTATAATGCGCGACTTTCTCGGGGGAGTAATCTGCTGACAATCGCCATCGGCGTGGATCAGCGCTATTGTCAACACACTTGTGTTACGGCACATGGCAATAGCCTCCTCACGCTTTTAACCAAGCGCTGGATTGATGAGACCTGAGATACCACTGCTGACCATGCGGGACGGCGGTCGTATCTCTTGTTGCATTGTCCCGCTGGATGTCACTGATGGAAGCTTTTCTCAGCTCTACTCTCGCCGTTACCATCGCCGAAATCGGTGATAAGACCCAGCTGCTCGCTTTGTTCCTGGTCTCGCGCTACGGCCGTCCCTACATCATCACGCTCGGAATCCTGCTGTCCACCATCGTTAACCATGCACTTTCGGCGTGGCTGGGCGCATGGCTGGCCGATGTTATTCCAGCCAACTGGATTCCCTGGCTCATTAGCGGCAGCTTTGTTCTGGTAGCGCTCTGGTTACTGATTCCGGATAAGGAAGACGATGACCTCGGAAGCTTTGAAAAATTTGGGCCCTTTATCGCAACCTTCGTTTTATTTTTTATCGCCGAAATAGGTGATAAAACCCAAATTGCCACAGTCATTCTTGCCGCCAAATACAGCGCCGATTTATGGATGACCTGCCTCGTTATCGCAGGCACCACCTTAGGAATGCTATTAGCTAATGTTCCAGTGATATTTGCCGGACGTTGGTTGATGGATCGCTTGCCAATGAAGTATGTCCGGCGTGCGGCGTTTTTATTATTTGTTGTGCTGGCGATTGTTACGGTAGTGCACGCTTAAGCAACAATTCAGCGCAGGTTTGCAGCAGGTTTACGATGAGGTGCCAACCTAGTTGGCACCTTGGCAATCGAGATCGATCACAGGCTGCAAGCGGTGATGCGCTTGACGCTTACCCACCCTGCGAAGAATGCGGATTCGCGTTTGCGGTACTGACCGGCACCCAACAATACCAACTATCCTGCGGCGAGCGCGGCACGAATTTTCTCTGCCGCCTGAGCGAGATCATCCTGTTCTGCATTTTTGGCAAAAGCAAAATCCAGATCGGCCATCGAATCGATCGGCGCCAGATGGATATGCGTGTGCGGCACTTCAAGACCAGCGATCATCAAACCGATACGCGCAGCCGGAAAAGCTTTTATCAGCGCATTCGCAAGCCGATGACTGACACGCATCAGATGAGTTGCGGTATCAAGATGTAAATCACTCCACTGATCAACTTCCTCACGCGGTATGACCAGCAGGTGACCAGGGCGAATTGGCTGGATCGTCATGATCGCCACACAAACGTCGTCCTGCCAGACAAAATGCCCCGGAAGCTCCCCCGCAATAATTTTTGTGAACACACTTGCCATACCTTTTCTCCTGTTTGGGAATTTCACCATCAATAAATTGCGAGACCGTAGCCCAAAAGCTTGCGCGCCAAGAGAGCGTCAAGCTGCTCGAGATCCGCTTCGTATAATTCAATAAAAGCGATCTGATGTTGTCGATACTGCGCTTGCTTTTGTAACTGTTGCGACAAGTTTGCTGCCTGGGCGTTTGCCGGCCAACAGTCAATACAGAGGCGAATATCAGGAATATAAAAATTGGCCTTGAGCGGCGCGTCGCCTGCATCCAGCTCATAATCCTGCGCATAGCTGACGCCTGCCACGTACAACCAGTTACTGACCATACGCTCAGCGGGATTGGCAACATAACGCCCGTCCAGTGTCGGCAACTCTGCTACCGTTCCATCGCCTTTTAGCTGCGCAACTGCGCGCAGTAAAAACTTGTTTTCAAGTAATGTTTCCGGCCAGGTCACAAACGGAATTCCCGTCTGTTCACTCTCGTGTTGTTGTCCACCTGATTGCTTGCCTGAATCAGTCACCAACCAACCACGTATGTGTCTTTTAATCCACCCGCGCTCAGCCAGTAACAAGTTCACCAGCCGCGCAGGTAAATCGAATTTGAATCCTAGATTACTTGCCGTTAATGGCGCTTCGGGTAGCAACTTGAACAACGGGTGCTGGTGGATGCTTTCAGGCCATGCGATGTATTCCCCATACTTGGGATGGTTAACGTAAACTCCGCCTTCAAATTTTCCTTTCTCCGTGAGCTGCCAGTGATTATCCACTTTGATGATCCAGCCACCGCCGGTAAGCAGGATAAATAATTCTTTGCTTTCCTTTCCCAGCAAGCGCGCCAGAGCT
>Ga0079223_10001722_pt1 | contig 13225 bp, 9 predicted proteins | sample Stecom2011_FD_75072 | JGI IMG/M metagenome (GOLD analysis project Ga0079223, IMG submission 75072) | Agricultural soil microbial communities from Utah to study Nitrogen management - Steer compost 2011 | ecosystem: Environmental > Terrestrial > Soil > Agricultural land | place: USA: Utah... | reverse complement strand
GGCTTATTTTAATGTTAAAAGGAAAAGGTGTGGTTTGTGCCAAATGCTGATAGAAAGTACTAGACATAAAACAAAGTTAAGCAGGAGAAAATTATTGAATTGTTTTTTAGAGAATCAAAAATGAAGTTTAATTTGACTTGTTTATTCTTATAGATGCACCATAAAAATCAACCCCAATAATGAAGTATTTAAGAGCTTTCAATATTAGCGATTAAAACCTCATAATTCTTTTTGTTTTTTCCCCAAGAGTAGATTTGAAAAAAAGTTGTAGAGCAAAACTTCATCACAGTTTCATTGCCTTTAGTTTCAAGGTTAATGTATAGGTTTTCGCCCCAAGAAATAAATGAAGTTTTTGAAATTGCCAAAATCATAAACTCATCTTTATTAACATCAACTACTTTAAAATTAGCTGCTTTAATTGCCGCTATTGTTTTTTCAAATAGCAATTCTTTCGGCATATTGTAAGTCTTCTCAGAATTGTATTTTTCTGTCAGTAAATTGAATTTGCTTGTAAAGTAATTTTTATAAGAAAGAGACTTTCTAACAATTATATTGAATAAAAGGAATATGCCGAATAGTATATAAAGGTATATCATAAAAATGTTTGCGTTTTATTTGTGTGTATTTATAATTAAACATTTACAATGTAATAAAACTTACGACTAAAACTTGACTAACTGAAGCAGCTTGTCGAAGCTGCTGTTGTAAAAGCTACCTAAATGGTTAAGTTCTGAAATGGAGATTTTGTTGCTTATTTTTAAAAAGTCTACTTCGCTTGCAATGGGCTTCAAGGGGTTTTTATACGTTTCCGACAAATCATTTTGCCATGGAGAGCCTTCTGTTTCTATATAAAAACCTTGTAATCGACCTTTATGTATTGCTTCATTTATTTTTGGAAGTGCTTCTTTTAAAAAACTCCCTTTGAGTAATAAGGAGATGCTGATTTGTTTTCCCACCACACCAAATAGCGAATGGCGAAAATATCTTCTTGACCAAAAATGCGAGGGTAATCCAAAACTAAAAAAGGAAGACCTTCGTGTTTTTCACCTTTGCTTACTTTAAGCGGCGGGCTTATTGCTGAAAGTTTTATGTTGCTTTTCGCCTTACCCTTGCCCAAGAGTAAAAGCTGTTCTTCAAGCTTTTCCATCAGCGCGTTCTTTTGAAGGATTAAGTCTTCAGCTTGCAACAATTCAATGTTTTCTTTAGAGTATTCAAAAAGTAATTCCATGCTTGAAAATTAATTTTTATATTTTGAAAAAAATAATTATCATTGTGATATGATAATGATATTAAAATAAAATGCTATGGAAAAAGGAAAACAACCAACATCAGGTTATGTCGCTTTATTAATTTTTGCCATTTTAATTGCTTTGGGAATATTTGGATTGATTCAATTTGACCATCCTTCGTTTTTTGCACTTATTTTACTTCCTTTGTTTTTATGCATTGGTTTTTTCTTTGTGTATCCAAATGGTTCACGTGTGCTTACTTTATTTGGGGAGTACAAAGGAACTGTTAAAAAGCACGGATTTTTTTGGGTAAATCCTTTTTATGTAAGGAAAAACATTTCTTTGAGAGCGCGGAATTTTGATAGCGAGCGCTTGAAAGTAAATGACAAGCTTGGCAATCCAATAAACATTAGTGTTATTCTAGTTTGGCGTGTGAAGGACACTTATAAAGCTGCTTTTGATGTAGATATTTATGAAAACTTTGTGCGTGTACAAACTGATGCTGCTGTTCGAAAGCTTGCAGGAATGTATGCATATGATAATTTCGACGATGAAGAAAGTGAAATTACTTTGCGCAGTGGAATGGTAGAAGTAAATGACAACCTTGAGAAAGAAGTATCAGAGCGATTGGCCATTGCAGGAATAGAAGTTTTGGAAGCAAGAATTGGTTATTTGGCTTATGCATCTGAGATAGCAAGTGCAATGCTTCGCCGTCAACAAGCTACTGCAATTGTTGCCGCTAGAATGAAAATTGTAGAAGGCGCAGTGTGGATGGTAGAAGAGGCAATTACTCAATTGAGTAAAAGAGGGGTTGTGAATTTAGACGATGAGCGCAAAGCTGCAATGGTAAGTAATTTGATGACTGTACTTTGTGCAGATAAAGATGTTTCACCTGTAATTAATACAGGCACTTTAAATCACTAAAAAAGTAAGTTTTAAATATTGGCTTTATAGCCTCTCTCAATAATTTTGGCCAATTGCTTCTGTTTGGGCGTTGATAGTTTGCAAACAGTAAGTTAAGGGGGCATAAAAGATTATTGAATAAATTAAAAGGGTATATGGTTTTGTTATGGCAAAGAAAAAAGCATTTGCATTGCGGTTGAATCCCGAGGTTTTAAAGGCTGTTGAGAAATGGGCGGCAGATGAATTCCGAAGTACTAATGGTCAGTTTGAATGGATTGTAACTCAAGCTTTGAAAAAGGAGAAAAGGAGTATTGGAAAAAGCGGTGAAACTTCAAAAAAAGAGTGAAGAAAGGCTTATTAGACTTAACAGTTACTGTTTTGCAGTAAATTAAAAAAGGTTGTTTTATTAAAGCTGTATTGACTCAGCTTGTTTCAATAGATTAATAAATATTAGATTGCATTTTCACCGTATGTTGGTTGTGGTTTGCTGTAGGGGGTTTTGTTTGCTCGTAGTTGTTGAATAATATTAGGTTTCTGTAGTTGAAATAAATAGGAAGAGGAGTTTATTTTTACTTTAGTGCAACCTCTTTGCTGTTTAAAACCGTCTAAATTGTCAAACCAAACTATTACTTGATATGAATACTCAGCTAAACCAAGTCAAACAAAAAAGTAAGCACATTATGATGCTACTTTCAATACTACTTTTTCAACAATTTTTATTTGCGGAGTCCTCATTCGTTGGAATGATGGGGAAGTCGTTGGTTTGTGAAGGAGAGACAGTAACATACTCTTATCCACATATAAATGGACACAGTTATAACTGGTCAGCTGCAGGTGGTGTTGGCTTTGCTGCCATAGACAATGTAAATGGTGTTGCAACCTTTACAGTAGAGTGGGGTCTTATGGGTAATCCTCCCAACAGCGTAAGTGTACAAGAATTTAGCAATGGGATTTTGATTTCTAGCAGTAGCTTGCCGATTACCATTAGCGGCTCTCCAGATCCGCAGATTACTTCTAACTTTAATGGAGATTGTGCAGTAGATACTATAAGAGGAGCTGCTGGAAGAAAAGATCAAGGGAATTGTGAAACTGTTTGCGAATACTCTGATGTAACTTATACCACCTCGCTTAATAGTGGAAGTCAATACTCTTGGACAGTTATTGGAGATAACAATGGCATAAGCGGTGCAAATACCAATTCTACAACAGTAAGTTGGGCGGGTCCTGGTCAGGCTTATGTGATTGTTACAGAAACAAATGCTGCTGGGTGTAAAGAGTCAGACACTATATGTATTACAATAGTGGTAAAGCCAACAGCAAAGTTTAGTGTAGAGCATGGTGGAGTTACTTACTATAGTTCGCCAACTCCTTCTAATATAAATACAATTGAAATTTGTAAGGGCGGTACAATCTGTTTTGATGATTTGTCAACTGGTGCTAGCAATTGGTTTTGGGATTTCGGAAATGGGAATACTTCAAGTCAAGAAAACCCATGTGAAACTTTCAATCAAGGTGGAGGATATATGGTTAGGCAAATTGTTGAGAATTCATGTCATTGTATTGACACTTCATACATAAGGGTAAAAGTAATGGACAAGGAAGGGCCAGAAATTGTATGTCAGAATGCGGTTTGTGGAAAAGGAACATTTTCATATGATGCAATTCTTCCATCTCCTTCTTGTGGAGATGGTGATTTTCAATGGAATATTTCCAATAATGGCACCATAGTTGGAAGCAACGGTATTGTTGTTAATCAGACTGCTCAATCTATATTTGGAAAAAACATAACAACGATTGATGTTGATTGGGGTTCAGGTCCAAATGGAACAATTAGTTTGTCAATTACTGGATGTGATGCCATATGTGATAAAACAACTACAGTAAATATTCCTATTATACCAAACTCTATAGATATTGAGGGTGATAGTATTATTTGTCAAGGAGAAGTAAAAAAATTCAAAGTACCTTGTTTCCCTGGAACAACATATACCTGGGAAGTGAATGGGATTGTTCAAAATGAAACAAGCAGTGAATTATCTGCGCAGTTTTACAATTCTGGCAACAACACCATTTCTGTAAATTATAATAACGATTATCTTTCTTGTGAAGGAAAATCTAGTGTATTTAATGTAAGGGTTCTACCGTCATTTATTATTCATGGATCCAAAAAGATATGTGAAGGAGAGACGGCTACTTTTGGTAGTTATAACAATTCCAGCTTTAGTTGGGAGGTTAAAGATCAATCTGGAAACGTAGTGGATTCTGATGCAAACGCATTATCTTTCACCACGATCTCAACTCTTTCTCCTGGAACATATTCTGTAATTGCTACAGATGCAAGTATGCCGAGAACTTATTGCAATAAAAGTGAAGTTTTAGGTTTTGAAGTAATCGCTAGCCCACCTGCACCAACGGCAATAAATGGACCTACAGAAGTGTGTATTGGTGAAGCTGCTGTTTATTCTGCTCAAGCTAGTTCATCTGATTATTTGTTAGAATGGGAAATTGACAATAATGGCTCAATTTCAAAAAGTAATGGAAGTTACGTTTCTGTTAGTTGGGGAAGTGGAAACAAGAGCATTACACTTTATCAAATTTCGAAAGTGAAAGACTGTCGATCTTCTGGCTTAACCGTTCCAATTAACGATAAGGCTCAACCAACAGTTTTAATAACTGGCGCTGATACAGTTTGTGGAAATACAGCAACTTCATCGCCAATTAGCTATCAAACAACTGCTAATTTAGATGGTTATGAGTGGAGTATTTCTCCATTTGGAGCAGGAAGTGTAATAAACGGACAAAGTACCAATTCAATAGAAGTTATATGGAACAACTACAGTGGTAACGCAAATATTGTATTAAAACCTACAGTTTGTACCACAGCTTATACTCCAGTAAGCTATCCTGTATACGTTACTACGCCTACTATGTCTATAGTTGGAGCGGATACAGTTTGCCAAAATACACTTACAAGTTGGAATGCTAACTTTAATTTTGGCACTGCCAGCAATTATAGCTGGGAGATTGAGTCTGTAAATAGCGCTTCAATTGTCGCTAGTGGAAATGGAAGCACAGCCACATACAATTTTCCAAATGCTAGTGGATCTTTTATTGTAAGAATGTCGGCAACAAGTTGTATGTTACAGTATACTGAGGTGAAGAATATTGTTGTCAACCCAGCACCAGTTGCCAACCTGTCATATTCAGGAGATATTGAGTGTATAGAGACAAATACTGCCAACTTAATTTTGAGTGTTCAGGGAGTTGGTCCATACACATATAGTTGGTACTACAATGGTAACCCAATGACTACTCAGCCTACAGGAACTACTTTAGCAATTGGTGGCAATGCTTCAGACGCTGGAACTTATAGTGTAAATGTTACGGATGCCAATGGTTGCTCTTCTTTTACAAATATTCTAAGAGCAAGGGTTTGTGATACCTTAGATAGTTGTACTCAAATAATTAGTAATGTTAGTTTGGGTTATAGCGTCGCTCAAATATCACCCACACCTGGATGTAATCGAGTTACTTTAACTGCTACAGTAAGCCCCACGCCAACTGCTGTTTTTTGGACTTTTGCAGGTGCCGTTATTGCTACTGGAACCAACCCAACTTATAATTTCCCTGCAAGTGGGGTATATCCAGTTAAAATGTATGCCTCTTATGGACAAGATACCTGTACGGTTATTGATACTCAAACTGTGGTAGTACCTGTAGTGTCAGACTTTGAAGTTAACATTAGCTGTGTTGGCAATAGCTTCGAAGTTAACCTAATTAATACCTCAGATGTGGTAATTCATTCCTTGAGTAGTTATGTGCATAAATGGAAGATATACGATGTTAACAACAATACATTTGTTGATAGTTCTTCATCGCAAGACTTCTTAAATGTTCAGAATATGATTGGCGGTCAAGTCTATAATATTACATTAAATGAATCGAAAAGTTTCAATTGGGGTGGTCAAAGCATTAATGCCAACTGTACACATGAGTATACTTTTACAATGCCAATAAAAGCAGCAGCTGATTTTGCTATGAGCGATTCTATTCTTTGTGAAGGGAATACGCTAAACTTAACAGATCAGTCGCTTGGAAACATAACGGCATGGAATTGGAACTTTGGCGATGGATCTTCTATTTTAACTCAAAACCCTAAGAAGACTTACCAAAACAGTGCTCAAATTTTTGATATAAAATTATTTGTGAAAGATGAATTTGGCTGTGTAGATAGTATTACAAAGCAAGTAGATGTTAAGCCTAACAACCTTGGAGGAAATATTGCCGTAAGTCCAAATATGCCGATTTGTCCTGGCGATACTGCAACGCTTACTTTCAACAATACTACAACACCTAGTTCGGCACCATACAGCTATTTGTGGAGTGACAATAGCAATGCTATATCTACAACGGCACAACAAACATCAACCCATTATATTGCCGTTACCGATAAGTATGGTTGCTTTAAAAGCTATGGACCAAAAACAGTAGAAGTAATCAACATGCCAACTCCAATAATTAGTGGGAAAAACAATTACTGTAATGGAGAAATGATTTATATGAGTGCAAACTATGGATCTAATTATACTTATCAATGGTTCCAAAACATGGCATATCAAAGTGGAAATGTATTTTACCCTTCTGGAACTTCTTCTTCAATGAGCATATTTGCTTCTCTTGGAGTGCATGAATTTAAAGTTGTTATTTCCGATACTGTAAACAACTGTGTTGATACTTCAGCTATCTTTACAGTAACAGTGAATGGAAGCCCTATAAAACCTGTGTTGGCTAGTAATCCAAGTCCAGCTTGTCCTGATAACCCTGTTACACTTTCAGTAACAAACCCTCAAGATTATCAATCGATTTCTTGGAGCAATGGAACAGTTGGAACTTCTACAATTACCAATATGTCGGGATTATATTCTGCAGAGGTAACAGATACAAATGGCTGTAAGAATTCAGCAGTAATTCCCGTACATGAAATGCCAGATTTTTGTGGATTTATGTGTGGATGTTACTCAGAGTGTATAGAAGTGGGTGATACCTTTAGATTTCCCGGAATACAAGGTGAATACGCCTCTTGGAGATGGGAAAGACTTGATGGTACTCAATGGGGCGTAGTCTCTTCAGGAAGTGGTGCAGTAGATGACTATATCGTAACCACATCAACTTCTGAAACCATTCGCTTGGTTGTAGTAACCTTGAATGGCTGTAAAGATGTTTCGTGCGAAGTAGACTTAGACATTTCAATTTGCATTCCTAAATGTAAAGATGCAAGAGCCTTTATGCGAGATATAAAATGTGGAGGTAGCGGTAAAGAAGATGCAATTTATGATTTTTCATTAGGCATATCTTTTAATCATTTCGGTACACAATGCAAGGAGTATGAAGTTACAATTGTTCCTCCTTTTGGAAGTATTACAACAAGTCCTTCGCCGCAAATATTATTTCCAGGAACCCATTATATTAATGGAATTTGGGATCCTAACATGACATACTTTTCTGGAGGAGAGGTTTGTTTTGATGTTATTGTGGAAAATCTATGTGACTCGACCTCTTGTATTATGACAACTTGTTTTAAAGTAGATGCTTGCGGAAATAAAGAAACAAACAGCTTAAATGAGTTGGAGTTTGATGAAGATGCCATTTCGCTCTATCCGAATCCTTCTTCTGGTAAAGTGAACATGAGTAGCTCTATTGCAGGAAAGTACGAAGTGAAAGTGTATTCTGCGCAAGGGAGATTGGTTTATAACAAGCAGCTTAATTTTTATAATGCAGAAACAAAAGAGATAGAGCTGAGTCATTTGAATGCAGGGATATATAACATTCAGTGTATTAAGGGTGACAAAATGATCTCTAAAAAAGTGGTGATTAAGTAAGGCTTTTCACTGAGGTTATTTAAAAATGCCCGAGTTCATCAACTGATGAATTCGGGCATTTTTTTATTTGAGTTGTTAGGTATTTATGCTACTGTTAATATCAAGCTCAAGTTGTTTAATGTACCAAAACAAAATCTCAATTGATTTTTTAAATAGCTTTATTTTCAGCGGCATGTTGTGCAAGGGTATATCCAGAAACAAGTCCTTGACAAATAGTTCCGCCAGCACCGGGGTATACCTTACCAAACATGTTTGCAGCGGTATTTCCTATTGCATATAAACCTTCAATTGGAGTTTTGTCTTTGCGTAAAACTCTTGAATTCTTATCTACTACCAAACCACCACAAGTACCAAGGTCAGATAGCACTACTTTTATAGCATATAGCTTTCCTTTTAATGGCAGTAAATTTGGATTTGGCTTTATGGTTGGATCGCCGTAGTATTTATCGTATGCACTTTCTCCTCTGTTAAAATCTTCGTCTTTTCCATTTTCTGCCAATATGTTGAATCGCTTGAATGTTTTGGAAAATGCCTCTTTAGGCAAACCAACTTTTTTAGCGAGCTCTTCTGGTGAATTTGCTGAAAAAGCAATGTCTGATTTATACCAATCTTCAGGTAGCGCAGCACGAGGATATATTGAGCCTGCAAGCAAATACCTATTTCGGTAAGTTTGATCGAATATCATCCACATATCGCCAATAGGTTCTCCAGCTTCTTCGTCTTCCATTAGCTTTTGTCCAAAGCTCATATAGTTGGTTGCTTCGTTAATAAACCTTCGACCAGTTGAATTTACCATAAAGCTTCCAGGTAGCGAGCGCTCAGCTAAAAGAACTTGAGGGGTGTCGCCTTCTTTTACTGGTGCAACAGCTGGAAACCACCACGATTGTTTCATCAAATCAATATCGGCTCCTATTTTTTTTGAGAGTAAAATAGCGTCTCCCATATTTCCTTCTGCACCAAAACTATAATCCTGAATTAGAGATTTAGATTGGTATTTTTGACGCATTGGCATGTTGTGGTCAAATCCCCCAGCCCCTAAAACTATACCGCTATTCACATTAATGGTCAGTTTGCGTCCATCTTGTTCAACAATTGCGCCTACAACTTTTTCGTTATCTAATATAAACTCCACCAATTTGGTGTTGGTAACCACTGGGATTTTATTTTTTAATGCTCCAGCATATAAACCTGCAGCAAGTGCTTGGCCACCGGCTGCATATTTCTTACCTATAACTAAACCTCCAATTCCCTGAAATAATCTTTTAAAAATGATGGGAAATGCTTTTAAAGGTTTACGCATCATCAGGTTCATCCATTTGTAATCGTAGCCTGTTACGGGCATAGGAATAGGCGCAGCCATTAGACCAGGCCGAAAGTTTGAAATGTCTTCACCCAATATGTTTAGGTCAAAAGGCCTGCATTCGCAAGTACGTCCTAAAGGATCTCCACCGGCTTCTTCTGGATGATAATCGGCATAACCCTTTGCCCAAAAGAATTTCATTGGCGTAGTGCGCAAGAGCATTTCTATTGTAGGGCTGCCATTATCTAAAAATTTACGCCAGCGATCTTCGGGAGCATCATCTTTTACAATTGATTCTAGGTATTTTGCACCTTTTTCAAGAGTATCTGCAGAGCCATCAGCCACAAGGGTTGGATTTGCAGGAATCCAAAAAGCTCCACCTGAGAGTGCTGTAGAACCACCGACGTATTCAGTTTTTTCAATAATTAAGCTTTTCAAACCTTTTTCATGAGCAGCTAAAGCAGCAGATATTCCAGTACCAGATCCAACTATAAGTAAATCTACTGTGCTGTTGTCAATTAAGGGTTGTTTTGCAGAATTTGATTTCTTCATGCCTTGGAGGTTTTAGTTTAGTGGAATATTCCTACTACATACACAACCAAGGTAGCATAAAGTTTTGACACTACTTGAGTTATACAAGTAGCTTAGGAGTCTTTTTTTAAAAATTCAAATGCAATTAAATAAACAATAGAGACTGGTATTCAAGCTCTTAGATTGCATTCAACAGCTTAAGAGAAACCTTTTTTCTATTAAAAGAAAGGCGAGGAAATCAATAGATAATAAACTGATAGACGAAGATGAAACAACAGAAAGCTAGCTTTCTGTTGTTTCATCTTCGTCTAAGTCTTCAAAGGTAATATCGGCGGAGTATGAAGATTTTTTTTCTTGTTCTTCTTCATCGTCAAAAGCTTGTTCTTCTGCACGCATTGCTTCCATTTCTTCTCTTGTAGTGATTTCTTTACCACCGCTTAATTTTTTTATTTCTTCTAGCGTATCGTTAAGGTAGTTTGTAAAGCTTTCGAAATCTTCTGGATAGAGGAATAGTTTGTGTTTTTCATAAAAAAGCTTTCCATTTTCGTTGTTAAATCGCCTCTTGCTTTCTGTAATTGTCAAATAAAGATCTTCAGATTTTGTAGACTTTACATCAAAAAAATAAGTTCGCTTACCCGCACGAAGTGATTGTGAGTATACATCATCTCTTCGCTTTTCATTTCCTTTCTCGTGATCCATCAGCTGATAGGTTTAATATTGTTTTGTGTTTACGAACTAAAACCATTGCGCCACATGACTTAATAATATTATAAGCAAGTGATTGCGAAAGGCATAGAGTATTCAAATAGCGAATAATTCATGCCTTTTTACACTTACAATGGTCTTGAACGTGCTTCCCAACAAATCTAAATAAAAAAGTAGTACTTTCGTATATGATGAAGGAAAACTATAAAACGATTTTATTTAACTTGCTACAACCTAGTATACAGATAGTTGTGTTAAGTTTTTAAAGAAGGCGCTTTAAAATGCTAGGGTTTTACTTCATCTTCGAGCAGCTGTTTTTGGTAGGTTTCGTAATAAACTCCCTTTAGCTTTAGCAGCTCATCGTGTTTACCTTGCTCTATAACTTCTCCTTCTTCTAAGACTAAAACCATATCTGCATCTTTAACAGATGAAATTCGATGAGAGATAATGATTGCGGTTTTGTTAACCATAATTTTTTTGAGGTGTTGCAAAATCTTTTCTTCGGTTTCTGTATCAACAGCAGAAAGGCAATCGTCAAAAATTAAAATGTTAGGGCGTTTAATAATTGCCCTAGCAATAGAAATTCTTTGTTTTTGACCCCCAGATAGTGTAATTCCCCTTTCTCCAAGTTTTGTTTCGTATTGCTTAGGAAAGCGCATAATACTATCGTGAATTACAGCGCTTTTAGCTGCTGCTTCAATTTCTTCTTGAGAAACACTTTTTTCAATCATGCCAAATGCAATATTGCTTTTTATGTCATCAGAAAATAGAAAAACCTCTTGTGGTACATAGCCAATGTTTGAGCGCAGTGAGTTGAGATTTATTTCTTTAATATTTTTATCATCGATGAGGATTTCTCCAGAGGTGGCATCGAATAACCTACAGATTAAGTCAGCTATTGTTGATTTTCCAGAACCTGTACTGCCAATAATCGCCATGGTTTCTGTTGGTTTTACTTCAAAGCTAACATCATTTAAAGCAACTATTCCCGACTCAGGATAAACAAAAGAAACGTTTTTAAAACTAATTTTCCCCTTGATGTCCATAGGTTCTTCTGTTGGGTTTTGTATGTCAGGTGTTGTCTGTAAAAACTCATTAATTCTCTTTTGAGAAGCTGCGGCCCTTTGAATAAGTGAAGTAACCCATCCTAAAGCGGTAACTGGCCATGTAAGCATGTTTACATAAATGATAAATTCTGCAATATTTCCAACTGAAATGTCGCCATTTATAGTTTTGATGCCGCCAATGTAAACGGTAAGTATTGTGCTCAATCCAATGAGCATCAGCATGATAGGTTGAAAGAAGGCTTCTAGCCTTACAAGGTTTAGGTTTTTATCTTTGTATGTTTCTGCTTCTTCTTTCAAACGCTCGTTCATGTATTTTTCTTTCACAAAGGCTTTGATAATGCGAATGCCAGAAAAGCTTTCTTGAGAGAAGGTTGAAAGTCCGGAAAGATGTCGTTGAACTATTTCGCTTTTCTTATTAATTCTATTGCTTACAAAGTAGATGAGAACAGACAAGATAGGCAAGGGAGCCAAAGCGTATATTGTCAATTCTACATCGATGCTAATCATTACACCTACTACAAGTGCAAAGCGAGTTACTAGGTTTATGGTGTACATGATTCCCGGCCCTAAATACATCCTCACCCTTGAAACATCTTCACTAATTCGGTTCATGATATCGCCTGTATTGTTTGTCTTATAAAACGACATGCTTAAATCTTGATAGTGGGTGTAGATTTCATTTTTTAAATCATACTCTATCAAGCGCGACATGATAATGATGGTTTGTCTGGTGAAGAAAGTAAATACACCTTGTAAAAGAGCCATGGCCAACACAAGCCCTGCAAAAAATAAAAGTGCTTGTGCCAAACTCATATCTTCGGTGAAAGAAGTAAAGAAACTTATCTTGGGTGTATCTTTCTGATCGATCACATTAGAGACATCTACCACTTTTTGCAATTCTTCTGAATGTGCTACTGCATCAAAAGCCTCTCGAATAATTTGGGCTGGATAGATGGCAAAGAGATTGGAAATTACAACAAAAAATATCCCTAAAATTAGTCGATATTTATACTTGAAAAGATATTTGTTGAGGTATTTTAATGATTTCATATAATGCGTTGGGCGCTTTTAAAACTTAATTATTATGGATAATTTCGCACTGTCCTTTAGGGCGTCTCTGATTCTACAAAAATAAGATAATCTTATTTGTAAACATATATACAAAGAACGAATGAACGATACAGTTGCAGCCGATAAAATCTCAGAAGATTTAAATCCGGTAATCGAAAAGATGGCGATCAACGAACACGAACAAGTTGTTTTCTGCTATGACAAAGCTAGTGGCTTGAAAGCCATAATCGCAATACACAACACCACACTTGGCCCTTCATTGGGAGGTACTCGGATGTGGCAATATGAAAATGAAACAGAGGCATTGAATGATGTTCTTCGCTTGTCGAGGGGCATGACTTTTAAAGCAGCCATTAGTGGATTGAATCTAGGTGGAGGTAAAGCCGTAATTATCGGCGACTCTTCTAAAGACAAGTCGGAAGCGCTTTTTAGAAGGTTTGGAAAGTTTGTTGAAAGTTTAAGTGGGAAATACATAACTGCTGAAGATGTTGGGATTAGCCCAAAAGATATGGAATATGTGAGCATGGAAACAAAACACGT
>Ga0079223_10001720_pt1 | contig 13230 bp, 12 predicted proteins | sample Stecom2011_FD_75072 | JGI IMG/M metagenome (GOLD analysis project Ga0079223, IMG submission 75072) | Agricultural soil microbial communities from Utah to study Nitrogen management - Steer compost 2011 | ecosystem: Environmental > Terrestrial > Soil > Agricultural land | place: USA: Utah... | reverse complement strand
CTGTACTGGATCGACAAATGCGGGCACGCCCCGATGATGGAACACCCCGAAGAATTCAACACGCTGATGGAGGCGTGGCTGCGGAAGACCTTCTGAAAACACGGTACCCATGACAGCTTTTCCGGATGTAGAGGCGCGCTTTGTGAAGAGCAGCCGAACGGTGGACCAATGTCCAGAGCCCATCCTGCCGGAATACGCTTTCGTGGGGCGCAGCAACGTGGGAAAATCGTCGTTGCTCAACATGCTGGTGGGCCGGAAAGACTTGGCGAAGACATCGGGAAAACCGGGAAAAACGCGTCTGATCAACCATTTTTCAATCCACAATCCGGGGGAAAAATCTCCTTTGTGGTATTTGGCCGACTTGCCGGGATACGGCTACGCCAAGGTGTCGAAGAAGATGCGAAACGAGTTTAAAGACATTATATATCCGTACTTGCGGCGGCGAGAAAATTTGGTTTGCGCCTTCGTGTTGATCGACATTCGGCACGAGCCCCAGCGCTTGGATCTCGAGTTCATGGAGTACTTGGCGAGGAAGGAAGTGCCCTTCGCGATGATCTTCACCAAAGCCGACAAATTGAAACCCGGGGCCGTGGAAAAACACGTGGCCGATTACCACACCAAAATGCTGGAGGCCTGGGAGGCTTTGCCCCTGCACTTCGTGACTTCGGCGGAGAACGGTCTGGGTCGGGATGCTCTGCTCGAATACATCGACTCCTTAAATAAAGAATTGCCCGAAGAATAATTCGGGCGTCGGCCGTCAGCCCTTCAGCCCCGTGGTGCGAGCGAACTTCTCGGCAAACTCCCGGATTTCGGCTGCGGCTTCGGTTCCGCCCGTAGCCCTCTCGAAAGTATCGCCCATGGTGAGTAGGGATTGGTGAAAGAAGCGCTGCATGTCGTACACATCCATGTCTTTGTTCCACAGATCGATGCGCAGAGTGTTTTCCTCCTCCGCATCCCATATCGACAGCATGGCCGCTTTGCACTCTCCGCCTTGGTTGCCGTCTTCAGAAAACCATTTCAGCTCGGTGGGCACGTTGTGCTCGTCGAGTCCCACTTCGATTTCAATTTTGGTTCGCTTGGTGATGTCTTTGTTCATCTTCCCGGTTTATACGTGTTCAAAAATGCGCGGTCGTCGTCCAAGTCGATCAGGGTTTTGAGATCGGTATCCGCGTTCCGCTTCATGTAGCTTTCCACCATTCGGTATCCCACCCACACCCCGATTCCGCCGGGCGATTCCGGCGGCATTCCGTGCGTGAAGGGACCCTCGCCCGTCATGCGGTTGATTTGCCCGGCATCGTTGGTAAAAATCAAGTCGTTTTCCACGAAGTGCTTCCAAACGTCGAACTCGTTTTTCTCGCACCATTGGATTTGCTCTTGGGTATAATTCAGGATATCCGTCAGGGGAGCGTCGGGCAACAACACCCCCGTGACGAAGGCCATTTTTCCGTGGAACACCATGTGCCCCAAAAGGTCTTTGCCTTCGAGCTGATCGACGTACCGCACCATGAGCCAGCCTTTTACCGCGTTGGGCACGAGGTAATCGATACGCATTTTGTCTCTTTTGTACTGAGGAAACAAATCGGGTGGAAGGCGGTCTATGATGGGATGGTCATTGCCCGAGTACCACTCCAGACCCACTCCCAACCATTGGGGTGTGGGATACACGCCTACGTTGAAGCCCGAATTGTAGGCCACCAATTTGGGGAGTGTATCGGCGTCGAAATGCACGGCATAGCGCTTGAACGCTTCGGTGATTCGCGCCGCTTCCTCCTCGAGATCGGGGTGGCGTGATTCGATGGTTTCCTGGAGTTCCCGCCAGTCGGGGTCCTTAACGAAACGGCTGAACAAATCGGCGGTCATGGGGTTATCGGGGGGACCCACGCGCATAATGTCTTCGAAGTAGATGTTCAGGAAGTCGCCGTACTCGTCTTCGAGGGCCGTCAAATCGTCGGCGTCGGGGTTTTCGGGCAGATCGAAAACCGCTCGATCCAGCCGTCGGAATTCCTCCTCGTAATCAACCGAGGAAGTGTCTACGTCGTAGGGGTCGCCGGAACATGCAACGGCCATGCCGGCCACGATGAACAAGGCAATTGATCGGGGGATGACCATCTAAAATTTCCTTACTTTTGGATTTATAAATCGACATCAAAACTATGAAAAAGTACGCGCTCGTAGCCATCGCCATTGCCGCGTTGTCACTCTCGGCAAACGCACAAGTTCCCAACGAACAAAACCAGCCGAAAGTGCGGATGGGGCTCTCGGTGGCACCTGTTATTTCGTGGTTCAACACCGACGGCAACTCCGAATTCGTCAATCCCGACGGCCCCCGGTTCAACATTTCGTACGGTTTGCACGCCGATTTCGCACTGGGCACCTCGCAGAATTACTACTTCTCCACCGGGATTTTTCAAACCAACTTGGGCGGAACCATCCAACACGAATACTTCGTACGCGAAGACCGCGGGTACAAACTCACGAGCCGTACCACCGATTACCGCATCAATTACGTCGAAGTGCCGCTCACGCTGATGCTGCGAACCAACGAAATCGGCTACATCCGGTACTTCGGCCGCGTGGGCGCCAACATGGGTTTCAACTTCAAATCCACCTACGACAGCAAATCCATCCTCGCGGATAATCCCTCGGCCGAAAGCAGAAACCAAGAAGACGAAAGCGCCACCAAACTGACAAACCTCCTGCGCATGGGGCTGCATTTGGAGCTGGGCTTTGAATTCAACCTCACCGGAAATACCAATGCAGTCGTGGGCGTGGAGTGGAACAACGGTCTGAACAACGTGTTCGACAAATCATACAAACTGCCCACCGGCGAGGTCAACTCCGAAGGCTTTCTCGTGACCAACCCCGACACCGGCGAGCCTTACACCGACAGAAAGGTCAAATCGTCGATCAACTATGTGGCGGTTCGCGTCGGTGTGTACTTCTGATCGGAGGTAAATCGGTCGCCGACGGGCGCCAAACCCCGAGATTGTGGTTTTGTCCACCCAAAACCACACTCTCACTCGAATAAATGGATACAAGAGGAGTCATAGACCACATCACCCAATGGCTCGCGGATTACGCGCGGGAGGCGGGAATGTCCGGTTTCGCACTCGGCATTTCGGGCGGAGTCGATTCGGCGGTAACTTCGGCCCTCTGCGCCCGCACTTCCATGGACGTGCTCTGCCTTCAACTGCCTATCCATCAGGCGATCAGCGAATCCTCGCGGGCCATCAGGCACATCGAGCACCTGAAGAAAAACCACACCCGGGTCAAGTCCATCATCCACGATTTGAGTGGGGTGTACGACACATTCGTCGCCTCCATCCCGTCCGGCGAAGCGCCCCAAGGGCTGGCCCTCGCCAATCTGCAATCGCGGTTGCGCATGTCGGCCATATACTACCACGCGGCCACGCACGGTTTGCTGGTCGCCGGCACGGGCAACAAGGTGGAAGATTTCGGCGTGGGGTTCTTCACCAAGTACGGCGATGGAGCGGTGGATTTGAGTCCCATCGCAGACCTCATGAAGTCGGAAGTGTACGCCATCGGAGCCGAATTGAACATCGACGAGGAGATTCTGCAAGCCGCGCCCACCGACGGTTTATGGGGCGATCGCCGCACCGACGAGGATCAGTTGGGCGCATCCTACCCCGAGTTGGAGTGGGCCATGACCTACCGGGGCGACGACGAGAACCTCACCGATCGCCAGCGCGAGGTGCTGGCCATTTACCGCAGACTTCACGCGGCAAACAAGCACAAATTCACCCCCATTCCCGTCTGCACTATTCCGCCTCGGCTCAGAGAGTCAAAAAATTGATTTAAAAAGGATTACATCGTTTTGCGATGGTTTCGGGGCGTGCCCGCGGCAGGTCCGTCCACGTCGTTTTTCTCAACATTTCGAGGTGACACACTTCGATAAAAGCAGTCGGCCGCGGTCGGTTCTACGCCTATATCTTTCCGCCCCGACCCTCCGGTTCCGTAGGCCGTTCGAGGGGCTTCGGGGTCGCCCTCTACCGGCCACGGCTCCGCGGGTCGCGCCGAAAAGGATGCCGGCTGCGTACCTCACGCGAATCGCACCAACCGATGGCATTTAAGCTTCAACGTCAGATTTTGCCGAACTCAAAGTGTGGGGTTCCTGAATTCCCCTGTCGGTCGTAGTAATCCGTAAAACGCAACTTGTAGTAAAATCCGCTATGGGCGCGAATGATCCAAGCGCGGGTGGCATCCACCACGTACGTCGACGAGTTGAAATCGTAGTGTTTCCAGTCGTAGCCAATGGCGTCCGCGTCAAACAACCATTGAACGAAAGCGGTATCCCGGGCGGAAATGGTTTCGAACTCCAAGTGCGACGCATCGGCAACGGCAGAGCCGGGCGGCATCAAAACTCCGGTGACGAAATAATCCATGGGCGGTTCGAGAAATCGAAACGTGTATTTCGTAAAGCGAATGTCCCACTCACCGTCCTTGGGAGTGTCGACCACCGCTTCGTCGATCAGCGAATACCCGGTGAAGGCCACGTCGGGGATTTTGGGTACCGTCCATTCTTTGGTTTCTCCGCCGGTCAAAGCCCGGTAGACGATGGAATACTCGTCTTCATTCACGTCCCGCACTTGCACCCAATAAAATCCCAAGGGCAATCCCTGGGCGCCGTAGCCCATATCGATCAAATACACGGGCGAGCCCTGTCTCCAGTCGCCCATGGCCGGCTCATCGTACGACACGCCGCCGTATTCCACCCGCTTGCCCTGACCGAACCCCGCAGTATCCGATGCAGTCGCCACGTCGTCGAAGTCGCTCGGCCACGCGGCCATCATCCGGGCTTCGTTCAGCACGACCTTCCATCCGTCGTCCCCGCCTTCGAAGGCGAGGTCCCAGTCTTCGATATGATTTTCACCCGTCACGGCGTTTTGCTCGAAACTGAAAAACAATTGGTGATTGTATCCCGCCCCTAAACTCACCACGCCATCTTTGAGCGGGCCTCGTTCATAAGGCGCGATGGGCAATTCGTCCTTTTCACACGCGGTGAGAAGGGTCATGCTCGCCAATACAAAAATCGTCAGTCGCTTCATTTATCCTTTTTTGAAAGCGCAAGTCCGACTTGAAGGAAGTAGGTGCGCCCCGTGCCGATGGATACGGCTTGGGATCCTCCGTGAACCGTTCCTCCACCGGTCGAGGCGGGGAGGTTTTGAACGTCGAACAGGTTTTTCGCGCCGCATTGAACCGACAAGCGGCCTTGCCAAAACCTTCTGGAGAAGGAAACATCCATGCTGTGGTATTCCCGGATGTAGCCCGAGGTCACCGATCCTTCTTCTCCGGTGAGGTAGTAGTGTTGTCGGCCGTTGAACTTGTAAATCAAATTTCCCGAAATCCCGGTATTTCCGAAGGTGTATCCGGCTCGCAGCGTGGCCTCGGGTGAAAACAGGAAGTCCGGGTCGTCATCCAAACCGTCCGGGTTGGACCGGAGACCGGTGTAGGCCACGGCAGCCGACAGGCCGAGGTCGCCGAATTTGGTTTGTGCCTGCAACTGCCCACCCACGGTTTCCTGCCGACCGATATTGACGTATTGGTAAAGCGTAGTGCTTTCATTCGCCAGGGTGATCAGGTTGGACACTCGATTGTAGTAACCGGAGGCCTTCCACCCGATTTTTCGCCTTTGACCTTCGTTTGCCGAGATCGACAGGGAAACGTTGTGCGACCGCTCGGCTTGGAGTTGGTTATTTCCGCGGATGTTGTGGTTGACGTCTACGAAGAAGAAGGACAGTTCCTTCAGCCCCGGCGCACGGAACCCTTGCGCATAGCTCAGGCGGGTTTGAAAATCGCCGGGGAAATCGTAGAGCAAGTTCAGCGACGGGATGAGTGGGGCGTCGTAGCGGGAATTGTATCCCCACCTCAACCCGGGTTTCACGGTAAACCTTTTGACGGGTTTCCATTCGGACGTAGCGAACAACGCGAAATTGTCGATTCTTCCCGCATCATCGAGTATTCTCTTACCCTCGGCGGATTCGATCTCGATTTCATATCCGATTTGCACTCCGAGTGACTCCCCCAAATCCCCAATAAATGAACCCCTTGCCAGTGCGCCCGTGAACACCGAGGTGTCCTGAAGATCTTCGTTGGCACTCAGCTCGCTCGTCACGCCCGTGAGGTCGGTAAAGTACGTCGATTTGGTTCTTTCGTACACGTTGTACGCCAGCACGTGGTGGGTGGACCACGCGTGGTTCAATCGCCATTGAAATTTTCCCGAAACGCCGTAGCGCCGCGTGTGGTACAGGTCGTCGAGGGCCGTTTCACCGTACGCGCCACGGGGTCCGCCCCGGTTGACGATTTCTTCGTCGAACCAATTGCCGGCCACTTCGGCGTATCCCCTTTCGAAGTTGCGCCGGTACTTGGCGTCGGCAAACCATTGTTCGCGGGGGTTCCACAATTTGACTCGGGAAGAATCCGCTATGCGGGAATCCCGGTGGTAGAAGGTCGCATCGCCGGGATTCCAGCCGTCAAAGTACTTCCTTCCCCCACTGAAGGCCACGCTTTGCTTATCGAATCCCAGGGAGGTGTGGAGGGTGGTGTTGAACGTGCCCGAACTTTCGGTGAAGAAGTCGGCGCCTGCGGTCAGGGAATTGGCTTTGGGCGCTTTGGTGATCAGGTTTATCGTTCCGGCCAAGGCATTGGATCCGTAATTCACCGCGAGGGGGCCTTCGATGATCTCCACCCGGCGGATATCGTGGAGGTTGATTTGTGAGATGTCGACGTTTCCGTCCAGACGCCCGATGACCGGCACGCCGTCGATCATGATTTTGACGTTCTGGCCGCCGAGGCCCTGCATGCTCAATCCGGAACCGAGCACTTGGTCTCGGCTCACGCGGAAGTTGATTTCATTCTCCAGCAGGTCGCGGAGGTTCACGGCTGCGCGTTGTCTGATCTCCCCTTCGCCGATGGTGCGCGCCATGAGCACGGACTCGTGCAAGGGGATGGGTTGGTACTGCGCGGTGATGAGCACTTCGTCAAGGTCGTACCTAGCGCTTTCCACGGTATACACATCGGTGCCGGGATCGAAGACGAGGGTATCGGAGAGGTAGCCCAAGCACCGGAACACCAGGCGATCGCCCGCGGTGAGTTCTTCGGCGTTTACCTCGCCCCGATCGTTGGAGAAGAGTACGCGCACCGGGTTCTTATCGATGGCGAAGAGTTGCGCGGCGGAAATCGGCGCCCCGTCGGAGTTCACCACCCGGATGGTTTGGGCGGTGACGGGCAGCCAGAGCAATTGCACGGCCACCAGCACGACCCACCTCTTTTTCGGCATTTTCAACAGATTGAATCCCAAACCCAACGACTGTGGAATTAGACTTCCATGTATTTTAGGATGAGCTCTTTCACGCGGTCTTTCCTCTCCACTTCGGAAGAGATGTCTTCTTTGGCCAGCGCGTAGAGTTGTTGCCAGAGCAATTTGTTGTCCACCTTGCGGAGGAACTTCATTTCGGGGTAATCCGAAAAGATTTCGTCCCATGCCAAGCGTACGTCCGACCAGTAGTCTTTGTTGGCTTCCCACCACGCGATGGCGGGGGCGCAATCGTAATCGCCCGTCGTAAAGGATTCCATCCCTTTTTCCCAAACGAGGAGGTGGTCTGTTCCGTCGGCGGTGCGGTTTATTTTTTCATTGTCCTGTTCGAGGTACCACCCGTCTCCGTCGAGTTGGATGCGGCTGTGTCTTTTCACGATATTGTAATCGCTGCGTTTGGTAAACTCGCGGCGAGGTAGGGGCGCGTTGGCCACGCCTTCCCAGTAGTGCTTGCCGTCCACGTGCACCCAAGTGCCTTTGGACTCGTACCTCGGGCTGTCGTCGACTTGGTATACCTTCTGGGTCCAAGTCCCTTTCACCTCTTCGGGAGAATAGGTGATGGTTTTCCAATTCCTGTCGCCCTCGTAGCTGAGCAATTCGGTTTCTTCGTAGATCCAGTCTTGGCGCCAGTGCTTGATGATGGTCGAGTCGTTGATAATCAACAAGTGTTGCAATTGGATAAGGTCGGGTTCATCGGTAAGCACGAAAACGTATTCTATGCCCGAAGAGTGGTACCGGTCGCGGAACTCGTACGCGGTATCCGGCGAAAAAGTCTCGGCAAAATCGAAGGTCACTTTATAACATCCCGCCAGGGCGCGGATGGCCGCGCGATCGGCGTCTTTCTTGGCTGCGTTTTGGCCGTGGGCCGAGAGGACGGCGACGGTCATCGCCAGGATGAGGGTCATGTTTTTCATTTTGGATTTTTATTTGAGCTGCTGTTAATTGTTAGTTGGCTTAAAATCATCGGGTCACCACGAGTTTTCGGGATGCCACTCCGGCATTTCCCGAGAGTCTCACCACGTAAAGTCCGTTTTGAAGACTTGCGAGGTCCATCTCGAAACGTCCTCCCGCGTCGGTCAATTCACGCGAAAGGACTAAGGCGCCGATGTTTGAGTACACCTCCACTCGATCGAAATCGGGAGCATTCCAATTGAAAGTCACCCGTTGGCCGTTGGCGGGGTTGGGATACAATTCGAAGCGATCCCGGGCGGCGTCGGCCAATCCCGCCGGGGAGGCGAGTTCGACGGTGAATTCGTACACTCCGGTGGAGGCGCCTTCAAAACCTGTCATCACCAATTGGTAGATATCCCCTTCCGGTGTGGCGACGAAGAAGGACAAGTCCTCCGCCAACACGTATCCCTGCTCGAAATCGAAAGACTTCCAATCGTATCCGATGGTGTTGATGTCCGAACTGTACTCGAATCCGAAAGGGTCGGCTTCTTCGGGGGCCACTCCCGACGCTTCGGCGACGGTCGCTGCCGGGTTGTGCAGAATTCCCGTTACGCCATAGGGCATGAGGCCATCACCGATAAATTCCACGTATTTGGTAAAAGTGAGATCCCACTCGGTTTTGAATGGCTCACGGTCGCGTATTTGGTCGTTCTCCATGTCGTAGTACGCGAAGTACTTGTCGACGAAGTTGGATTTTGCAATTTGACGCGTAGTTTCGTTGGACCCGTCGATGTCGGCGAAGGTGAATTGGTAGGTACCACTCGCGAGATGATCGATGATGAGTTTCTTGTAGGTATCGTCGGCCAAAGCGATGACGTAGATGCTGTCGCCGCTCACGACGTGCGTAATGAAGTTGTAGATCCCCCAGCCCAGATCGAATTCATTGTCGGTGAGGGTATTGAACGCTCCACGCGACCAGTTGGCCGGGTCGTCGTGCAAGAGGCTCCAGTTTTCCGCCATTCCGGCCGTATCCACGTCCGCCCACTCGGAGACGACGAAAGGCGCTTGGTAGAGTCGCACCCCTTTTTGTTCGTTGATGCGGATCGCGGCGGTCATACCCGGAATTTCAAATGCGATATCCCAGTTGTTGAGAGGTGCCGATCCGGCTTCACCGTTGGCCATGTCATACCACACTTGCGTGGCGTAGCCGGGGCCGGTGGTCACTATATCGTTAACGGGCTGTGCGTTTATGGACAATGCGGTAAGCGCCGCGATCAAGGTAGAGAAGTGCTTCATCTTATCCTTATTTAGACTCGATTTAAACAAGTGCAAAATAAATGGCTCTGTCCATTCTGTGCAAGGCGGAAAGCCTCGTGGGGGCTGTTTCAGGACAAAATACCCCGAATAGGGTATGAGGCGCAGTCATCAATAACAATCCATTCGTATGCGGTTCTTGGTTTGGTAGTGGCTCAGTGGTTGTCCGTTCAACCTCCGGAGGATGTCGTCAAGTAGATCTGTCACGCCCTTTTGCATGGCGATGCTTCCGCAAATCATGACCACCCCGTGATTTCTCAATATTTCAGCGATGGCCGGAGCATCGCGCAGAATGAGGTCCTGGACGTACTTCCCCTTCCCCGGTTGGCGGGAAAACGCCGGCTCGAACGTGAGGGCACCCCCTTCGTGCAACGCGTCGATCGTATTTCGGTAGAGCGTCAAATCCTCCACCGTCTTGGCGCCCCAGTAAAGGTGGACAGGAACTTTTCCGCGGTTGTTGTCGATCATGCCGAGAAATGGCGCTATGCCGGTACCGGTGGCGATCATGACCACTTCCTTCGCTCTTCCCGGAAAGCGGAATTTTCGGTTTTTCACGACCCTCCCACGAAGTCCTTCACCCACAGCCAGATCGCCGAGGTAATTGGAGCACAAGCCTAGGTCATGGCGCTTGACGCTGAGAAGAATTTCACCTGTGTTCAGGACCCCTGCCGAGTACAGCCTTTCCCTGGATCCGTCGGGAGGCTGCACGGCGATCAAATCGCCCGAAGAAAGGTTCGTCGTTCCCCGTGGAAGAAGGGCGAGCAAGTGGGTATCGCCTTGCGCGCCGTGATTGGCAACGGTGAAATCACTCTTTCGCCCGTGGCCCTTTCCCTGAGGTGAAGATTTGGTTTCGGAGAGGGAAATATCCATGCGGCGCCCCCATTCGCGGAGCCACATCCGGTAGGCTTCCGTTGAGCCGCCGTTGATGGCGAAGGGCTCCATGAGCCGGGTACTTTTAGGCAGGGCGGCGAGCATGGAATCGACGTCGAAAGCGAACTTGCAAAAATCCGCATAGGCACGTGAACCGAAACCCACGACCGAGAAGGAAAAAGCTCGGTGAATTTCGGTCATTTTCAATTTCGTTTCGAATTTCACGGCGTTGGAAGGGGGCTCTCCTTGGCCGTATGTTGCGGCGAACACCACGAGGTTTTTCATTTCGGGGTAAGGTGCGAAAGCATCCATGTGATCGACGAAAGCGGAGATGCCCGCGGATCTCAATCTATCTTGAAAATCCCGTGCAAAGCGAAAAGTGGTTCCGGTTTCGGAAGCCACCAGGACGTAGAAGTCCGCATCCCGCTTTCTCACGTGGTTTTTGATCCTTCCGGAACGTCGCCTCCACGTCATTCGAAAACCCGTGAAGGCAAACACCGGGACGGATAGGGCGGATACGGCCAGTACCACCGACCACCACACACTTCCGCGGCCGGTGTGGATGAGGGTCGCCAGCTCCGACAATGCTGTCATCAATGGATATTCCACTTCGCTCATCACCTGACCCGTGTACTGGTTGACCATGAGCTCCCGCGATCGAAGCCGGAGTGTATAGAAGTCCCCGACGTCGTCGGAAAAGGGAAAATCCAAGGAGCGCACTTGGGAAACAGGCGTATGGACGAAAACCGGAAATTCGGCTGCCTCGACTCGGGGTGTTGAGGATACACCCTCAAAATCCACCTTATGCTCCGCAAAAAACGACGGAAACACGTCGAATCGCAGCAAGGACAAGTACACGCCGGTGAGGGCGATCAATGCAAGGGGCCACATGAGGTATCGCCCCAATTGGAGGTGGATGAAGCCTGTCCACCTGTCGCGCACCACGCGAGAATAAAAATTACGAAGGCCTTGTTGTCTGCGAACGATCAGGGCCACACCTGAAGCGACGATGAGAAAAAACAAGAGGGAATTGATGGCGACGACAACGCGGCCGGGAGTTTTGAAAAACAGGGATCGGTGCAAGGTCGTCACGTCCTTCATCCACTGCGATTGCTTGGGGATTTCACTCGCAAACTCCCCGGTTTCCGGATGGACGTAGTGTTCCGAAAAGTCGCCGGACTCGTTCAACGCCGCCACCGACATGTACCCGTGCGCATCGACTGCGAGGGAAAGCACCTCATCGTGGATTTCCCGCACAGCGGTCACCACTTGTCCGAGGGTGAGTTCGGGGTAGGCGTTCACGCTTTCGACATCTTGTGCGGCGTGGGCCATGGGCTCAAAGGCGAGAATGACTCCCGTGACGGCGAGCGTCAACACGAAAATCGAGGTGATAACGGCCAGGGCCAGGTGAGAGAAACGCCAGACGGACAAGAACATCCCTGCGCTGAGCACTTAATTGGTGGAGAGGCGTACGTACTTGATGTATCCCGATCCTTCGACCGGTGCTTTGGGCAGGGACGAGGTCAACGGAATTTCCACATCGGTCGGGAAGTAGTCGTGGTCTTCCACTTGGGTTTCGAATCGGATTTTGTACCCTTTGTCGATTTCATCTTCGTCGACCTGAAAAGTGACCACGCGGCGCTGCCCCGCCCCCAGGGTGGCACCCGTTCTGCCGTCTATGTTTCGGCGTTCGCGTCCGAAGAATTCCCACCATTCGTCGAACATGTGGTACCATTCGGGATCGTCGCCCATGACGTGCAGGGTTCTCTCGTAATCTCCATTCGGATTCATCAGCGAAATGACGATGTAGGCGTTTTCACCCGTGTAATTCACGGTTTGCACCATGCATTTGATGGTGGTGGATTGCGTTGGGGCGAATGAGGTGAAGATGGGGAAAGCCGCCAATAGCAGCCATCCCGCCAAGGAGGGTATGATGCGTCGCATATCGGGTTCTATAAAATTCGAATTCACCGTTTTTCGGTTCCTTTTCAAACCGAATCTTTCCGGATGGAAATCCATTGCAACAATATCTTTTACGGTGAATTTCATTGAAATACGAAACCACCGCCTCGTTCTCTCTCAGGACCGGACGGTGCTCTATTTGGAATAATTCCAAATAACAAAAGTAGGCTTGCCGTGGATACCTTGAAATACCCTTTGGAAGGTATTTTCGGGAAGGGTTGGCGCTTTTGGGGTATGTAAACGCCGACATTTCCGCCGGACATTCCCCGTGAAAATAAAATTCGGGGAAGCGAAAATTCGTGGGGTTATTTATGGAGCTTTAGTGCCACCCGTCATCCTTTTCGGGGATTATCGCGTCAAGGCGACCTTCCGCCGCAACACATCCACTCCGCTCATCCATTCCACCACGTATATGCCTTCCGCCAAATGGCTCGTTTTCACCACGACATCCCCATCCGGCTGCAACGGGTACTGCAGAACTAATTGGCCATCCATAGAGTACATGCGCAAATATCCGGGCTCGCGAGGCAATGCCGAAATGGAGAATGCCCCTTCCGTCGGATTCGGAAATACACGGAAACCTTCATCTTCTAACCCGATTATGCCGATGCAATGATCCACCCACAAAGTATCCAGCGCAACACACCCCTGCGCATTCACCACCGTAAGTGCGTATACACCAACGGAATCGACGTAGATGGAAGAAGAGCTCTGACCGTCGCTCCAAAAATAATCCTCGTATCCCTCGGGTGCGTGAAGCGTGAATGGCAATTCCGAACTGCACACGTAGCTCTCGCCCAAATGGTTCAAGTCAATCTCAAAGTCCGAAAACGAAATGTGGATGGTGTCGGTACCCACGG
>Ga0079223_10001718_pt1 | contig 13242 bp, 12 predicted proteins | sample Stecom2011_FD_75072 | JGI IMG/M metagenome (GOLD analysis project Ga0079223, IMG submission 75072) | Agricultural soil microbial communities from Utah to study Nitrogen management - Steer compost 2011 | ecosystem: Environmental > Terrestrial > Soil > Agricultural land | place: USA: Utah... | reverse complement strand
CCTGACCCACGCGAGGCGCCACGACCGGCGCTCCTGGCGTGATGATGACATCGACATCCTCGAAGACAGCGTCGGTCTCCTGGCGATAGCGGGTGATAAATCTCTTCGCTCGCAGATAATGCTCCGCCAGCAGGCACTGACCAAGGGCGAGCCCGGCGCGGAAGTCGGCTTCATATAGCTCTGCCTTTTCCTCTAGGTAGCGCGAGTGATAGGAGAGCGCCTCGGGCATCTGCACTGTGAGGGACACGGTGCGGGCTTCCTCCATCGCGGGAAGCTGGACTTCGCGCAGGGACGCTCCGCCCTCCTCCAGACGTTCGATCACACGCTTGGTCGCGGCGAGGATCTCCGGGTCGCACTTCTCGAAGTAGAAGCTGCTGGGCAGGCCCACGCGCAGACCCTTGAGGTCGAAGAAGGGGGCGGGCGTGTAGTTCTCCACCGGCTCCTTCGCCGAGTTGGGATCTTCCGGATCGTAGCCCGCCACCGTCTGGAGCAGCAGGCCTGCATCGGCAACGGTGCGCGCGAGGATGCCGATGTGGTCGAGGGTCCAGCAATAGGGCATCACGCCACGCGACGATATTCTTCCCATGGTGGGCTTCAGCCCCACCAGGCCGGAAAGGGCGGCAGGCGCGCGGATTGAACCGCCAGTATCCGTCCCGAAGGCGGCCGGCGCCAGCCCGAAGGCGACCGCGGCCGCGGAGCCGCTGCTGGAACCGCCGGCCAGGCGGCAGTGGTCATAGGCGTTGACGGCGGTGCCGTAGGTCGAGTTCTCGCCCGTTGCTCCGTAGGCAAAGGCGTGCAGGTTGTTCTTGCCGAGGCTGATGGCGCCGGCCTGCAGCATCCTTTCAATCAGGAAGGAATTGCTGGTGGCGATGTTGTCGGCAAAAGCGCGCGAACCGCCGGTGGTGGCGACGCCCGCGATGTCGATGAGGTCCTTTGAGCTGAAGGGGATCCCGTGCAAAGGCGACTGGGCGCCGGCGGTCAGGGCGTCGTACCGCCGCGCCGCCTTCATCGCCGCTTCTGCGGAAACCTCTATGAAGGCTCGCGCCACGCTGTTGTAACGCTCTATACGCGTGAGGAAGCAGCTGATGATCTCGCTGTGGGAGAGTTCCCGCCGGGCGATCATCCTGGAAAGTTCGCTGATGGGCGCAAAGCAGATGTCGGAGGCGGTCATCCCCTGTCTCCCGCTTGTACGCGGCGGTCGGCGGGAGGCGTATCGCCCAGGTCCATCTGGCGCAACCGTTCCAAATCGTCGAGAAGATCCTGAAAGGAAGTGATCACGCCCATTTCCGGCGCAACCAGTTCCTTGATCTCGGCTTCGCTCCAACGGAAGGAGGCAAGCTGCCGAACAAGGCCGTCCAGGGTCTCTTTCCGCAGGCGTTCCATCGTCTCTCCGGTCAGCTTGAGTTTTCTTCCAGCGCCCGCAGAAGGCGCAGGAAGCCATAGCGAATATGCGCGCCCTGGACGGAACCGACGGCGTCGGGGTCTCGGTATTCCAGGGCGACGATCATGTCCTCGAGTTCGTCGATAAGGGCCTGAAAGGCGTCTTCCGTGTTGACGTGATGCCAAGCGCTGGAGGCCTGGCTGTAAAGAAAGTCCCAGGTAGAGCGGAGCGCGCTGTTTCCGATGATGTTTTGCACCAGCGCGTTGATTTCTTCGTTGATACGGAAGTACTCGCCCGATGCGCCGGATTTCGAAGCCCGCTGAGCCTGCTCCAGCAGAGCCCTGGCCTTGTCAACATGTGCGCAAGTGATCGGGTTAGGAGACAGCCGACCTATGAGCGCGCAGACCTCTATCCGCATCTGATAGATCTGGGCGAGTTCATCGAGTTGAAGCTGCATGACCACGGTGCCGACGCCGTTTCGCGTCTCCACCAGTCCCAGGTGATGGAGACGGTTCAGTGCTTCCCGCACCGGAGTCCGGCTGACCCCAAACTCCTGCGCCAGTTCCGCTTCACGCAGGCGAGTGCCCGGCGGGTACTCGAGCAGGCGGATCCTTTGCAGAATGACCGCCTGGATCGCATCCACCGGGTTGGCTACGCGCTGCGCGGACGCCCTGACAACCTCATTCACAGCACTACGACCTTCTCAGGAAGCCCATAAAGTTATTGTAGCTCAATCTCTTGCAAGCGTGATCCACGGCCGGCGCCCGAGCCTTCCATCAAAGTGAGTTGACCCGTGAAGCTGTATGCAGCACGCTAAGGCTGTGCGCGGCGGGCGTCAATACGGACCCGTTGCTGCCCGAAAAGGAGAGTGAAGGGGATGAGCATGCTCAAGCCAAGCATCGGAAAGGGAACGGTCGTGGGACTGCTTACCATGGCCGTAACGCCAGTAGCCGTCGCGGACGATGCAATACTCGCCCATATCATGGACAGTGAACACATCTTCCATGGCGCCTCCGAGCGCTTCATGGACCGTCTTGACGAGTTGTCCGGGGGTGAGTTCACCATTTCCTATCATCCAGGCGGAGATCTAGGCGACTGGACTTCCATTATTGAACAGGTAGCCCAGGGCTCTGTTCAAATGACGATTGCCTGGAACTACGGGGAGCTCGATCCCCGCTGGGATATCTCCAATCTAGCCTTTATCGCAGAAGATTGGGAGCAGGGAGAGGCCGTCTTTGGCCCAGGTTCCACCATGGAAGAGGTCTATCAGGACATCATGGGGGACCTGGGAATGGTGCTTCTGGGCGTCATTCCGACGGACTTTACTGGCTTTGTCGTGCGCAAGGGAACGGAAGTTCCTGTAGAGTTTCCTGAGGATGCGCGCGGTTTCAAGATGCGCGTTCCCGCACAGCCACTCTCGATCGAGAGTTACTCGGCGCTCGGGTTCTCAGTGGTGCCGATGGCCTTCTCCGAGGTGCATACAGCTCTGCAGACCGGGGCGATCGATGGCCGCGCCGTTTCTCCTCCCTCCGAGGTCCTGATGTTCAAGGACGTGGTCAGCGCCTACGTCTACACCCGTCACAACTTCGAGCACACCTTCTGGCTGGCCAACAAGCGCTGGTTCGACTCGCTCGATGCTGAGCAGCAGGATTGGGTTACCACGGCAGCGACCGAGGCGGTGGAGTGGGCTTGGGAGAACGCCGAAGCTCAAAGCCCGCGGTGGTTCGAAGAGATGGAAGAGGCCGGCATCGAGGTGATCGAGCTGACGCCGGAGCAGCAGGCGACCTACAAGGAACTCACCATGGAGGTAGAGTACCCCTACATGGAGAGCCTGGTTGGTCCGGAGGTGATGGAGCGGATTCGCTCTGCCGCCGAGGCCTCCGAGTAATAGGGTAGCAAGAGGTGAGGGTGCCGGTTCTGCCGGCGCCCCACCCACTGGGGATCCGCCATGGCAACGGAAAGTCCGGACATCCTGGCGATGGGTGACCCTTCGGATGGACGGGTTTCGCCGGCCGCTGCGCTTGCGGGGCAAGATCGCGCTTCTGGTCTGAAGAGAAGTCTGATCGCGCTCGAGGGATGCCTGGCCGCGGCTTTGCGCTGGATCATGTTCCTTTCGATCCTGACTCTGTCTCTGACGATGGTCGCCCAGGTCGTCATGCGCTACCTGCTGCAGTGGCCCTTCCTCGGGATCGAAGAAATGGCGCCGCTGCTGGCGCTTTGGTGCTACTTCGCGGGAATGGTCTACAGCACTCGCCATCGCACGCATATTGAGGGCGGAGTGTTGTCGCTCATTACTTCCGATCCTCGGGTGCTGGGTTTCGCGCGCCTCTTGGGCACGGTGGTCTCTTTGGCTGCGCTCTGCGTCTTCTTCTACTACGCCTACGCTGTCGTGCAGTTCAACATCGATATCGGTCGTAAGAGCTCCTACCTGCGCTGGCCGAGGTTCCTCTGGGATTTCTCTTTCCTGGGGGGCATGGCGGGAATGGCGCTCTACCTCCTGATCCAGCTCTGGTTCGAGATCAAGAACGTCAGACTTCAGTGGGGTGGCCGTTAAATGTTGTTTCTCTTTGCCATTCTGCTGGTCATCGGTCTTATACTGATCGAAGTGCCCATCGGCTTCGCGTTCGGGATCGGGGCGCTCTTCTATGGCTTCCTGGCTGGGGTGGACATCTCCTTCCACGCCACCTCTGGCTACACGCAGATAAGCGCCTTCACTCTGCTGGCCATTCCGCTCTTCATCTACGCTGGCTCCCTGATGGGGGTCGCCGGTATTTCAGATCGCCTTCTTTCCCTCGTGAATGCCTTTGTCGGTCGCACGAAGGGGGGACTGGGCGCAGTGACGGTGCTGACCTGCGCGCTCTTTGGTGCCATTTCAGGAAGCGCCGCCGCAGCCATCGCCGCGATCGGCCGGATCATCGTGCCGCGGATGATCGACGAGGGCTATCCGCCGGGCCACGCCACGGCGCTGCTCAGCGTCTCCTCTGTCCTGGCCTTCCTGATCCCGCCGAGCATACCCATGATCGTTTTTGCGATCGCCATCAGGGAATCGGTGGCCAAGGCTTTTTTGTCGACGGTGATTCCGGCCATTTTGTTGGTGGTTCTCTACTGCGTTCTCAATTTCGTCTTTCTGCGCAACAACAAGACGATCAAGATCGCGCCGAAGCAGTCCCTGACGCAGACGATGCGGGAGATCAGTTTCACCGGGAAGCGGGCGACGCTGGCGCTCTTGATGCCCTTCATCATCCTGGGCGGCATCTATTCGGGCGCGGCGACGCCGACGGAAGCGGGTGCGGTCGCGGTGGTTTACGCCCTCTTCGTCGGTCTCTTCATCTACCGGTCGGTCAGCTTCAAGAGTCTCTTCAGTACCTCGGTCGATGCAGCACGCCTGACCGGCAGCATCGTAATGATCCTGCTTTTCCTTTTCGTCATGAGCCGCGGCATGGTGCTCGCCAATGTGCCCGGTAACGTGGCGAGTTTCCTGCTCTCGGTCAGCGAAAATCGGGTCGTCATCCTGCTGATGATCAATCTGCTGCTGCTGGTCATGGGGATGATCATTGATGACATCTCCGGGAGCGTGCTCGCAGCCATCATTCTGCTGCCGATCACGCAGGAAATCGGGGTCGATCCAATACATTTCGCCGCCATCGTCGGGGTCAATCTCGGGCTGGGCAATATAACACCCCCCTGCGCGCCGCTGCTTTTCATGGCGGGCGGGGTCACCGGAACGCCCTTGGCGACCTACATCGGACCGACGCTGAAGTTCCTTCTGCTGGGGCATGTCCCGGTCCTGATGCTCGTCACCTTCGTTCCCGAGTTGGCGCTCTTTCTGCCGGGTTTCCTGGACTAGCGGTCTTTTCAACGAGGAACAGGTAGCGCTGAGCGATGCCCATTAGGTGAGGCAGTCCCGGCACCTGTTCCCCCAGACTCATCGAGGAGTAACGATAGGATGTTGTCGGAAGCGAAACTTCGTACAGCCAGGCTGGAGCAGAAGATGGAGGAGCAGGGACTCAGCGCGGCGCTGATCACCGCAGAAGACTCCATCGCCTATCTTGCCGGCTTCTGGGGTTATCTGGGCATCGAGTTCGGCCGTCCCTCCATGCTGGTCATTCGCCCGGGCCATGACCCGGTCGTCATCACCCCGCTGATGGAGTCGGAGATGGTTTCGGCCATGACTTGGGTAGAGGACGTCCGGGTCTGGGAAGACGCGGGGCCGCGCAGCTGGCAGCGAGTGCTGGGGGACGTGCTGGGAAGCGGCCAGCGGACACTCCATGTGGAGCGCCAGCGCCTTCCGGCAATCGTGCGCAACTGGCTCGATGAACAGGATCTGCAACTTGGCGACATCACGCCGATCCTGAACGAACTGCGCATGATCAAGTCTGAGCTCGAGATCGACATCATGAAGAAGGCCGGCACAATTGCCGGTGCCATGATGAAGGCAGCGCACTCCTCGCTTCGGGCAGGTGCTAGGGAGTATGAATCCGCTCTGGCAGTGATCGATGCCGGCACCCGCGCTGCGGCCGGCTTCTTGACCGACAAGGGCTGGGAAAGGTTCGTATCACCCATGATCCACAACCTGCAGATCCTGCAGAGCGGGCCCGATACTTCCATGGTCCATCGGCGCGCCAGCGTGCGCCAGTATCAGCAGGGCGACCCGGTCTACTTCTGCTTCTGCAACATGGTGCAGTTCAAGCAGTACAAGCTGGGCTTTGACCGCATGTTCCACATCGGCAGCATCGATGCCAAGGCAGAGGACGTTCAACAGGCCGCCATCGACGCACAGCGGCGGGCGCTGGAGGCCATTCGTCCCGGCGTACGCGCGGAAGAGGTGGCCGCGGCTGCGAACGAGGTCTATCGCGAGAGGGGCTACGAAACAGGCTATCGCACCGGTCGGGCCATCGGCACCGCCGCCCTTGAGGTTCCCGAGCTGAAAGCGGGTGACAAGACGATCCTGCAGCCGGGCATGACCTTCGCCGTGGATGGCGGGATCTCCATCGACGGTGAATGCGGTGGAAGAATTGGGGATTCGGTCGTCGTTACCGAGGACGGCTTCGAGTTCCTGACAAGCTATCCGCGGGAAATTCTCGTCGTCTGATTACCAGTCGCGACAGCGATATGCGTGGCATCCCGGGCGGGTGTGTGAGGCCCTGACAACGTCTCGCGACCGCCCGGGAGGGCGCAATTCAGGGCGGGAGCCTGCTCACGTGGAAGACCTGTTCGATGGGGGCCGCCACGGCCGTGCAAAGATCGGTTTCGTTCTGCTCGCCACGGAACAAACCATCGAAGACGACCTCTTTCGACTGCGTCCTGAGGGGGTTGGGATCCATTTCACCCGGGCGGCGAACCCGGACAGCATCACCGTCTCTGCCTTATCGGCGCAGGTCGATGACCTCGCGCGGGCGGCTGGGACGCTTCTGCCCGACGGGAGCCTGGACGTCATTTGCTATGCCTGCACCTCCGGCAGCATCGTGATGGGCGAAGAGCGGGTGATGGAAAAACTTCGCCGTGGCTGTCCGCAGGCCAAGGCGACCACCCTGGTCACGGGGGCCGTGCGAGCCCTGCGATCGCTCGGCGTGAAAAGGGTGGCGATCGCGACACCCTACCTCGACGAAGTAAACGAGTTGGAGGCCCGCTTCTTCGAAGCCGCCGGCTTCGAGGTTCCCGTTATCCGCGGCTTGAACCTCGAGAAGGACAGCGACATGGTGCGCGTGCGTCCCGAGGCCATCATGGAGTTCGCCTTGAGCGTAGACCACCCGGCGGCAGATGGGCTCTTCATCAGCTGCGGCGCCCTGCGCTCAGTTGAGGTCGTGGATGAACTTGAAAGGCGGCTCGGCAAGCCTGTCGTCGTGTCCAACCAGGCTATGGCCTGGGATACGCTTCGCCTCGCGGGCATCGAGGATCGCTTTGAGGGCTATGGTTCCCTGCTGCGATCCATTTGAGGCTTTGGACGCAGGGTGATCCTCAGCAAGTTCTTCGCTGCACTGGGCAACCGCCCTACAGCGGCAGCTCTCCTGAGGGGCGGGGTAGGGGGGCGATGAGGTCGGGGCCCTCCACTCTGGGGGAGCCGACTTTTCGATCGACCGGATGATAGACCAGGCTGCCGGCAGGGGCAGGCTGCAGGAGGCCTTCGAGAAGCGGTAGTGGCGCTTCCGGATTCAGCCAGCTCTCCCATTGATCGGGGGAAAGGATCACTAACATGCGGTCATGCAGGGCCGTCACATCCGAAGAGGCAGGCGTCGTGACGATAGTGCAGCTTTCGAGCGGCGGCGCTTCGGGAAGCGCGGGATCGCGCCAGCTCTCCCAGAGGCCGGCGAAGGTCAGCAGGCCGCCGGTTCGGGCCTGGATGTAATGCGGCTGGCGGGCGGAGCGGGGGCCGCTCCACTCATAGAAGCCGCTGGCGGGGATCAGGCAGCGCCGCCGGCGAAAGGCGCTGCGGAAGGCGGACTTTTCGGCGAGCGATTCTCCACGCGCGTTGATCATGCGATTGCCGATCGCGCTGTCCTTCGCCCAGGAGGCCACCAGCCCCCAGCGCGGCAGAAACGCTTGTCGCTCTCCTGCTTCCTGTCGGATCGCGAGCACCTGTTGGGAGGGCGCCACATTGTAGCGCGGCTGAAGCGGCGTCTCGGGCTGATCGTTCAAGCGGTAAAGCTCGACCAGCTCTTTCCAGCTCATCGCCTGGGTGAAGCGCCCACACATGATCGCGTCAGTCCGCCGCAGCCGTCTCGGAAAGCGTGAAGATGCTGCGGCCGTCGACGATGGTGCGCAACACCTTGCCCTGCACCGGGTGATTGTCGAAGGCCGAGTTCTTGGACTTCGACAGGAAGCGGTCGGGATCGATCACCCAGGCGCGGTCCGGATCGAAGATGACCAGGTCGGCCGGTAGGCCGGGCTCCAGGGCCGCGCGCCCCTGAAGGATTGCAGCGGGGTTGAGGGTGAGGCGCTTGAGCAGCTCGAGCAGGCTCATGCGTCCCTGATGCACCAGGGCGAGCGAGAGCGGAAGCAGGGTTTCGAGGCCGGCCATGCCCCACGCGGCCGCCGCAAAGGGCAGCCTCTTGGCGTCCTGGTCCTGGGGCGCGTGGTCCGAACAGATTGCATCGATGGTGCCATCGACCACCGCCTCGGCAATGGCCGCGCGGTCGCTCTCGCCGCGCAGGGGCGGCAGCACCTTCGCGAAGCTGCGATAATCGCCGACCGCGTTTTCGTTCAGCGTGAAGTAATGGGGCGCCGTATCACAGGTGACCGGCAACCCCCTTTCCTTGGCACGCCGCATAGCCTCCATGGCTTCCGCAGTCGAGAGGAGAGAGGCGTGGTAGCGGCCGCCGGTCATCTCGACCAAGCGCAAGTCACGCTCCAGCAGCATGACCTCCGCGAGGCGCGGTATCCCGGGAAGGCCCAGCCGGGTGGCCAGTTCGCCGCCGTTCATCACGCCACCGCTGAGCCTCGGCTCCTGGGGATGTTGCAGGATCACCGTGTCGAAGCCTGTGGCGTAGGAGAGCGCGCGGCGCATGACCTGCGCATTTCCGACGGGCTTGACGCCATCGGTGAAGCCGCGGGCGCCATACTCGTGAAGCAGGCCGATCTCCGTAATCTCGCGACCGCCGAGGCCGCGGGTCAGGGCGGCATAGGTGTAGACCTTGACCAGCTTCTCGTCCCGCGCCCGTCGCGCGACGAACTCTACCCCGGCCACGTCGTCCACCACGGGATCCGTGTTGGGCAACCCCACCATTGAGGTAATGCCTCCGGCGGCCGCAGCCCGGCTGGCGCTGGCAATCGTTTCCTTGTGCTCTTCGCCAGGTTCGCGAAGCTGGACGCGCATGTCCACAAGACCGGGCGCCAGGCAAGCGCCGCCACAGTCGACCACTTCGGCATCCTCGGGAAGCCCGTCATTGAATAGCCGGGGGCCGAGGTCTGCGATCTGGGTTCCCTCGGTCAGCAAGGCGCCTGGGGCATCCAGGCCACTGGCGGGATCGAGCAGCCGCACATTTATGTAGGCGACGCGATGGGGAGTGCCGGGAACAGCCATCAGGCGCGACCCTCCTCTGGGGGTTCCTCACCACGTAGCAGCGCATGCAGGCAGGCCATGCGGACTGCCACCCCCATGGCGACCTGGGTGTGGATCAGGGAGCGGTCGATGTCGTCCGCCAGTTCGCTGTCGATCTCCACCCCCCGATTCATCGGGCCCGGATGCATCACCAGCGCGTCGGGTTTGGCCGAGGCGAGCTTTTCCTGATCCAGGCCGTAAAAGCGGAAGTACTCCCGCACCGAGGGGACGTAGGAGCCCTGCATGCGTTCGTTCTGCAGCCGCAGCATCATGACGATGTCGACGTCTGCGAGCCCGGCGCGCATGTCGGTAAAGGCCTGCGCGCCGAAGCGCTCGATCCCGGCCGGCAAGAGGGTGGGAGGGGCGATGACCCGGACCTGCGCCCCCATGGTGGTGAGCAGGTAAATGTTCGAGCGCGCAACACGGCTGTGCAGGACATCCCCGCAGATCGCAACAGTGAGGCCCGCAAGCCGTCCCTTGCGGCGGCGGATGGAAAGCGCATCCAGCAGCGCCTGCGTGGGATGCTCGTGGCTGCCGTCCCCGCCATTGATGACGGCGCAATCGACCTTCTCGCTCAGCAGCGAGACCGCTCCTGAATCCGGGTGGCGAACCACCAGCAGATCGGGCCGCATCGCGGTCAGGGTCATGGCAGTGTCGATCAGTGTCTCTCCCTTCTTGATGGAAGAGGAGGCTACCGACATGTTGATCACCTCTGCCCCAAGCCGCTTGGCCGCCAACTCGAAGGAGGTGCGAGTTCGCGTGGAGTTCTCGAAGAAGAGATTGATAACGGTATAACCGGACAGTAGTGAGGAGCGCTGATGGTCCCGCGGGTCCTTGGCGGCGTAAACGTCGGCCAGATCCAGAAGGAATTCGATTTCGCCCCGACTCAGGCCTTCGATGCCGAGCAGGTGGCGGTGCGGGAAGCCAGGAGGCTCCCTTGAAGGGTGCGTCTCACTCATCAAGAGGCGGTTATCGCACCGTCTGTGCAGGGGTTCAAGGTGGGGAAGACAAAGGCTAAGGGGCAGCGGGCGAAGGGCGCCAGAGCGCGTTTCAGGGGATGGCTGCAGCGACAGAGAAGGCGGAGCCGTCAGATCGTCCTCTGGCTGGCCGCCATTGCCGTGGGTCTGCCCCTGGCGCTGACGCTGCTCTATTCGGTAGCTCCCCCTCCTGTCACGCCGCTGATGCTCATACGGCTCGTTCAGGGAGAAGGGCTGCAGAAACAGTGGGCGCCCCTGGAGGAAATCTCGCCGAACCTGCGCTTCTCCGTGATCGCCGGGGAGGACAACCTCTTCTGCACCCATAGCGGTTTCGATTTCGCATCGCTGCGCGAAGCCTGGGCCGAGCGGCAGACCGGGGGGCGCTCCCGCGGTGCCAGTACCCTCTCCCAGCAGCTCGCCAAGAACCTCTTTCTCTGGCCTGGCGGCGGCTTCCTTAGAAAGGGGGCGGAAGCCTATCTGACGCTCTATCTGGAGACGCTGCTGTCGAAACGCCGTCTGCTTGAGCTTTACCTCAACGTGGCCGAGTGGGGACCCGGGGTCTACGGGGCTGAGGCCGGCGCGCAGACCCACTTTGGAAAGCAGGCGGCACAGCTGACCGGGCGCGAAGCAGGTCTCATGGCCGCCGTGCTGCCCAACCCGCGTCGCTGGTCCGCCGGTCGCCCCAGCGACTACATCAGTCGCCGCGCCTCAACCCTGCAAACCCGGGTGCAGCAGCTAGGGCCGCTCCTAGACTGCGCGCGCTAGCCCTTTGATGTAGACCGGCTTCACGCGTTCGGTCTGAACCCCGTCGTGGTCCAGACTAAGCGCGAGCCGGTCCAGGAAATGTTGGGATTGGTCGCTGCGGCCCCACTCTCACTCGTCGTCGCGAGGGCGCGCAGCGCCCCGTGGCGATCCATGGAGAGGTGTTACTGGCCGCTCCCCATGGATTGCCGCGTCGGCCAGCGGCCTCCTCGCAATGACGGCGAAATGATTTGTGTTCGCGATGAATTACAACAGCTTTGGAGCTGCACGCTTCAGATAACGCCCTTGGCGCGTAACGCCTCGATCTCTTTTGACGAGATGCCGAACTCCCGCAGCACCTCTTCGCTGTGTTCGCCCACATGAGGCGGCGGCCGGCGATAGTTCACCGGGGTCTCGGAGAACTTGATCGGGTTGCCGATGAGGGAAATCTCGCCCTTCTCGGTGCCGGGGTAGTCCATGGCGATCCGCATGCCGCGATGCAGAACCTGAGGGTCGGCGAAGACGCGGTCGATGGTATTCACCGGCCCCGAAGGCACGCCCAGCTCCGCCAGGCCGTCCACCCACTCGTCGATGGTCTTTTTCTTCGTGAGCGTCGGCAGGATCTCGTAGAGGGCCTTGCGGTTGGCGACCCGCAGGGAGTTGGTGAGGAAGCGCGGATCCTCGCCCAGTTCCGGCGCGCCGGCGAATTCGCAGAAGCGCTGGAATTGCCGGTCGTTGCCCACGGCGATGATGAAATAACCATCGGCGCAGGGCAGCACGTTGTAGGGCACGATGTTGGCGTGCTCGGTGCCACGGCGGTGCGGCACCTCGCCAGAGGTGAGGTAATTCAGCCCCTCGTTCACCAGCCAGGCGACCTGTGTATCGAGAAGAGCGAGGTCGATGTACTGGCCCTGGCCGGTCTTGTCCCGATGGCGCAGCGCGGCGAGGATCGCGACCGTCGCGTACATGCCGCACATGACGTCGGCGATGCCCACCCCGACCTTCATGGGCTGCCCGTCTGGCTCGCCGGTGATGGACATCAGCCCGCCCATGCCCTGGGCCAGATAATCGTAGCCGGCGCGCGGTGCGTAGGGGCCGGTCTGGCCGAAGCCGGTGATCGAGCAGTAGACCAGATCCGGCTTCACCTCCCGCAAGGAGAGATAGTCGAGGCCGAACTTCGCCAGCCCGCCGACCTTGAAGTTCTCCACCACGATGTCGCAGGAGGCGACCATCCGCCGCGCCAACTCCTGCCCCTCCGGCGAGGCGATGTCGATGGTCAGCGACCGCTTGTTGCGGTTGGAAGAAAGATAGTAGGCGCTGGCATCGCTGTTGCTGCCGTCCTCGTTCTTGATGTAGGGCGGCCCCCAGCGGCGGGTGTCATCGCCTTCACCGGGGCGTTCGATCTTGATGACGTCGGCGCCCAGGTCGCCCAGAAGCTGGGTACAGGTGGGGCCTGCCAGAATGCGCGTCAGGTCGAAGATTCGCAGGCCCGCAAGAGGTCCGGACATATGCTCCTGCCTCAAAGTCATGGAAGAAAAGCGTGCTGCCGTTGTCGCCTCCCGCAGCGGGAGCGTCAAGGAACTCCCCGGCGTCGTCCTGCACGCCAGCAAAGGACCTCGTACTGTTGGAGCTCGGATCCGCGAGATCCTTCCCTTCGCTCAGGCCGGCGCTCTACCGAAACAGTAGCCTACTCCCCAACCTCTTCGGCCGCCTGGCTCCTGTGCCGCAACAGCGCCATCAGGCGGCGGTCGCGCCAGCGTTGGCGGTCGCCCAACTGCTCAGCGGGCAGGCGTTGCCGGCGTTCCGTCTCGATCTCCTCCATCACCGGGCCCGTCCAGTCGACCCGGCGCTGCATCGAGGCGAAGAGGTTCTCGTAGAGGCCCTGGTAACGCTCGGCGTAGTCGCGCACGCCGGCAGGTGCGTTCAGGTCGATGGTTTCGAAGGGGCCCATGAATGACCAGCGCAGGGCGAGGCCGTCGCGGATGCCGATGTCGACGTCTTCGGCGCTGCAGATCCCATCCGCGACGAGGCGGAAGGCCTCTTCCAGCAGCGCCTCCTGCAGGCGGTTCATGACGAAGCCGTCGATTTCCTTGCGCATGACGATG